>CEUZ01044317.1_pt1 | contig 20507 bp, 15 predicted proteins | sample 361511 | NCBI WGS metagenome assembly CEUZ01 (sample SAMEA2622822, study PRJEB7988) | marine metagenome | biome: marine biome (ENVO:00000447); feature: surface water layer (ENVO:00002042); material: "saline water (ENVO:00002010), including plankton (ENVO:xxxxxxxx)" | depth 5 m
ATGCCCTTCTGGGTCAACGACGTATGCACTGTTTTTCAATTTTGAGTTTTCAGATGTTATTGTGCCTACTACTAATGTAATTGAAAGCTCTTTACTTAATTTTTCAAGAAATGGTAAGGATAGAGATTTTGCTCGATCAGTGATTTCACGGATTTCTTGGGAACTTAGGTCGGACTTGTTTAGCGACCCTGTTATACATTCTTCTGGGAACAGAGCGAAACTAGCTCCTTTTTGTTGAGCTTTCGTAGCCCAATATTCGATGTTTTGTAAATTCGTAGTAGTTTTTCCCATCTCACTGTGCATGGCCACAGCAGCCAATTTGGCATAACCATTATTTTTTGATTCCAATTGTGTCCTCTCTTCACGAAAAAACTAATTTTCAAGATTCAATAAATATTTGTTATAAACCATTTTTTAAATCTAAGATGAGTAAACTATAGGTGGATTCAAGTATGATTCATAAAATGAGTTCACGTTACCTGTTTTAGAGTCTCCCTGATGGACAAGTACACGATAACAAAAAGTTATGGAGTGGTTTGCTGAAAGTGTGTAATCTCCACAGTGCTCTTCACCTAAAAATACTGATAGGCCAAATGGGTTAGCTGATAGAAGACCATAATCTCTTGCATGCCAGTATGTTGGGGATAAGAAACTAGAGGTGTGTTCCATAATTGCAATACCTTGAGTGCTATTGCCTACCAACCCTGAGTAATCACACCACTCTGCCCGTTTTCCCCAGACCTCTGATTCTCCAATACCTCCCCTTGAGTTTTCAATTTTACCTCCTCTGGTAACTTCCATAGAGGACGCTATCCGCAGTGAAATAAATCCTCCTTCCTTAGTATCACCAAATTTTACATCCTTTTCCCTGGCGGAAAGTGTTAGCTTTATATCAAAGAGTTTCATAGGACTCATCGCATAGAAAGTGATTTCGCGTTTTTCATCAAGTACTGTAGAAGAAAGGTCACTGGAAACCCATCTACTTAAAGCTACTGCATTACCCAGAACTGATCCTGAAATAATTCTGTCAAATCGACTGTGTAATGTCCTGCCTGAAGTATCTTTTTCTGCCCAGTTGTCGATTTGATTAACTTCTCCGTACGCAGACCACAAACCTCTATGGTGTAAATGGTCTGTGGATTCTTCAGGGATATTTGACTCCATTGGGAATCCACGGGTAACAGGTAATTTATTTAGTCCTATGATTGGATGGAAGTACGGTCTAAAGGATTCCGATCCATAGTGATAACTTGTTACCAGATTTCCATCTATTGATATATCTAATTTAGAGTTTGGAATGTCATTTAAAACTACTCTCGTGGCGGTGTTGTCACAGGGTTCTATAGAATATTCTCGGTTTATGTTTGATGGTAGTTCATCTTCGATCCAAATAGCTTCATTTTGACCTGAGTTATTTATTATTTGGCAAGGTTTGATTAATCCAGACGATTTTTCTAATAAATGTAGTTCTTTGTGATTATCCGGGATAATTATCGGGGTAGAAATAGGACCACCTGCAAACCCTCTATTATTTTCAACTAATATATTGGTGCTAGTCATGGCTGTCTCCTAAGTGACATATATTCCTGTCGAATAATACTAAAGGATTATTTAATTAATAAAATTCATTAGGCATATGATGTACAGCGTTTTAGTTTATCTCTGTTCAAAACAAGATAATTTCACCAACCTAGTTAGCTCACTGTGATCAATTTCAGTATACTCTGTTTAATAATATGACCTGTGGAGGATTCCGATGACAACTGTAGGAAACAAGAAATCTGTTGGAGTGGCTATGATTGGGAATGGATTTGCAGCAGATTTTCACACTGAAAATTATAAAAGAGTAGTTGGTTTAGATGTGAGATTGATTGGAGTTTATGGTCCCAGAAGCGAAGGCCGTGAAGATTTTGCTAGAAAGCATGGATTTGAAAAGACATATTCTACTATGGACGAAGTTTTAAATGATCCAGATGTAGATATGGTGGATGCTTGCGTTCCAAATAAATTTCACGAAGATATGGTTGTGAGAGTTCTTGAATCAGGTAAACATGCTGTTATAGAAAAGCCTTTTACAGGTTCTTTTATCCCAGGAACTGACGAAGCTGGATGGAAACGATGTTTAAAAGAAGGACTCGAAAGTGCAGACAGGATGATTGAAGCTGAAAATAGCTCAGGGCGAAAAATAATGTATGCAGAGAACCTTATCTATGCTCCAGGTGTTCAGAAAGCAAGAAGGTTGCTGGATGCCGCAGATACTCCAATACTGAGAATTGTTGGTGAAGAATCTCATAGTGGGACCCATTCTCCTTACGCTATGGTTTGGGGGACTAGTGGCGGTGGCAGTCTTTATAACAAAGGTTGCCATTCACTTGGAGCTGCGCTTCATCTCAAGTATGAGGAAGGTAAACGAAGATTAGGTCACAGGATTCGTCCAACTTGGGTTGTTGCTGTGACAGCTAATCTCACTAAAACTGAAGCATTTGAAAGTGAAAGTGAACATACTATCAGAACAGGATGGAAAGATTGTGAAGATTGGGGGATGATGGTGGTGGGTTTTGAAGATGGATCGATTGCTCAAATAAATTCGGCAGATATTGTTTTAGGTGGGATTCAAAACCTGTTGACCGTATATGCAACACAAGCTGCGATAAAGGTGAATATAAATCCAAATGATGCTTTGCTAGCATACGCGCCCAATAATGAGGTATTTGGAGATGAATATATACGCGAAAAAGTAGAAACTAAAGCTGGATGGCAATTTAGTAATCCTGATGAAGACTGGATGAATGGATTTCCCCATGAGATGCAAGATTTTTGTGAGTGTGCAGTTTCTAACAAATTACCTATTTCCGACAGCGTGCTTGGTCGAGATGTAGTTGCAGTGAGTTATTCTGCTTATCTTTCTGCAGCTATCGGCCGTAGAGTGGAAGTGCCAGTGTCATAAAACCCAAATTTTAAGATAACAAAAATTATCTTGAAACGTTGTATATGTATTAGGTACAGGGAGTGAGCAAATACAGTTTATGACTTCATCCAATTTCCTTAATGGGATCCAACGATGGCAGATTTTCGTTTTGATAGCGGTTGTTTTAACAACAGCTATAAGTAGTTATCTAATTTATGTTTTTGTGTTTGACCGAACAAGTGATCTCTTAGAGGATGATCAACGTCTTATTCCAATTCAACGAGGTGATTTAGTTAATAAAGTTTCAGTGAATGGAAGCCTGGCATATACGAACCGAGAATTCCTGAGTTTTGGTGTTCAAGGTACCGTTGGCAAGGTACACATTAATGAAAATGATCGTGTAGTTGCCGGCCAAATAATAGCTGAACTTGATACTGAAACAATCCGTAACCTTGAGAGGGCGGTGGCTCAGGCGAGGGTTAATTTGCGTGATGCTGAGCTTGTACTGCAGTCTTCAAGGACGCCTTATACTGCGTCAGATTTAGATAAGGCAAGATATGAATTTGCTATAGCGGAAACAATTAAAAGAGCTGCCCAAAGAAACGTTAATGGACAAATTGAAGATGATCTTAAGAGTGTTGCGGATGCTCAAAGCTTAGTTGCAGAACTAGAGCTTGCTTTAAGATTATCTCGAAACTCATTGGATAGTATAAAAATAAGCCATCAGTATGCTCTTTCAAAGGCGAAGTCGGTCTTATCTACTAGAGAAAAAGATCTCCAGGAGTCAGAAAAAGTTCTAGAAGAACTGTATCCAACAGAAAATCAATTGGAAGAACTCGCTTATTCTGTAAGCCAAGCGTATTTGAACCTAGATGAAGCGCTTACTGAATTAGAAGAACTTCGAAATCCATCCCAGTATTTACTTGAACAGAAGCAAAATAAACGGGATTCTACTGAGTTAACAATGATGATTGCCAAGGAATCATTGGAAGCGTCACAGACTCCTTCACAAGATCAAATCATTAAAGCAGAAGGTCAAATAACAGACGTTAAAATGGCGCTAATTGAAGCAAAAGAAGAGTTGATATTAGTTCAGAATGGGCCTGATGAAGATTCTCTAAACACAGCAAATGCAGATGCTGAACTGGCAAGAATGGCATTAAAAGAGTCAGAATTAGATCTGGAACTGGCTCAATTAAACTGGAATAACAAACTGGATGAATCGGCTAAAACATTAAATGAGTCGATCGAAGGCTACGAATCTGTTTTCAAAGCTTGGTTAGGGGCTAACCTTTCAACTGAAGATTTGTTTCATTCTCCTGCAGTAATTCTTGAGAATTGGTCTCTTGACTTGTCGAAAACTTTTGATCCGGGAAACAGATATTTTGATTTGTCAGCTTTGATGCTCACTAGTGAGATATCAGATTTGCCTGAAACACCGTGGGATGAAACGGTAGTATATTTCTGGATCAATTTTTTCCCAGGGAAAATAGTACCTGTTTGTGATCAAGGGGATACAACTTTCCAGGGTTTTTGTGTTATTCAGGAATTAGAATCAGCATGGGATTCACTTGTTATCGCAAGAGAAGCTTTTGCCAAAATTGAAATTGAATCGGATAAGGATATTTCAAAAAAATTAGGCAGTCTTACAAAGTCATTAGAGTCAAAAAACGCGAAAGAGAAGGCGTTTATTGATATTCAGGAACCTTCAACATCATTAGAAATTGAAAAGGCTCGTCAAAAAATAGATCTTCTGACCGTTAATCTAGAAGATGCTGAACTGGCACTTGCATTATTGTTGTCACCATCGGGCAATGAATTAAACAAACTTGTAAATCAGTACAAACTTGCGGATATTAATTTTCAGGAAGCTCAAGCAGATTTGGATACTTATATATCTGGTCCTAGCAATTTGGAATTACAAAATGCTGAACGTAAGGTTACCCTTATGGAAGCTAACCTTGCTGTAGCTGTATCAGAATTGGAAACTGCAAAACAGGGTCCAACAGTTGTTGATGTAAAATCTGCAAATTCTCAGATCTCTTTAGCTAAAAACAACTTACTTTTGGCAAAGGCTGATTTAGATCACCTTCAGTCAGATGTTCATGATTTAGAAATAGATTTGGCACAAAAACAATATGAATTGGCCAAAGTAAATTTGGATATAGCTCGCATTGATTTGGAGGATATAAAAAAAGTTACTAGAAGAGATGAATTTTCAAAAGAATCTGACTTAAAACGACTAGATTTAGCAATAGTTGATTTGGAAATTGCTAAAGAAACTCTTGAGCAAGTTCTCAAGGGTCCAAATGATCTTGATATAGCTTTGAGACAAGCAGATGTGTCTTCAGCTTTAGCTTCACTAGATGTTGCATTGCAGAAATTAGAAAGTGCTGTGATAAAAGCTCCGTTCAACGGGATGGTTACAGCAGTGAATATAGAAGATGGGCAAGTCATTAATAGGGGATCTCAATCAGTTGAGATTGTGGATACTTTGGTTGTACAGGTTGACGGAACTATAGATGAAATTGATGTTTTGTTTATAAATGAAGGATCTGATGCATCGATTACGATGGATGCAATGCCAGGACAAATCCTTTCAGGGACTGTTATCAAAATGGCCCCACAGGGAGTTAGCCAACAGGGAGTAGTTACCTATCCAATCACGGTGGGAGTTGAGGTTCCATCGACTGTGGAACTTCCAGAGGGACTTAGCGCAGTCGTGGAAGTAGTTATCAGGGAGGATTTGGGGGTATTGTTAGTTCCTGTAGATGCTCTTTTCGGGAGCTTTGAAAAACCGCAACTAAAAGTGCAGTCAGATGGTGTAATTATCGATAGAGATGTAATTGTTGGGAATTCAGATGATTTCTGGATTGTAATTGAATCAGGAGCATTAGAAGGTGAATTGGTTTTACTTGAAACAAGACAAGCGTCTACGCAGCGATTTGGTTTTGGACGTAGCTTTAATCCCGCAAGAGGTGGTTTCACTGGTGGAGGCTTTGGAAGCGGAGGTAGAGGTAATTCACAAAGACCTAGGTAGGTTTCTAATGCTAGCTATAAATCATGATTAAGTTTAAAGATGTAAAGAAAATCTACACTTTAGGCGAAGTTAAAGTCCCTGCATTGAATGGGATTAATATGACTATAAACCAAGGAGAGTTGGTTTCTATCATGGGACCATCAGGTTCTGGAAAATCGACGTTGATGAATATTCTTGGTTGCCTCGATGTGCCTTCATCCGGGCAATATATTCTGGAAAATGAAGATGTTGGTTTATTAAACGATAATGGATTGGCAGAGATTCGTAATCAAAAGGTGGGGTTTATATTTCAAACATACAACCTTTTGCCACGGCTTAGTGCAATTGGTAATGTGGAACTTCCTATGCTTTATGGAAATAAGAAAGATAGAAGGAATCGAGCACTTGAATCTCTTAATAGAGTAGGGCTGTCAGATCGTACAGATCATAGACCTCCTGAACTGTCTGGAGGTCAGCAACAGAGAGTTGGTATTGCCCGGGCTCTTGCTAAGAACCCTTCAATATTGCTTGCTGACGAACCTACTGGCAACCTTGATAGCCAGTCCAGCGAGGAAATAATGTATCTCTTGAATTCTCTTAATGAAAATGACGGTATGACTGTAATAATAGTCACTCATGACCTAGAAATTGCCAAACACACTCGTAGAGTTATTTCCGTTCGTGATGGCCTGATTGTTGGAAATGAAAGTGCCTGATTCAGATCTTGGTTTCGAGTGTGACTATAAAGGATAAATAAATTGAGTCCTCTTGATGTTTTCAGATCTGCATTAATATCTCTCGGTACAAACAAGCTAAGAACAATTTTAGCTCTTCTAGGTATAGTGATTGGTGTTGCAGCTGTCATTTCAACTATGGCTGTAGGAAAAGGGGCTCAGGAACGCATAACAAGTAGAATCGAGTCTCTTGGGACTAATTTGTTGTTTGTTCGCCCTGTGTCTGATCCAAACAATGTGTCTTCTTTAACTTTAGATGATGCATATTCCCTTCTTGATCAAACCTTCTCTCCATCTGTACTGGCAGTGGCCCCAGAGATAGGTTCCAATGCACAGATAGTGGCTGGACGTGAAGCAAATTATGGACAGGTTTTAGGAGTCACTCCAGAGTACGAGTCTGTAAGGAATTATGAAATTTCTTCAGGACAATTTATTTCTTCTGGTCACGTAAGTAGTCGTGCCGAAGTCGCTGTTTTAGGAGCCGCTGTGGCTGAAACGCTTTTCGGGTTTAGGAACCCAGTAGGACAAAATGTAAGGATTAACGGAAGGCAATTTTCTGTAATTGGTATTCTTAAATCTCGGGGAGGTTCTGGGTTGGGGAATTTAGATAACCAGACGCTTGTCCCGATAACTACGGCATATTATAGGCTTGGTTCACAGAGAACGACACAGGGCAATATCACCGTACAGAATATCAATGTTCAAATAAATAAAACAGAAGATATAGATGAAGCTGTAGCAGAAATCAATACGGTTTTGCGGTTACGTCACAGGTTGAGAGATGAATCAGATTTTACAATTACAAGTCAACAGGAAACGATAGATACATTGAGGGAAACTACACAGACATTCGTGATATTTCTTAGTGCCATAGCAGGGATATCTCTATTGGTAGGAGGTATTGGGATTATGAATATCATGTTAGTTTCGGTTACTGAACGTATTAGGGAGATAGGAATTAGAAAAGCGATGGGAGCAAAGAAGAAGGATGTCTTGTCTCAATTTATATTGGAGGCTGTTCTTTTGAGTTTGGGAGGGGGAATTGTAGGAGCTTCTGTAGGGATAGGGCTTTCTAGATTTATGGATGGACAAACTCTTGGTGGAAATGTTTTCAACACTGTAGTCACCGGAGATATTACAATATTAGCGATTTTAGTGTCTGCAGCTATAGGGTTGTTTTTTGGGATATATCCTGCTTATCGGGCAGCTAATTTACATCCGATAGAAGCACTTCGTTATGAGTAACAATTTGTTAAAAATCAAAGGAGCTTTAAATGAATAACAGATCCTTTATTACATTAATTCTGGTAGCTGTATTTGTAGGTTTTTTGCTGGCGGGGACTTTTACCGGTGGTTTGTTAATAGGTAAAAGGGGAGTAAATGATTCTTCCACTGTAGATTCTACTGTTCCAACTGTTCCTACTAGATCAGAAATGACTACAACTAATTCTTCGGATGCTCAGGTTTCATTTGCGCAAATTAGGGAACGTTTACAATCTGGTGAACTCACGCAGGAAGAAGCACAGGCTTTACGTGAACAGTTTAGAAACCAATTTCCTGATTCTGGATCTGATTCAATGAGAGGACGTTTCGGTGCTGGCCGTGGGCAGGGGGCTTTAGTGGGTACAATAAAAAATATTGAAGGTAATATTGTGACGGTGGAAGGTAGCCAGGGTAATTTTATATTTAAGGTTTCAGATGCAACAGTTATACGACAGGTTAGTGATATTAAAGTAGATAAACTTGTGTCTGGTATTCGTATCAATGTGTCGGGTAGTCCTGACGAAAATGGAGTGCTGGATGCTCGTTCTATCACATTAGTTCCTGAAGGTAACGATATCGAGTTCGGAGGATCCCAACGAGATGGGAGAGGAAGGTTAGGTAATAGATAGGTATATCAGTAGTGTTAAGACATGGGTAATGAATTTATCTCGACTGTTAACTATTTAGCTCCTTGTTAATTTCCTAAGGCTTAAATTCTATTATCAAAAACATCTTCTTATTTCTCCTATCTAATCAAATAGGTACCATGTTAGACTTTCTATTGGATAAAATAGACAGACCAATAATTAGGATGCAAATATGAAAAGGATTCTAGTAACGGGTGCTGCTGGACAAATAGGGTCTGAACTAGTACCGGCACTTCGTCAGAAATTTGGAAAAGATAATGTTGTTGCAGCTGGTCATATAGAACGGCTACCGGACGAGTTGCTCGATGGACCTAACACACTTATAGATGTTACTAAGTATGAAGATATAGAAAATGCAATTAAGGAATTCCGCATAGATACGGTTTACCATCTTGCGTCAGTATTATCAGCATTAGCTGAAACTCGAAGAAAACTGGCATATGAAGTTAATTTCACTGGTGTTAATAACGTTTTGGAAGCGAGTCTCGCAAATGGATTAGAGATGGTTGTAATACCTAGTTCAATAGCAGCTTTTGGACTTGATACTCCTGGAGAAAACACCCCAAACGATACTTTGCAAAAACCCAACACTGTTTATGGTATATCAAAGGTTTTTACGGAACTTTTGGGTAACTATTATTCAACCAAGTTAGGATTGAAGGTCAGAGGTGTTAGGTTGCCGGGTATTATAAGTTGGAAAGTGGAACCAACCGCAGGAACTACCGATTATGCAGTAGCTATATTTTATGGAGCGATTAGGGAAAATAGCTATGAATGTTTTCTGGGTCCTGATACTCGGTTGCCGATGATGTATATGCCGGATGCTATATCGGCTTTAATTGGTGTAGCTGAAGCCGACGAAACTTTATTGGAACACCACGCTGATTTCAATGTTAATGCTATGAGTTTTACTCCCAAGGAATTAGCTCTTTCAATCAAAAAGAAATTGCCTGAATTTGAGATAACTTATCGTATAGATTCGTTGAGACAAGCTATAGCTGATTCTTGGCCGGACAAACTTGACGACTCTGTCGCTTCTAAGGAATGGGGATGGAGCCCGAAGTACAATTTAGACAGTATGGTCGATGATATGTTGTGTAATCTTGTTACCAAACTTGGTACGTGATTGTTTGATTAAGACCTATTTTGGATTTCCTTTAAAGATAAAATTTGGTTGGGGATCATTGATTACAATGTTTTATTTAGATGTTGTAATTGACACTTTAGACTGGTCTACTTATTCTGCTTTTGTACATTAACGATTACAAAAGATTTATAGAAGGAAATTAAAATTGGCTATACATGCTAATTATAGATTTGGTGCCGATATAGGTGGGACTTTCACAGATGTGGTTTTGATTGATGATCAAGGTTCTTACCAGACAAAAAAAGTACCATCGACTCCAGGTGATTATGCCAAAGGCGTTATTGAAGGTGAGACCCGGCTATTATCAGAACAGTCCGTACCAGCACATTCTATAAAAGAAATCATCCACGGCACTACTGTTGCCAGTAACACCGTTTTAGAAAATAAAGGTGCCAGAACTGCCTTGATAACTACAAAGGGATTTCGTGATGTTTTGGAATTACGTAGATTGAGGGTGCCGCATCTTTACAGTCTTTTTTACAAACCTCCTTTACCTCTTGTTACAAGAAGACTCAGGTTTGAAGTTGATGAAAGGATAGGAGCGAATGGGGAAGTCGTAAAGGTGTTAGATGAACAGATTGTCGATCAAGTTATCGATCGTATTCAGGAAGAAGATATTGAATCTATTGCAATATGTCTTTTGCACTCCTACAAAAATGACGTACATGAACGTAGATTAGGGGAATTAATAAGAAAAACATTTCCTGATATTTATTGCAGTCTCTCGGTTGATGTTTTACCAGAAATAAGGGAATACGAGAGAACTAGTACAACAGTAATAAATGCTTACCTTGGTCCTATAGTGAAAAAATACATGGATTCATTGGTGGATAAAACAGTTTCTGCAGGTATAAATGCGCCTATACGTATAATGCAGTCTAATGGGGGAGTGATGTCTGTTGGAAAAGCAATTGAAACTCCTGCTAGGATAGTTGAGTCGGGTCCTGCTGCAGGTGTTGTTGCAGCTCAGCAAATTGGTCTACGTATTGGTGTTGAAAATATTATTAGTTTTGATATGGGAGGTACTACTGCAAAAGCTTCACTGATAGAAAATGGTGAACTTAGTTGGACCACTGAACATGAAGTTGGATCAGGTATTTCCCTGTCTAGTAGATTGGTTAAAGGTGCTGGACACGCTGTTAAGATTCCTGTAGTTGACCTCGCTGAAGTAGGAGCAGGAGGAGGTAGTATAGTTTGGATAGACAAGGGAGGGGCCCTCAAGGTTGGCCCACAGAGTGCGGGGGCTTATCCAGGCCCAGTATGCTATGGCAATGGTGGTAAGCATTCGACAGTCACAGATGCTAATTTGATTCTTGGATACATAAACCCTAATCAATTAGCAGGCGGTGAAGTAAAACTTTCATGTGACCTAGCTAAAAGATCTCTTGAAGAAAATATAGCTGCGCCTCTTTCTATGAATTTACTTGAATCGGCTTATGGTATTCATACAGTTGCTAATATTACGATGATAAGAGCTATCCGCGCCGTTTCTACCTATAGAGGTAGAGACCCTAGGGATTTTACCATTGTTGCCTTTGGTGGTAATGGTCCAATCCATGCAAGTCAAATCGCAAAAGAACTTAGTATTAAAAAAATTATTGTGCCACCTTCGCCCGGGTTATTTTCGGCTGTAGGGTTGTTGGAGGCACTATCTGAATATCATTTCGTTCAAACGTTTTTTAGTCGAGTTGTAGGGATTGATATTCAGGCGCTAAATGATAGTTACCAAGCTTTAGAACAACGTGCTTTATTTGACATGCAGCAAGAAGGGTACTCAGAGTCTGAAATAGCTATTAAAAGATTGGTTGATATTCGATATATTGGACAATCTTATGAACTAACTATCTCATGTCCAGCAGGTGAAATTGACTCTAGAGTATTGAAAAAATTGGTTGATGCTTTTCATCAAGAACATGAAAGTACGTATGGACATAAGGCAGTTGAAGAAGGAATAGAGATTGTAAATCTTCGACTCGTATCTATGGGAAAATCAAATCGATTGACTCCTAATCTTGATGAATACGCTTTAAAATCAAGCCCAGAAATTCGAAACCGAGACGTCTATTTTGGTAGTAATCAAGGACTGATTTCAACGCCGGTGATAACCAGATCTTACCTCGGTAAAAACTTTGAACAAGGTCCTTTTATAATTGAGGAGTATGATGCGACAGTTGTAGTACCACCGGATTGTTATGCAAAAACTGATGAGTCTAATAACATTTTTATTAAAATTGGATAGTCAAATCAGGATTGATTTTAATCATAAAGTAAGCCTATATGTATTATCAGAAATGGAATCTTTAAAAGTTAGTTCAGAGGATATGTTGAATGTTACCTAGAGAGATAGATGCTATCACCTTCGAGGTTATTCGCAACGGACTTGATACAGTTGTGGATGAAATGGCTTTAACAGTAATGCGTACAGCGCATTCAGGTATCGTTAAGGATGCAATGGATTATTCGACAGCATTTTGCAACCACAATGGAGAGGTCGTTGCTCAAGGGCTGACCATCCTAATGCACCTTGGCTCATTTCCTGCAGCTGTTAATTCGGTCATAAATAAATTTGGGGATAGTATATCTGAAGGAGATGTTTTTATTCTTAATGACCCATATTTATCTGGCGGAATACATCTGCCAGATATTTACGTGATATTACCGGTATTTGTTGAGGATAATTTGGAAGGTTTTGCATGTGTAATAGCACACCATACGGATGTTGGAGGTATTGTGCCCGGATCCAATTCAACCAATTCTACTGAGATATATCAGGAAGGACTCAGAATCCCAACTTTGAAACTTTACCAGGAAGACACGCCCGTGGATGCTGTGTTTGATTTCATTCAAGCTAATGTTAGAGTGCCAAGTAAAGTATTGGGGGATTTGAGGGCTCAGATTGCAGCTGTCAAAACGGGTCAACGAGGGTTTCTAGAGATAATAGAGAGATATGGGATAGATATAGTTAGAAATCATATGCGCGAGCTTATAAATTATTCAGAATATTTGGCTCAAAAAGAAATAGTTGATTTACCTGATGGAACGTACAAATCCACTGGATATGTAGATGCTGACAATACTCCGGAAGGTCCTATGATTATCAAGGTTGCACTAACGATCATCAACAACAGAGTAACCGTAGATTTTTCAGGCTCGTCAAAACAAATGAAAGCTGGGATTAATTCACCGCTTCCTTTCACAAAAGCATCAGTATATGGAGCTTTGAGATTAGTAATGCATCCAGATATCCCTAATTCTGAAGGATATACTAGATTGATAGAGGTTGTTGCACCTCCTGGTACAGTGGTCAATCCGGTTTCACCAGCTCCCTGTGGTGCGCGTGGTATCACCGGGTTTCGGGTAATGGATACTGTACTTGGAGCTCTTGCCAAGGCAGTTCCATCGAAAGTCCCCGCTGATGGTGAAGGAGGTAATACTATAATTAGTATTGGAGGCCATATTGGGGAAATCGGTTTTGCGTTTGTGGATTTGTTTTCAGGAGCTCGAGGAGCTAGACCGTCGAGCGATGGGCCTGATGGCGTAGCACATCCTGCTTCAAATAATTCAAATACACCAGTAGAGATAGCAGAAGTTGAATCTCCTATTCGGATTGAAGAATATGGTTTGATACCTGATTCAGGAGGAGTGGGAAAGTATAGGGGAGGTTTATCTCATGTTAGAACTGTACTGTGTCTCGCAGAAGAAGCTCTGCTACAACTTAGGTCTGATAAACGTAGATTTTTGCCATTTGGCCTTCAAGGAGGCGGTAAAGGCAGTCCTTCAAGTAATATTCTTAACCAGGGTACCGATCAATTTTTACTTCCAACGATGGGTACAACAGATATGAAAAAAGGAGATTTTATACGTCATGAAATGGCTAGTGGAGGAGGGTGGGGCAACCCTCTTGAACGAGATCCTGAAATGGTATTAAGTGATATTTTGGATGAAAAAGTTACTGTAGAACATGCTTTGAAATTCTATGGAGTGGTGTTTAATAGAGAAAATAAGGTTATTGATCTTGTTGCAACTAAAAAACAACGACAAATGATGAATAAAAATTAATAGGTAAAGTTAATATGGCACTAACAAAACTTGAAATTAAAAAAGAAGTACCTTATTTAGACGGACGGATATTTGGCTCTATAGGTTCATATAAGCAATTGGATGGAGTGGCATATTTTTCGGTAGACCCAAATGAAGATATTAATTCAAAGATTGTTGATATTGATCTTGCACCTGTTGATACGGAGGGATTGGTAAGGTTTTCTGCACATTTTTCCATTCTTCAACCTGCAGACCTAAATAAAAGTAACCGTAGGATACTGTTGGACATATGTAATCGGGGGAATCGAACCGTATTCAATAATTTTAATAGTGCAGGTCCTGCACTGGATCCATCTAGGGAGCTTGAGGCAGGTAACGGATTTTTATTAAGACAGGGTTACATCATTGTTTGGTGTGGATGGCAAGCTGATGTTCCTGAATTGGATGGTCTAATAGGTATGCAAGTCCCTAATGCAGTGAAATCTGATCATGAAATTCGAGATAAGGTAATGAATTGGTTTCAGGTTAATGAGATAACTAATAGGCACTTACTTTCTCATAGTGAACACACTCCTTATAAAGCGGTACATAAGGATGAGGACTCAGCTGTTTTGTATGAGAGAAATCATCCGAACCAGCCATTGGAAGTGATTGATCGTAGTAGTTGGACTTTTGGTTCGTCTGAAAACGACAATACAGAATTTGACCTTACTCACATATATATGAAAAGTGGATTTCAACCCGGTAAGATATACCAACTTGTTTATACTGCTGAAGGTAGCAGGATAGTGGGTTTGGGCTTTGCGGCGATACGGGATTTTATTTCATTCTTAAAATATTCTTCACAGGAAGATGGGAATCCTTTGGCTGGTCATGTAGATTACTCTTTCGCTTTTGGCAGATCTCAAAGTGGGAGGTTTTTGAGACATCTAATTTATCTTGGGATAAATATAGACGAAAAACAAAGGATAGCCCTCGATGGGATAATTGCTCATGTAGCAGGGGCTATGCGTGGAGAATTTAACCTTCGTTTTGGACAACCATCAAAGGATATTTGCTTTATTATGCCCGAAATGTTTCCGTTCACCGACAAGAATCAGGTGGATCCTGTGACACAAAAGTCAGGAAGCTTGCTTTCGGCTTTGAGAAAGAATGATGTAATTCCTAAAATTATGTTTGTTAACACTTCTTCAGAGTACTGGAGAGGTGATGCGGCCTTAATCCATACAAACTTGGAAAATAAAATGGACGCTGATGAGGATGAGAATATACGTAGATATCATTTTGCTGGTACCCAGCACGGTTCGGGTAATTTTCCTCCTATGGATAAAATTGTAAACAAAGACGGAGATACCTTCCGTGGCCAGATACCATTTAATGCAGTCGACTATAATCCACTTTTGCGCGCTTTGCTGATTAACCTGGACAAATGGGTTTCTTATACCGATACTCCTCCTAAGAGCTGTCATCCAAGTTTAAACAAGGGCACAGCAGTTGATTCAAATTCATTGAGATCCAAATTTAGTAATTTACCGCATGTGAATTTCCCTCCTATATTGACACAGGCAATGCGGCTCAATTATGGCCCTGAAATCGAACAAGGCATAGTAGATATCTTGCCTCCTATGGAGTTGGATAAGTACCCTGCTTTTGTTTCAGATATTGATCAGGATTGTAACGAGATAGCCGGCATAAAATTACCGGATGTTACCGTGCCATTAGCAACCAATACAGGATGGAATTTACGACATTCGTGTATTGGGAATCCGGATCTAATACTAGGAATTTCAGGTGGTTTAATGGGCTGGACTCTTCCTTTTGCTAAAACTAAGAATGAACGAGAAAATAATAAGGATCCTAGACTTTCTATTCAAGAGAGATATTCTTCTCGCGAAGATTACCTTAAACTGGTGAAAAGTGCCACGCAGGTTTTATATAACCATGAATTTATTCTAGAAGAAGATATATCCAGGATTATAGATGCGGCTGCAAAACGGTACGATATTTTAACATCGTAGATTTGTATTTAGGTTTGGCAGTTGATATTTATTATTCATTGCCCCAAGGAAATGATTCAATCTTGGTATTGCGCTCGCTAAGAGGTAATTGTACTTTGGCGCCATTAAGTGTATTAGAAGCATGGACGGCAAATCCTATCTCTGTTGCACGTCTTGCTTCATCAATATCACATGATGTTCTTTGGCCTTTTAGTATCGAAGTGACCAGATCATTAATTGCTGCTGGCCCTGCAGGCCATTCTTCTTGTTCTGTTGGCAGTGATAGATGTATTTGTTTTGCCTCGTCTTCTCTCCAGTAATAAGCTTTTCGAAAATCCTGTGATGCAATCAAACCGCCTTCCGATCCAGTTACATTAAAGCCTACTTTTGGTCCTTCAGGCATAATATGAATAAATGCACCATCTTCTAATTGGGTGACTAGGCGACCTGGGGGGTCTAGGATTTTACGAGAATCAGATGGTTCATCCGATATGTCGTCAATGTGTCCACTGAGCCAAACAGGTTCCACGTCACCTGCTAATCCAAGTGCCATGTCATACCAATGGCAGCCATGATTTATCAAGTTTGGTGAACCAAACCCAACAACGCTGACCACGTTACCTATTGCCCCATCTTTAATAATGTTGCGGATTTTACGGTGTTGTTTCATCCATCTACGATCAAGTAGATATGCCATAGGCACATTGTTTTCCCTGCATATTGATATGATTCGATCAGATTCTTCCAGGCTAGTTGAAAGAGGTTTTTCACATGCTATGCCTCTGACTCCTAGTTGGATAGCGGTTTCAATTTGATCTGCGTGCATTTTTTGACTGGTAGTAACACAGACTATGTCAGGTTTAGTTTCCACGAGCATTTTCTCATAATCATCGTACGAAGAAATATCTTCCCAAAATTCTCTCCATACATGTTTGAATTCAGTTCTTGTTTCTTCGCCTTTATCAAAAACCGCTACAATTTTTGTCTCTTTAACTCTAGAGAAAGCATTTGCCCAATTGTGCCCTCGGTTAAGGGTATCTAACATGCGATGACAGCCTGCGATAGCTACTCTCAGTTGTGAAGTCATAGTAGTTTCCTTTGTGTTCAAATTTCAGGGTGATGTTACGATAACATTCAGTTTCAACAGGAGCAATACCTCATCGTTGACCGAAATGGAAAGCCCAAATATAATCCGCCAAGAGATTTGTTTTATTTATATGTGTGAGGTTAGTGAATGTTTAAATTAGCTTTTGTTGGTGCTGGACGAAGAGCTCAAAGTGCGCATTACCCTACGGTTAATAGGGTAGAGAATTCTACAATTGAAGCCGTTGCTGAATTGGATGAAATACGTATGGGTGAGGTGGTAGATGAATATGATATACCAAGGACGTTTGGAGACTATCGAGAAATGATAGAAGTAGTAGACCCAGACGTAGTTTATATTGTTATGGGCCAGGAAGTTATGACATCTATTGCTGTTGAGTGTATGAATGCAGGTAAACATGTTTTTATTGAAAAGCCAGCAGGTGCTAGTCCAGAGGAATCGAATCAATTGTTGGAATCAGCAAAATCTAATGATGTGATTTGTGCAGTCGGTTATCAACGAAGATTTGCGTCTGTCACTACCGAAGCTATGAAACTTGTTAAGGAGAAAGGTGGCGCTACTTTGGCTGTAGGAGAATTCCATAAGAACCTTCTTGGTACTCCTGAACCAATACGCTCTACGATGTGGGATGATATTTGTCATATAGTTGATTTGGTACGTTTTATGGTTGGAAGCGAAGTCAAAGAGTTAAATGGATTTAGAGATATGAATGGATCAAACTGGATTAATGACTATAGTGCTTTAATCAAGTTTGAATCTGGAGCCACGGGAGCACTACTTGCTAACCGATCTTCTGGCGGGCGAACACTTAGAGCCGAACTTCACGGTATAGGTATTGGTTGTTATATGCAGATACCTGAACAGATTGAGATCTTTCAAGACAATAGCAATCCTGCTATCTTAACTGGCGGATCGATAAATAAATCAGACGCAGGAAGGGTACATGATTATGATGGAACGATGGAGATGCACAACCATTTGATAAGTTCTATTCAAAAAGGTCAGATTCCGATTAACGATATTCGAGATGTTGTGCATACCTCAAATCTCGTTGCAAGTATAGAGGGAGTATAATTTTAAAGAAGACCTTTGTAATTTAATTGCTTTACAATCAGGAGTAAAAATGCACTTACCACATAGAGAACATAGTTATGACTGGGTTGACGGTTGGGCTAAGAGTCCAGATTCGGAAAGTGCTCGGTCTGGATGGGCTCATCATGATGTAGTCGTGAGCTCTACAGGGGATGTAATCACGTTTCATCAGGCTGATCCGACGGTTTTGATTTTTGCATCTGATGGAAGTTATAAGGATTCTTGGGAAGCACCGGTTTCAAATTCGCATGGTATGGAAATCGTGATGGAAAATGAAGAAGAATTTCTTTGGCTTGCTGATAATAAAACTGGCAAAGTGATAAAAACTAACCTAGAAGGACAGACGATTAGCAGCTTGGAATGTCCTGATCTTTCTGTTTACCGTGATGGCAAATATGCTCCCACGGATGTTGCCGTGAATCAGGAGAGCCAAGGAGGTAACGGGGATATTTGGGTAACTGATGGATATGGACAGAACTATATTCATAGGTATGATAAAGAAGGGAATCATATTGGTAGTATTAATGGGGAGGAAGGTTCAGAGGGAGCATTCTCTTGTCCCCACGGAATTTGGATAGACACGCGTAAAGCAAAGCCTGAACTTTATATAGCTGATCGGAGTAATGGTAGAGTTCAAGTATATGATCTTGAGTCCAATTTCAAAAGAGCCTTTGGGACTGGGCCCGGGTCAGATTGGCTTCATTCCCCTAGTGGTTTTGCGGTTCATGACGACCTTATGATGGTAGCTGAATTGAGAGGTTCCCGGATAACGGTGTTGGATAAAGAAGATAAACTCGTAGGATATTTAGGGGAACACTCTGGCGCTTTTGAACTGTTTGAGAACTGGCCAAATGTGTCTCCAGATAATGTGTACCCTGGGAAGTTTAATAGTCCTCATGGTATTGCAACCGATAGTTTAGGAAATATCTATGTTGCAGAGTGGATGGTAGGCGGCAGGATTACCAAGCTTTCTAAATCAGATTAATAAGCTGTTAAAGCAAATTTGGTTGGCTCGATTTATTTTGTAATGTCATGACTTGCTATTGTCGGACACCAGTATTTTTCTATATATTCAATTACAAGTTTTGTCCCAGATTGGTGACTGATATAGGGATACCTTTTTGGGTTATACATCGAGTCTGTGAGGTCTCGTACTAGTACGCACTCTATGCCCCATTTAGCCATCTGTTTAATAGCAAAAGAGCGGTTTAGGATACACATATTAGTATGAACTCCTACCAAAATTAATTTGCTGATACCAGCACTTTTTATGAAGCTATATATTTCTTTACCTTGATCAGAAATCATGTCTTGGTCTGCAATTTCTATAGCAGGATGTTGACGAGTCCATTTTTTACTTGCAATGTTTTGCTCTGAATCACACCCTCCGTCACTGTCATCAATTGGTAAAGGAGGAGGAGTTGGGATGTGTAGTTCTTCTGGTACTGGTCGATGCTTTGTATTTATCATTCGCAAACGTTGGGGATAATTTTTATAAAAGTTCATGGTGTCTGATGGGCTATGAATTATATGAACCCCTTTATTTCGGGCAGCAGATATCACAGTGTTAGTCTTTTTTGCCATTGAGTTAACTCTTTCCGCTGCAGATTTACACCAGTGATCATCCCATATATCACATATTACGATAGCTAATTGATCTGCCGGTACCAGTTTATTATTCGTTATTTGTTCCCAGTGGTCTGGCACTTTTTTAGACAGAATACGGTGTCTTAAACAAAGCGATATTTTGATACTGGATGTTATTGTTGGCATATCAAATTAATCGTGATGCCCAGAGAACTCCGTTTGTTAATAAATTTAAGAAATGTTTATTAGAAAAATCTGATTGGTGCCCGAGTGAAGTGTAAAATATCCTGCCCCCTTTATTGGGACGTGTCCAAGCTACTGGTTCAGTAGAGTCTTTTGTAGTTCCATTTAAGAGTACGGTACAATCATCTGAAATTCCTCTATTTCGATAAAGACTGCCAATGGAATTCAGGCTTGATACGTTTTTTAAGATCGGATGATTTTCACCACTTTTCGTAGATTCAACCCTCACTTGTGGTCCTACACCAAAGTGGGAGTTATAATTTCCTCCAAGGATTTCTTTATCAAAACCAAGCCAATTTTCAAATGCGTGACTTGCTGTGCGGACTCCTACTAATGGTTTGCCCGCATGGCAGTAGTTTTTGAATCTATCCAGTTCTGAACCGGAAGTATTCAGTCTTCGAGAGAATACTAGTAACACATCTGCATTTTCAATTTCCAGAAGGGGGATATTATCGTCCTCAGACATAAAAGATATTGTTGTACATTTTACTGGCTGAGTAGATTCAATATGTGATTGGAAAATTGAAAGGGATTCCTCAGAGTCATATTCAAAGGAACCAGAGATCATACATAATTTGATATCTTGATTTGAGTACATTTATTTAAGAAGATGAAGTTAATTATTTTGTTTCATGATTGGGCTCAAAGGAATCAGGTTATTATTTTGACTTGATATTTATCATGGAGGTTTCGATGGGTAGAGTCAATACGAGCATTGAATTAC
>CEUZ01290276.1_pt1 | contig 20502 bp, 7 predicted proteins | sample 361511 | NCBI WGS metagenome assembly CEUZ01 (sample SAMEA2622822, study PRJEB7988) | marine metagenome | biome: marine biome (ENVO:00000447); feature: surface water layer (ENVO:00002042); material: "saline water (ENVO:00002010), including plankton (ENVO:xxxxxxxx)" | depth 5 m
GTTCCATTCTCCAACCTCATGGCTACGTTTTAATCGATTTAGCTGACTATCTTCGGAATACCGCTCCAGAGGTTCTATTGCTAAGTCAACCGGAGAATCGGCCTTATTGTAAACCACATATCCTCCCCATGGATGAAGTGTATCAGAAGCGTTCCATCCCTCTCCTTCTTCACCATAGGAAAGTGGGCCGTAGAAGGAGTTAGAGTCGAATACGGGTGCAACAGGGAAGGCATAGGGCGATCCTATAAGATTCCAACCTGGCTCAAGTGTAAGGTCAAACCCGGTCAATGGGATTGTCTTGCCTGATCCTGTGGATACATGGCGTTTTTCATGAACATTCTGTATTAGCCAGTAGCCTTTTCCTGGTTCTATTGATTCAGGCTGGATCCAAGACGATGAACTGGAATTAGATCCTGATTCAAAAATGCGCCATTTTCTGCTATTGGGCTTACCATCAAAATCATCAGCTAAAGTGCCAACCACATCTGGTTCATTAAGCCCCGCTGGTACCGAGATGAGTCGCCACAATTTTTTCGGAATCCCATCAGAAAATGAACTCTGGGGTAAGGTTGTAGCCAAAGATTGATCTCTGAAGTTCACAGGTGGTGAAATCGTATCACTCACGGAGAAATTACCACGCTCATCTTGAGCAAGGATATAAAATGCTATACCTCTCATGATAACATCAGCCGGAGCGGAGACAAAATTGTATTTTATACTATCCTCGGTAACCATTGGAGTGGCAGTAAATGTTGTATCTCCTCCTTGAAGGAAATAAAATAACGCTTGTTCAATTTTGTTCGCATCAACCAGTTCCGCATCCAAACTAAAAAACTGTTTCAGTTTCACATCTCCGGACGTGATTTGGAGGTCTCTAAATTCAGGACCCACGGTATCCGGTGGAAGAATGGTGGCCAATATTGGGATGTTCAACCTGGGCCGGTCCTGATCATTTGAAAAGATTCGCAAATTTCCTTTTGCCTGACCACTGTCCTCTGAGGAAAAATAAATATCGAGTACTAAGGTATCATTTGGCTCAAGATAAGTCGGATTAATTGGATTGATTGAGAACTCTTTGCCTGTTACAAAAAGAGAATCTATTCTCAGATTACTGTTACCACTATTAAAGACTGGAAATTTCCGTTGCTCATCAAAAAAGACGAACACATCCCCAAAATCAGCCGTTGAATCAATTGTTGCTATAGTTGGCTTGAAGGCTTCGCCAATAAGATCAATCGTCAGGTCACCCTTACTCGTATCGTTATGTTTGGCCTTGAACTGCGCAGAATAAGTGATGGCCTCTTCAGGTATGAATTGAATAAATACGGTTAATGTATCCCTTGGTGCCACATCAAAATCTTCCACGCTAAGAATAAAAGCGTTTGAAGCAACTGTTCCTTCGGATACACGGAGGGTATCGGTCCCGACGTTGATTACATCGAAAGATTGAACATTAAAGCCGTCCCTAGGAACACGGCCAAACTTCAAAGAATCAGCTGTAACAACTAATAACGGCTCCCGGGCTCTGTTTGTAACAACAATGTCCCTGGCGTTGATAGCAGCATAGATGGAGTCTTCCGTCACAGGGAGACGTGTCAGTATTTTGTATGTTCGATCCCCATCCACCAAGGAATCATTTAATCCCGTAACAGTGACAGTTTTTGGTGTATTCCAATCGCTCGACGTAAATGTTAATGAGTCAGCCGAAAGCTCCCCTTCTGCAGGTTTTGTACTGGCCAGTGGAATGGTGACAGGTGCAACAGGCTCGGACTCGAGCTGTATAGAGAACGAATCCTTTGCGGCCGCTTCTGTCGTCTCCAAACCCCGTCTAGGCTGAACTGTAACTCCTGCTTTATCATTGTCATCTCGATTGATAAGTAGAACATCATCCGGATCTATACCATTGTAACGACTGTCATTTGAAACAACGCCCGTTAAACCGATAAGATAAGGAACATTACCGTCTTCAATATCATCATCCTGTCCGGTTACCTCAATCTGTTGTGGCTCGTCCCAGAGTTGTCTATTGAATGTTACACCCGAAATAGAAGTCTTCCCCTCCGATTCATCCTGACTCATAATAGCCACTATGACGTCCTCAGTAGGCTCTTTACTCAAACTAAGATCAAAAGTTGACTTCCCTCCTTGCTCAGTGGTAAACGATGAAGAAAAGTTTGACGCGATTATTGTAGGAGATTCTTCCGTAGTAAAAATCGCACTTGCTGCCTTAATGACGTTTCTAGAATCATCTTGAACTCCAGGACTTATTGATACATATACTGTTTGCTCCGTGATTAACGGTGCTGCCAGTTGCAAAGTAATCTGAGTCTTATGAATATTGATTGTAGCATTATTCGTGATGTCTGCTCCCAGTGCGTCAGTATCCTTAAGTGTAATTAAACCGGCCAAATCATCATTAGATAACTCTGAATTATCAAGATTGCGAACAGCTTCATCAAAGGTGATAGTTATATCCGTGGTGACACTAACTCCGATATCACCGTCGGCTGGATTAAACGTGACGATGGGTGGATCCACATCAGCGGTGGTAAAACTTGCATTGTCAGCAGTGAGAGGATTACCCTGTGAATCTTCAACTGTTGCACCTATAGAAGTTTTATACTTGTGTTCGCTCTTTAAATCCTTGTTCGGAGTGACGGTTACAACTTTCTTGTCCGCACTGATAGTTGCATCGAAACCAACTGCTCTAGGCCCTGAAGATGCTGAGAAGCTTGATTTGTCCATTTGGGTTCTATGAAACCCTTTTGAACGATTAACAGATCCTTCCTCATTACCGAAAACAATCAAAGTAGTGGACTCTTGCAGCGTAATGAGCGCATCGATGTTGTCATCATCTAAAGCCGTACCATTAATTAGCCTGACAGGTTCACTGAAAGTCAGGGTAATGACAGTATCCACAGCAATATCAGATGAACCTTCCGAAGGCGCGAAAGCAACTACCGGCGGATCAGAATCCGCTGTGGTAAATGTGGTACTTGAAGCAAGAATTACGTTATCCTGGTCATCTTTAACTGTGGCTCCAATAGCAGCGTGAATCGTCCTCTCACTACCAAACGAGTTTGTTGGATCGATTGTGATAGAATCTTTAGCAGTATTAATAGTTGCATCAAAATCGATTGCAGCACCATTAATATCATCATAATTAAGTGTTATCAGCGCGTCAACATTATCATTGGTCAGCGCCGAATCATCCAAGTTCCGGACTACCTCATCAAATTTTAGACCGATACTTTTTGTAACTGCAACATCAACAGATCCGCTTTGAGGATCCCATGTAGCGATAGGAAGAGTCACATCTGATGTTTTGAAAGTAGCACATGTCTGGATGGTCTCATTTCCAGCGGCATCTTCCACAGGATCAATACACATAAAAATATCTACTTCGCTGGCGAAATTTGCCGTAGGCTTAAGTGTTATCAGTGTTTTTGGATCATTGATTCCTACACTATCCAAATCAATATCAGCACCATTGGCATCTGTAAGCTTAAAGGTGATAAGACCTTCAACATTAGCATTCGTCAGAGACGTAGCATCACTATTTAAAACCGGCTCACTGAAAGTTATTGTGGGTATGGTGTTAATAGGAACACTCGTCGCTTGATCAAGAGGGAAAAATGTAATTGATGGCGGACCAATGTCCGCAATGGTAAATGTGGCTGACTGGAGGTCCACCGCGTTGTCCGCATCGTCTTCAACAACTTTATCATTAATGGCAACGTATACCTGTTGTTCGCTAGTAAAATTTGCGGCGGGCGTAATACTTAGTACTGTTTTTGAATTATTTATTTCTACAGTCCCTAAAGCAATGTTTGCACCGTTAGCATCTGTATCCTTTAACGTGATAAGTGCTTGAGCATTTGTATTTGTGACAGCAGAGTCGTCCTCTTTTCGGATCGCCTCGCTGAACGTGAGTGTAATTACCTTATCGGCTGCTACGTCCGATTCTGCATTGGCAGGATTAAAAATAACTGTGGGAGATTGAGCATCTTCAGTCGTAAAAGTTGAGCTCGTTGTTGTTATCAGGTTCCCATCCTCATCTTCCACACAGCAGATATCTACATATACTGTTTCTTCGCTTGGAAGGTCTGTAGTCGGATCAACAGATACGATTGAAGATGTCACTGTCCATGAAGGATCGCCACCAAGAGTGCCATCGTTAGAATTACCTGAAAGATCTGTTAGAGTCGTACCTGTACCATCTTTCATTTTCCAGTAACCGACAAGGTTAGCTGATGATGTATAGTCTCCGGCGTCATTCTTCGCATCCAGGGCTACGCCCGAATTATAAAGAGCCGTCACTTCATTGCTTGCAAGACCTTCATCCCATATTGCTATCTCATCCATTAAACCGAAAAATTCATTGGTAACAGTAGCACCATCCCACTCCTGGCCTATTGACCATTTATCACCGGCGACAAAATCAGCATGTTGGGGAGTATGTGTCCCATCAGCACTTCCATTCAGGTATAAAGTCCCGGTTGTAGCTGTTCTGGAATAAACAATATGATTCCAACTACCATCATTTGTTGCAGATCCTTGTAGCACTATGCTAGCACTCGGGTCTTCATGTACAAAAATATTTCCAGTGGCTTTGTCTATACCAAACAGGAGTTTATTACAATTTGTAGCAGCATTATCGCAATTGATGGCGAATATGTATGCGCTGGCGTCTGGAAATGATGCCTTTTCTGGCTTGAGCCATAAGGAAAGGCTCCAATCGGTTAGACCGGCCATGTCATCGGCTACAGCGTTGATATCGACATAGTCATCAACGCCGTCAAAATCAAGGGCCAATCCGGGTTCGATGGTCGCATCAAAGTCAATGTTGGTACCAGTCGAACTGTTCTCTTTCAACAGGATATATCTGTCTACATTATCGTTATCAAGGGCGGAGGCATCCAACTGCCGCAACGGCTCTGAGGAAGTGATGGTAATGGTTTTATCAACTTTAACATCTGTCGCTCCATCGGCAGGATCAATAGTTATACTTGCAGCAGAAATGTCAGCGGTCTTAAAGGTTGCGCACTCTTTCGACGTGTGGTTACCACTGGCATCTTCAACGGCATCAACACAAACATAAACATCCTCTTCGCTCCCGAAATTGTTAGTTGGAATGATGTTAATCTTTTTTCGAGAAATTTTGATGCTGGCATCAAAGTCAATGTCACTGCCGTTGTTATCATTTTGCTTCAGGGTAATTAGGGCATCCACGTTGTTATCATCAAGTTCAACAGCATCGGTTTGTCTTACCGGTTCGGAAAAATTGACGGCAATCACCACATCCTGTGCAACACCGGTTGCACCGTCAGCAGGAACAAAAGTAATCACCGGTGGAGCCACGTCCTCTGTACTAAAGATTGCACAGCTATCAGATATAGCGTTACTGCTTGCATCCTCTAACTGGTCGTCCACACACACCTTAATGAAATGCTCACCCAGAAAATCACTGTCAGGATTGACAGTAATAGTGTCCTTTGTAGCATTGATAGTGGGGGTAAACGGAAGGGCACTTCCGTCAGTAGTGTCCTCAAGGGTAATTCTCGGTGCCAGGTTGGTGTCATCTAAAACACCGCCACCGACATTTCTGACGGGTTCATTAAAACTTATCTTAATGCTAGTACCCAATGATACTGCTGTAGCTTGATGGGAAGGGTTAAATGTTATCGTAGGCGGCTCGGCATCCTCCACTGTAAAAGTAACATTCTGCCCCGGTATCAGGTTATTGTAAATATCTTCAATTACGTTCGGCTTAAGGGCAACATAGACCACTTGCTCACTAGGGAAATCATCGTGACTAATGCTGATTCGGTTATTGGCCGCATCCCATTGTGTAGAAATTCCAGTTGCCGCATCGGCACCGTTGGCATCGTCTTGTTTTAGCTCAATCATGCTAAAGACGTTGGTATTGTCAAGGGGAGTACCACCTTGCTTCCTGACATCACCACCGAATGTTATGAGTACCGTATGATCCTGAGCAACATTGGTAGCGCCATCCACCGGATCAAAGGTTACGTCAGGAGGCTCAGTGTCAAGAACAATATTCTTGTTTGCACCGAGAGAATTGGCCGTACCTGGGCTTACAAGATCGAGAATCGCATCGTTTTTTCCAGCGTCTTTGACTGTTCCACTGTTAAGCACAAGAGATGACTCATCTTCGTAATCCAGATCACTGGACGTATGATCCATTGCCACCATATAATCGAAAGTAAGAGTATTTGTACCAGTTCCGCTTGTGTAATCGACTACCGCATCGTTAGTACCCGTTTCAAGGGTAAGCTTAAGATCGGGCTGTGTTACTTCTACCCAAGCTCTAAAAAGCCATTCCTCGTTGCTGTGTCTCGATGATCTTCCCCCCGCATAAAGGTTGGTATTAAAATATCTTAACCAACGGCGTTCACTGGAAGCAGTACTTATCTCCCAGGTATACTGTTGTCCCGCCGTAACATTGACCGCGTTGGCAATCTTAAACTTTTTCCAGGTGTTGTTTTGATCCAATAGTGTAACAGCCTGGCTACTAAGTTCAGTACCGGCGTTTCCCTCGCCAGAGTATATCTTTAATGTACCTGGTGCAGAACGACCTCTCAGAGGAGATTGCAACTCAATTTCAAGTTCCCTTAGCCGGCCGGTATTCTCAGCCGTAAATGATTGCCATCCTAAAGTGACACTGTGATGACTGGTGTTAGTAGTCCATTCCGCATCCTGGGTTAATGGACCGACTACTTCTACGTCATCATCAAATTCCACAGTAATTGGAATCACTTCCCCTGGCCCGTAAATACCATCTGTTTTCGTAGATGAAACACTGTTAACTGTGGGTGCTGTGGTATCTATAAAAAGGTTTTTCCTACCCGCAAGAGAATTCGCACTACCTGGAACAGGGAGATTGCGATCCACATTAGTATTAAAGGATTTGATTGTACCACCACTAACAGCGCCGAGATCATTATCAAGACCGAAGATATTATGACCTGCCTCAACGGTATAATGGAATGTCATAATCGAATCCCTGACTGAGACTCTGTTTATCGTCTTCGTACCCACTCCCACATCTAAGGTTAGCTGAGGGGTGCCTGTAACATCAATGGGAGTCCTGCTAAAATGGACCTCGATCGGTATTATTTCACCTAAACCATAGGTTCCATCAGGTTTTTCAGCTGTAACAAAATCTATGGTAACTGGTGTATTATCCGGCTCATTCTCTAACCAAAATAGCTGCTTCGAATTATCCGAATCCCATATTCCAGCAACAACAACATCTAAATCACCATCATTATCCAAATCCGCTGCACCAATTGAAAAAGAATTAGGATCCGTTCTCACTCCCCTAAGTATTGTGACTGGAGTGAAATTGTATGATCCATCATTAAAATAAATTGATACTCTATCTGAATTACCCTGTGTTGCTGACCAACCACCATAATTCCTAGATGCGATAATTATATCCTTGCCATTCTGATTGTCCATGTCAATAGGATATACTGCTTTAGGTTCATACATAAAGTTGTAATTGCTATCATGAATCTGATGTAGAGTAAAGTTTAGAGATCCTGTATTTTCCCAAATACCTATCCTATTACTACTTCTTCCTGAGACTATATCCAAATCACCATCAGAGTCAAAATCGAACGCAGTCATCGATTCAGTATGGTTGACTCCAGTTTGAATTATTTTTGTAGTAAAATCTGTTGGTGACGCATTTCCTTTAGTAAATATCGTAAGATCATTCCCTGATGCAATAACGTCCACAAGTCCGTCGTTGTCCAGATCTCCAGCAGCAACATACATGTCAGCACTTAAGCCAGTCCCAATTTGATGTTCAGTCCAAGCAGGAGGGTTAGCTCCTGAATTTTCATACCAAGCGATTTTGCCATCGTTTGGGGATGCTGATAAGACATCGATATCACCATCACCATCCATATTAATCGCATAAACCGATCTTGCACCTTGTGCTGAAGAGCTAATTACATGTTTAGTCCAGGTGATGGGGTTTGTTCCAGAATTTTTATGCCAGGCCACTTCATCATTACCATCTGAGGCTGACAAAATATCTTTATGGCCATCACCGTCGAGATCAATTACATAAAGCCCGTACATAGTCGAAGATCCGCTATACACTTGAGATCTTGTGAAATTGCCTGAACCATCATTCTTAAACCAATAGACCTTATTACTTCCAGAGGTAACAATATCTATGTTGCTATCGCCATCTATATCCAATAGAATAATTTTTTGAATGTTGCTATGTCCACCAGTGATTTCATTCTTAGTGAACTTGATCTGAGCTGTTAAGATAAAAGGCATGACAATGAAGAGCCAAAATGCCCATTTCTTAGCGTTGTAGTTCATCTGATTCATGATTCTATGGCACCCCGGGATAGTCAGGTGGGTAGCCAAGGTCCTCTCCGGAATCAGCGGCAATGGAGGAAGCGGCACCGCCCATGATCAGAAGTGCCGCAAGAATTAAAAGCGATTCAAAGCCCGAATCTATAACAAACCAAAACGTATTGTAGGCGCGCCGAAGGCCAGCAAGGATCCCAGCCCGCACATCGCGGCTAAAACGGCCTTTTGGCGGCTTTAACCCTACGGAATGCCACGCCATGAGGCGAGCAGCCTCAGCAGCGTTCTCAGCCGTTCCCGTAAATCGTAGGGTCGACCGCGCCTTCCCCTTAAGATAACGCTTGTTCATCTGATTTCCTTGGGAGCTGTACCGTTCACTGAAGTCAGTTTCCACGCTGTAGAGACGGTAATCATACTCATAGGTACGTCCTGATCGATACAGCCGCCAGATCAATACTTCCGAATTGTCAAGCCTATCGCCCACTGATGGGTCCAGAGTGTCTGACCTGGCGCGCCAGAGATTGGTCGTAATTTGTCCCAGGCCCGATCTGTTCTGCTTCTCAAAACTCAAAGGAGCGTCGCCCCCTGAACCCTCCATAACAAAGTAAACGTCCGTCGCTTCCAGTTCCTCTTCGATAAGGGCTGTGATGGCGTCCGTTTCCATGTCCACAAGACCGACAGCCTCCGCCACGTAAACGGCTATGGCGTCCTTGGCAGCGGCTTGTGAGAAAAGAATCCCGCAAATGATAAAATATTTCCGATAATCCCGCATTTTAGGAACAATTCCTTTAGTGGGGGGATTCATTTGAGACGTAATCCTCCCATCATTTTGATAAGATTAGAGCAAAAAAATCTTTTTAACAAGCTCTCTGCGGTAATTCCTTTCAAATTGTGACGCGGCGCATAGGTTTCATTTACTTGACGGAGATAACTTGGAAAAGACACTGAAAACAGTGAAGTTTTACCTTAACAAGCGGAATGGAGAAGAGGCGATGGAACAAGAATGGCACGAGCGAAGAGAAAAGCAAGACCGCAGAGATCTTGAAGATCGGCGTGCTGGAAAAGATAGACGATTCAATCAAGAGCGGAGAGATGCTAACGACCGTCGTCAGGAAACCATTTCTGTGGAAAACGAACGCAGAAGTTCCGAGCAGCGCACCGGTCGGGATCGGCGGACAGGAAAAAGTCGTCGGTCGGGCGTTGATAAACGAGGTGGACTGGACAGAAGACTTCTCTTAAAGAAAAGCCGAAAGACCAGTGCAAATGTCCTTCTCGGCGCTGTCGTAATGGTTGGTCTTGCACTCAGCCTTGTTTATTACGAGCGAGAAATCGCCAGCGGCGGTCTAACTGGTACCATCGCTTCTGTTCAGAAGCAGAAATTGAAAATCCTCGGTGGTGGCAAAACGTCTCTAGATGCCCTGCTTAAGAATGGCCCAGTCCTTCTAGATTTCTGGGCCACCTGGTGCGGCCCGTGCCTGAAGGAGATGGTCCACCTTCAGCGGTTCCACGAAAAATACGAGGGGTACGGCCTCACAATCCTTACTATCAATCAAGATGATCCCAAAAGTCTTTCAAAGGTCCGTTCCACGGTTAAATCAAAGAAGTTCACCTTCAAGGTTGCTCTCGATCCCAACGGTAAAGTGGCAAAGCGTCTGAACGCCAAGCTGATGCCGACAACGATTCTCGTGGATATGGATGGTGTCATCCGATGGATGCACCAGGGATATCTTCCCGGTGATGAGATAGAAATCGAGCAACGTATTCGGGCACTTCTGGGTATCCAAGAGCCAGCGCCTGTCGCTTCCTGATCTTTTGAAACTAAAGCCACTTCTGTGGCTCTTTCCCGCTCTCTGTTCATTCCTCATAGGTCAGGCGTCCTATTCAGGAGCCATCACTTCCAAGTACGCCGAGAGCGCCAACGATTTCAACTTTTCTGAACATATTCTTGAAGGGCGAATAAATCTCGGTTCTTTGTCCGGTTGGGGACAGTTTGAACTGAGTGAACCACCGGAAATGGGTGTTGACTTCAGTGGCGTAAGGAAACTGAGGCTTGAATACTTCGGAGAAAATCTCTCCCTTGAACTGGGTGATGTTTATACGATCTGGGGACGGGGACTGATTCTGAACCAGGTGGACGATCAGGCTATTGACCTTGACACAGGTGTTCGGGGGCTTCTTTTCGGCTATATGAGAGAATCATTTGCCATCAATTTTATCTCCGGCAAAATGCAACCGTGGAAGAGCTCTCCTGTAATTGATAATTTCAGCGATAGAGTCCCAAACTATCAAACGGATCATTTTCTCGCTGGGGCAAATATCGAAACTGAAACACTCGGCCCCCGGTTTGGTTTATCATTTTTACAGTCTCGTGAAAACCACTTTCTCCCCTATGATGAAAATGGAAACCCTGCCGATCTTGACCTGAGGCACAACTTTGCCGGCGCTTATGGAGAACTGAGCCACGATCTTTTCGACGCTTTCCTAGAAGTGGCTTACCGCAGTTCCGCCGGTGAAGGGGGCGATACCTATATTTCTGATGGAAAAGGTATCTATGCCGGCATCGGAACCTACCTTGGTGACTGGTCTGTGGTCCTTGATTACAAAAATTACGATTTCCGGCGGCTTCCACCGGATAAAAATTTTGACTTTGTCAACAATTTCGATATCTCCCAGGATTTCCAGCGTCCTCCCACTGGCGTTTATCTCCATACCTCCCGCCTCATTGGAAGGATTATCCACGAACTTGACCTTAATGACGAGGTGGGAACGCAGATTCAGTTCACGGGACCTGTCAAAGATTGGTTCACACTGACACTTAATCACTCCCGGGCCAGCAGGCACGATGTCCTCTCAATGAATGAACGTTACCAGTGGAACGCCCAGACGGAAGGCCGGCTATTCTCCAGCGGCTCACCTTTCGCCGACTATTTCAGAGATACGTTCATTCAGATCGAAGGCTCACTATTTAGCGAAAAAGTGCAGTATAAACTGGGATGGAATAAACTGGATGATGTTCTCTCCATCCTTTCGAACCTTGTCATGGAGAGTGCCACAACCAAATCTTACGAAACAGTTTCCGCTGAAACCATTCCGTTCGATCTTTACATTCAGCTCCCCTACAGGTTCAGCCTAGAGATTAAAACGGAATATCAATCCCTCCGAAAAGGATATATGAACGACTTCGGTGAAGGAATGGAGTTCCGCTCCCTTTACCCTGTCGACACCAAGTATAACGCGGTGATTTCTATCGGTCTCGCCCGCTCCCCGAAATGGTCCGTCGCTTTTACGCTAGATCGGACCTCTCAGGAATGGGATAAAGAAAAATGGATATGGGGCCCAAAAGAGTGGAGATCTATAGAGATTCTTTACAATTTAAATGAGAGTACACGATTATCAGTCATGAGTGGGTCTCAGCAAGGAGGTCTGCTATGCAGTAATGGTGTCTGCAGATACGTCCAGGACTTCGATGAAGGTTACAAGGTAAATGTCAGCTGGCTATTTTAGCATCGGGTTGTATTACTTGATAACGCTATATAGATTCCGCGTCTAGCGGCATAAGTTAAACGGAGTGCAATTATCAAATATAAAGCAGTAGTCTTTATTCTTGTTTCCATCTTTTCCGCGGCCCCCATAAACGCCGCAAAGCGTGCCGCCGTGCTGGAAAAGATGACGGGGCTCTGGTGAGGCTATTGTAAGCTGTCCGGGAGTTACCTGGACGAATGGATCGATCCCAACTTTGTTGCCGAAACCGGCACACATAAACGTGGTTCTGGCGCCGAACGTTCCGGCAATAGGATGGGTTACGTTGGCGATGCCGTCTTTAACAACTGGATCATGATCTTTTATCATAACGGTGGTAATGATCAACTGAGGCTTGTGGATGAACTTCATGATGATAATTGTTCCACGAATCCGTTCCAGTATCGTTGGGGCACACCTGGTAGTAAGCCGTATGACCACAGCATAAACGGTTACCCCCATTTTGAATTAAACGGTGGCACTGAAGGTTCTGATGATCACAAGAATACAGAGTTGACGGCCGCAGCGGATTCGATCAAACCCACTGACTGGGATGAAGACTATTACAAATACGTAGTGGTGGCGAAAAAGACCATGGAGGAAGATACACCCATCACCATGTCTCTTGATGGGACAACTTTCGTGGACAGGACAGCCAATGTTAAGCTGAAGGTTACCAGCACAGAGGACCTGTCAGCGAAAGATCTTCGCCTCTTTGTGGGCGTAACCATGGACACTATTACCTATAACTACGGACAATGGAAGGATTATGGTGAGCTTAAGTATCACAGAAATGTTTGGGTCGGTTGGGTCGGCGACGCCACTTATTGCGGCGCCGGATGCGAGGACGGTCAGGAGATATCCCTCGAGAAAGATATACCCGTCGAAAGAGATTATACCTGGACACTTTCCGATTCCCCACCCGATCAGGTGACGTGGGACCAGAAGGATATGATTATCGTCGCTTTTGTTCAGGATTTTGGAGGCGCTGCGGGCCACGGCGCGCCAATTCTACAAGGTGTCAAGCTGATGCGGAGTAATGTGGGGAGAGATGTCTCCGCACCAAACATTGCTTTCAGTCCAATTAACCAGGCCACCGGTGTCACACTGGACAGCGACATCACCCTTACTTTCGATGAGAAAATCCAAAACTCTGATGGTTCGGAGCTAACAAATGACAATGTGGATGCCCTGATAACATTAAAGAAAAATGACGCTACCGGGGATGATCTTGCAAAAGAGGTTACCATCAACGGCGATAAGACAGTGATTACTATAGATCCCACTAACGATCTTGAACTTGAGCAGAGAGTCTACGTTGCTATCGGCGCCACGGTTGGAGATGAAGCTGGTAACATTATTTCCCCCAGAAATATCACATTCACAACGCTTGACAACACATCACCAATCGCAACCATGAATCCTATCAATAGTGCTACCGGAGTCGCACCGGCCTCCAACATTACCGTCTCTTTCAATGAACCGGTGCGAAAAACTGACGGTTCGGCACTGGACGGCTCTGTTATAAAACTCAAGAAAACCGACGCCAGCGGCGATGCCATCCCTTTCAGTGCATCTGTCGATGCCGCAAACAAAGTCCTCACCATCGACCCTACCAGCGATCTGGAAAGTTCTCAGAAAGTTTATGTCTGCGTGAACGGTGTGGAAGACTATTCCGGAAACGCGCTGAGCGAAACCTGCGCCACCTTTACCACTGCTGACGCCAACGCTCCCACGGTTAAAATAAATCCAAAAAATGGCGATACGAATGTCCCGGTTAACACCAAGATCACCCTCACCTTCAGTGAAACTGTCAGGAATACCGATGCCTCACCCCTTGACGACACAAATGTCGGTGGCCTCGTTACCTTGAAATATGAGAACGCAAGCGGGTCCAGTATTTCATTTGACGCAACCATTAACAGTGACAAGAAAATAGTGGAGCTAACGCCTTCAAGTAATCTGGAGTACGAAAAGGAAGTTTATGTGGCTATCGGTGCTACGGTTGAAGATATATCAGGCAATGACATAACAGCCCAGTCGGCTACATTTACAACCGTGTCAATTGGAAACGCACCTCTTTTCACAACGATAAACGATACTTCTTTCAGAGAGGACCGTTCCGGGTCTGTAAACGTCACCATTACAGATAACAACGGAGACAATATTATCGTATCAGTTGTTTCAGACACGTCCGCTGTGGAAGCTGATGTGGAGGAATCCAATTCAGTCTCCGCCACTGAGTGGACGGCAAAGATTGCGCTCAAGCCCGGAGAGAACTGGAACGGCGATGCCAACATTACCGTCTATGCTGACGATGGCACGACAATATCAAGCGAAACGTTTAAGTTGACCATCAAACCGGTGGACGATGCGCCGACGCCGTTCAAGATCTCAGAACCGATGAATAACGGCTTTATCAGGATCACCGATCAAACCTACAATGACACCCTTGTGTTTAGATGGAAAGCGTCTACCGATCCCGAAGGAGATACCATCACTTACAAATACAGCGGGACCTGGGGCATAGCCGGTCTTTCCGTCCCATATGTCAAGAATGGAACAGAGACGAAAATCGCCTACTCGGATATTTATGCCAGCATCGATCAGAGCGATCTAACCCACTGGACCGACAATTCGAAAATCTCCGGCGAATGGTCCATTTCAGCGTGCAGCGGTATGTTCTGTGTCCCTTCGGCTAACGGCCCCTACACACTGACTATCGCAGAAAATGTGCTGGGTCTTTCCAGCCTCTCGAACGTCCCTGAGAGATATGTACTCCATCAAAACTATCCGAACCCTTTCAATCCACGGACGGTGATCCAGTACGAGCTGCCGATTGAAGGAAATGTTTCCATCACAATCTTTGACCTATCGGGGAAGCAAATAAGATCACTGGTAAGCAGTAGTGAACCGGCCGGTTATCGCTCAACGGTGTGGGATGGCACCAACGATCGTGGTGAGCGTGTCACTTCCGGTGTTTACCTTTATCGCATCCACGCCGGCCAATTTATCCAGACAAAAAAAATGATCTTGCTACATTAACATATCCCAAATTCATGAAAGAATAATCATGATTTCGAAAAGTCAAATATTGAAGCCTATTATATTGTTATCATTGCTCTATATGCCTGTCATGGGTCAGATAAAAAAGAGTGTGCTGGGCGAGTTGATTACTTCAACAACGTGAAGCGGCTGCCCTACGGCCAACCGTGCGTTGGACCATTATCTTGATCCCTCTCACAGCGATTATGTAGGTGATGATCTTGCCAAGAACTTCTTTATAATCCGTTATCATTATGGGAGTACCGGCTGGGGTGACCCCATGTATCACGCCATTGGACCACCAGAATTTGCATCTGATTGTGATGAAGACCCTATCTGCTACCGATTAGGCGGCTCTCAGAGCAGCAATGCCACTTACAATCCGCTTTTTCTCCCAACCCTCTATGTGGACGGAGAAACCTCTACCACTGGTGCGTACCATACAGACGCTACAGCAACACGAAATGAAGAAACCAGTGTTTCCATGTCATTAGAAGGGACAACATTTGATTCTACCCTCACCGCGAACATCAAACTGGCCATTAACAGCAATATAAACCTCTCAGGAAACGATTTGAGGCTCTTTGTAGCCATCACCATGGATTCCATCCATTACAATGGTTCCAATGGTGAAACAGAACATCACGGCGTCTTTTTGGGTTGGGCCAACACCAGTTTTGGTGGAGATACACTTGTCCTCGCCAAAGATGATACAGTTAAGAAATCTTATGAATGGACGCTCCGGGAGGATTATCCAAAAAACTCCTACTTTCCAAAAAATGATTCCGAGATGGATCAAGTCACCTGGGATAAGAAGAACATGAACGTAATTGCTTTTGTTCAAAAAACATCGGATAATGACGTTCTACAAGTCACTCACCTTTCACTCAATGATGTCTCGACGGCAAGTATTACTCAAGAACAACTTCAACCATCGGGGTTCTCCCTTAATCAAAATTACCCTAACCCATTTAACAGCGGCACAACCATCAGCTACAGTCTACCAGAAAAAAGTCGTGTTCAAATTGTCATCTACTCCCTTTTAGGTCAGCCTGTGAGGACACTGGTAAATAATACAGCTAACAGTGGTATTTACAGGGTGAGTTGGGATGGTAAAGACAATAATGGCAAAACTGTTAGCGGCGGTATCTATCTATACCAGATTCGATCAGCCAATTTTTCAGCTGTTCGAAAAATGCTTCTTCTCAAATAGCATAGAGTAGAAGGCTTTAAGCTTTCGTCTCTCCTTCAAGCATATGGATCTGCCACAGATCCTGGCTAGATTGGTGAAGGAACGGCGAAAGAGCAAGCATTCCGGCCTTCCCCACACTTTTCTCCAGATAGTGAAGTTCATTGAACTTATCCTGAATATCAGGATCAGGTTCGGAGTCCATTCCCGCTTCACGCATCATCAGCACTCCTTTCGCCCTCAAGGACAGTTCAAGGTGAATTCTCAAAAGACAGATCATGTCGAACATCACCTCACCGGCAAAACGGTCCTTCACTGACTGAAGGTACCGACCCACCTTGGTCTCACCAACCTGTCCCTTGTTCACCATGTCCAGCAATTCCTGATCCGAATCAAAACCGACACCAAGCCAGTTCTGTAAGAACGCTTCGCTCCGCTTGAAAATGAAAAGAAGTATGACCGGAAGTGTCACAAGAATGACCACAGTAAGCAGAATTGGATCAAAGAAAAAATGATTGTAGAAAGAGTGGAAAATTGCTGCAGTCAGGAAACCAGGGAAAAACCCTCCCCACTCTCCACCGATCTTTCTATCTACAAGTGTCTTTGCCACTATGCCAAAGAGGGTCGTCGTTCCGCCATGCATCACCGCTGTCCCAAAACCGCGAATGATGAACACAACTAGGCTCGTTCCTTGATCGAGAACCATTACGTAATAGAGATTTTCTACTATGGCAAAACCGGCGCCCAGGGCAAAACCGTAAATGGCGGCGTCAATATTGAAGCCGATTCTGTTGGCGCGAATCAGATACACTAACACAACTCCCTTGAAAAACTCCTCCACCACTGGGGCACCGTACCTTGAATAGGTCAGCCAGTCAAAGCCGGTGTTCTCCACAATGGGCGTATTGATAAAATATGATGCCACGGCCGAGAGGGCGCCGATACCGATGGCAATGATTACCGCTTTCACCTCGAGAAGCTTGTAGCTGTCCATCAAAATGAAAACCAGCAACAGCGCCAGCGAAGGTAGCAGGCTAACGGCCGCTTCTAATAGAAGGGTCATTTCCTCAGTCCAGAATCTGGAGTGAGATCATCAGCTCATCAAACTTTCTGTCCGTGAGTTGATCAACGGCCCGAGCAAAGCCGATTGAAAACGTTGATTTTAGATGAGAGAACAACACCATACGAATATCCACCTGTAAACCCACATTCGAGTATCTCTGTTTGAATTCGTCGCTATCATAGTTGGTGATGATTCCGGATGTAAACAGGGATGTTCGGGCCCAATTGACGAAGAACATAGGTGAACCGAAACTACGAAATCTCACCGGTGGGAGAATCCACTCCCCTGTCAATCGGCCGAAGTTGGTGCCATCGATCTGGTTGAGGTCTGTACCTGGAAACGTGTAGTACTCTCTGAAGCGCTGAACACCGCGAAAATCGATCCAGTTATTACCAAAACCACCAAAATAGAAGTTAGCAAAATTGGCCTGTGGATCGTTCCTGTCAGCAAATGATTGTCCCGCTGAGGCCCTGAGCCAGATTGGTGCATGCTTGATAAACATAATTCCGCCGTGAAGGCTAGCGTAGGCTCGAGGAAAAAGTTGACCGTTAACAAGATTGGCCGTCACTCCTGCGTCCCATCGATATCCTTGTTCATCGTCTACAGCACCCAGGGATCGCCTCGTCTTGCTGTGATTCAGTGTGGCAGTCCCGCTCAAAAACTTATCGAAAGTGGCATCGACGTTCTGATAATTGGGCAGGCGCTCTAGTCCCCAGTAACCGGCCATACTGAGATCAAGATTGATGGGCTTTTCTCGACTAACCTGCTTTCCAAAAGAGAGCTTGAGAAAGTTCCCCTTTCTGCTCCGCTTGGTTGGTCCAAATAGATCGTAGAAATCGGAGGAATTCATCCCGGAACTCAGCTTCCACTCGAAGTAACGAAGATTAAAGTTGAGATGGACGCGTTCATCGGAAGCTATTTCATTGTCGGTAGAGACGGTGGCAGTCAAATCGGCGCCCGCTAGTCCCAGTTTTGACAGAAAATTAACGCGAAAACCCGGCGTAGGTTGATCCTTGTACGCATGAATCACAGGATAGAATGATGCGATACCGAGATTCTCAAATGGAGAATATGCGCCATCAAAAGTAACTATCTCCTCATCGCCACGGTTAGGGGCCCGCGTCTCCCACTCTAGCAATTCAGGATAGGACTCTGCAATCTCGAAACCGAGGTAGTTCACCGCGCTCACATCATTGATTGTGGAGTCGGCAATAAGAATCGGCTGGAAGCCATCCCCAGTGTACATCATGACGGCGACGGAATCATCAGAAACAGGCACCGGCCGGAAGAAACCGGTCTCACAATTGCTGATCACCTCCATGGTGTCAAGTTGTGTGTCGTACCGAAAAATGTTAGAGACGCCGGTGTAAAACGTAGAACCGTAGAGGTATCGACCATCGGGAGAATAAACAAAGTTGGCCGGTGAAGAGATATCACTTGACCATAGCGTATCAGGAGTGAAAATACCCGCAGTGAGTGAATCTGTCTCGAAGCGAACCAGAAACTGTTGTCCCCAAGCATCCACATAAGCTCCGGTGAGGTGAAGTCCATCAGGTGAGATGTCGAGATCATAAAGATCTTGCCCGAAGTCCAACACGTAAATGGAACGGTAATCCTTATAAGGCGACTCTAACCGGATAAGGGAAGAATAACCATCGGAATGTCTTACCCCCCAGAGCGATTTATCCTTAGAGTTAAATGCCAGATCACCAGCCCTCAGGTCATCAATAAGCCGTTCGGAACTTCCAGAAGCTATGTCAAGGAGGTTAAGGTCCCGCCAATGATTATTGTCCGTCGTATAGAAAAGCTTTCGAGAATTAGCATCATAAGCCGAATGGAATACGGTAAAGAGTGTTGGCCCTTCAACATCGTGAATCTCTGAGATGGAACCGTCCTCCAGACTGATAGCTGCCACGTGGGCAACCTTTCCAGGATAGCGGACGCCGGCAATTAGCTCGTTTCTCTCTGGATCGTGGAAGACTCGGGACATTGACCCAAGGGCTATTTCCGAAATTGGGCGGAACGGCGTCATTGGGTATTGGCGTAGGAGTTCAAGGTTATTTTTTTGGAATTCTCGTTCAGACTCGATCCATCGAGACCACTCGTCATCAATGTTCTCATCATAGACCAGTTTGAACTGTGACAGAAAATTAGGTTTACTTCCTGGCTTTCGCGTCACCCACTCCATTAACTTATTTGGACCGTGCGCATTGGCAAGATAGCTTAGGAATCGAGTACCGTAGAGATACGAGTTTACACCGACCTGAAAGTCAATAGCTTTTCCTTCAGATTCAAGGCCTACCATGTCATAGATATGAGAATTGTCACGAACCTTCGTTCTGAAAACCATTTCATCATATCCACCCATAACTCGACCGTATCCCCCTGACATCCACGTTTCAACAAATACCGCCATTCCCTCATGGTACCAACGCGGTGAATATCGCCTTGGAGTGGTCAGATAACCATAAAGGATGGAGAGAGGGTCTTCGATGGATGGACTCACCTTACCTCCGAAAAGTCGTCTAAACACTCTATCTCGCCCTGTAGACATGTCTGTGGTTACAATATGTACAAGTTCATGATGCATAAGCCAGTTGAAGCGATCGTAAGCCGGCATTGTTTCATAAGCATAACCAAATGGCGCTATCCCAAGGCTTACATTGTTTGTTGGAAGCGCATCAGCACCACCGTGCCCATAATCACCGAAATCTTGCATAAGGACCACCACATCCTCTAACGGTTCGTAATTGAACCTCATTTGGTGGGCTGCAAAAGAATTAAGAAAACAGTTTGCGAGATGAGGAATGGCATACTCATGGAGTGGATGATAGTATATAACCTTAAGTCCAGCTGCGTGAGCCTGTTTAAGTGGAGGAGGTTTAAAAATTGAAAGTGACAGCAGTTGAGCAGGCCAACAGAGAAAAACAGCGGGCATCACCACTTTAAATAAAATGTGCTTCAAGTCTACAAACTTATAGGCTTCCCAGTAATTAGAACATAAAAAAAGAGGAGACGGCTCAAAGCCATCTCCTCCCATGGAAATTGATCTGATTTCGCCTTATCTGAACCGGTTGGCGAACTCGTTGCTCTGGAGCATACTTGCGAATTCGGCATTCATCAACATGTTAGCAAACTCACGGTTGGCAAGCATATTGGCAAACTCAGTGCTCGCTAGCATATTTGCAAATTCTGCATTCATCAGCATGTTTGCGAAATTCTGATTGGCTAGCATACTCGCAAAATTCTGATTAGCTAACATACTGGCGAATTCTTTATTAGCCAACATACTGGCAAAATTCTGATTGGCCAACATACTTGCGAATTC
>CEUZ01024613.1_pt1 | contig 20501 bp, 17 predicted proteins | sample 361511 | NCBI WGS metagenome assembly CEUZ01 (sample SAMEA2622822, study PRJEB7988) | marine metagenome | biome: marine biome (ENVO:00000447); feature: surface water layer (ENVO:00002042); material: "saline water (ENVO:00002010), including plankton (ENVO:xxxxxxxx)" | depth 5 m
ATGCAGTCAACCATGATGGATACCCCCCTTACCCTCGACTTCTTCTTTCGCCGAGCAGAAAGTTTGTTTCCGCACAAGGAACTCGTCACGGCTACAGCAACGGGAATCGAGCGAAGCAACTACGGACAGTGGGCCGACCGTACCCGAAGGCTTGGTGGAGCTTTAGATGATTTGGGTATTAACGAATCTGGCCGGGTGGGGACCTTCGCGTGGAATACAGCGAGACATCTAGAACTTTATTTTGCGGTGCCGTGCACCAACCGAGTGCTGCACACATTGAATATCAGACTTTTTGCAGACCAGATTGTCTACATCGCTAACCATGCAGAAGACGAAGTCATTTTCGTCGATAGGTCCTTAATCGCTCTCTTATGGCCACTCGTCGATCAGCTAGAGACGGTCAGACACTTTGTTGTCATGGATGATGGTGATGGGGAGATCCCAGATGACCCTCGCATTATTGACTACGAGGAGTTGATTGCTGCCGCGCCGTCGGTTGACTTTGAGGTAAGGGACGAAAAACAGGCTGCTTCGATGTGCTACACGAGTGGCACTACCGGAAACCCCAAAGGTGTGGTCTACAGCCATAGATCGACGTATATGCACACCATTACGACTATGACGACTGATGGGTTAGGGGTATGTGAATCTGATGTCATCCTGCCTGTTGTCCCGATGTTCCATGTCAATTCTTGGGGTTTGCAACATGCAGCAGTCGCTGCGGGTGCAACATTGGTGAACCCCGGTCCGAAGTTGCAGCCTGAACCCATCGCTGAACTAATGGAGTCTGAGCGCGTCACAATTGCGGCGGGAGTCCCCACCATATGGATGGGTGTACTTGAGGAGCTAGACGGCCGGGATGTATCGAGCCTCCGGGCAATCCCGTGTGGCGGCTCGGCAGTTCCGAAGTCGTTGTCGGAGGGCTATCGAGAGAAAATTGGATTGCCTATCTTGCAGGCGTGGGGAATGACCGAAACCAGTCCGCTTGCGGCAATTGCCCACGTTAAGTCAGCTGACGCTGACCTAGACGAGGAAGCGAAGTCAGACATTCGATCTTCGATTGGCACGATCGTCCCCACAGTGGAATTTCGGATCTGTGAACCGGATTCGATAGAAGAATTGCCATGGGACGGTGAGTCAAGTGGGGAGCTTCAGGTGCGAGGCTCGTTCATTACCGGTGAGTACTACAAGAGACCCGACGCCTCAGACTCATTTACCCATGATGGATGGTTGCGAACTGGAGATGTCGCCACTTGTGATGAGCGTGGGTATATTCGCCTCGTCGATCGGACTAAAGACCTCATCAAATCAGGGGGAGAGTGGGTCAGCTCCGTCGAAGTTGAAAATGAGATAATGAGCCACCCCAAGATCGCTGAAGCGGCGGTGATAGCGGTCACATCAGAAAAGTGGATGGAACGCCCCATGGCATGCGTGGTTCTCAAAGATGGAGAGTCGCTAACTCACGAAGAACTCATCGATTATCTGACCCCACGGATGGCGAAATGGTGGCTGCCAAGCGCCACGCAAATAATCGATGAAGTACCGAAGACCTCCACAGGCAAATTTTCGAAGCGGACGCTTCGCGATAACTTCGCCGACGTGGTCGTCGACTAGTAGTTGACGACCTGAATAGGTGACAACACGATCCGCCGTTGTAACGGGCTCCAGTTCAGGCATAGGCCTTGCCACCGCGCAGCACCTGTCATCACGGGGATGGTGTGTGTGGGGGGGAGTTCGCAATGACTCCGATCAGGAACGAATAGCCGCAACCTGTTCGTTCCGGCCGCTGAAAATGGATGTCACTAGGGATGCAGAAATCTCTGAGGCTTTTGCTGAAGTTGAGAAAGATATTCAAGGGACAGGCTTAGATCTATTGGTAGTCAACGCCGGAGTAGTTGTAGCCGGCCCTTTAGAGTTTGTGACCCCCGAGCAGTGGAGGGAACAATTTGATGTCAACGTCATAGGTGTTGCATCCACCATTCAGGTCGCGTTGCCGATGATGCGATGTGCCAAAGACCCGCGCATCATTGTCGTTGGCTCGATTAACTCCAGAGTCGGTGTTCCCCTCCTAGGGCCATATGTAGCAAGCAAACATGCCCTCGTCGGATTGCTGAGTTCGTTACGAAGAGAGTTACCACCGGAAGGTCCCAAGATCACTCTCTTGGAACCGGGAGCAGTCGATACCCCGCTATGGGACAAAGTTCGGGCAGCTTCGGCACATCTCAGCAATGAAGAGTATCCGGAAGAGCGGTCGCCGTACGCAGATCTCATCGCCTCCGCGAGGAGACGACTTGTGAAAACAACACGCCGGGGAATAAGTCCGGCCAAGGTCGCAGAGATCATTGAGCGTTGCGCTAATCGAAGTAATCCGCCTAAAAGACGGCTTGTTGGTCGTGATGCTCGACTCGCAGCGGCAGCCGAAAAATTGTTCGGCGGGCGCATTCTCGACTCTTTGCTTCGAAAATTTCGCTCCTAGAGATGTTGATTTGTTAGGAGGGGCCGCTGATAGCCTCTCGTGCAAGTATCTTCTAGGAGCTTTTATGTCAACGGTAGAAGAAATAATCGGTCGTACTGACCCCAATGACTTTGAGGCCATCTTGGCCATGACCAACACTGACCCCAATGAAGTGATTCATGCCGTTGAAGATAACGCGGAGTGTATTTACTCGTGGGATTACGAAAAAGGCTCAAGGCCCCAGTTAGCCAAGCTGTACGAAAAGGCCAAAGTTGGCCAATGGAATGGGGAGACAGACTTACCTTGGGAGACAGACGTTGACCAAGAAGCCTTGGCTACAAAAGAGTACGAAACCAACGGAGGCGCGGGCGACCTCATGGATCTCAAAGGCACAGGTGTCGAGTCTTGGGGACGTAATGAGTGGATCAAGTTCAATATGGAATCCCAAAACTGGGCGCTTAGCCAATTCATGCATGGTGAACAGGGAGCCTTGGTCTGCACCGCCAAAATCGTAGAGACGGTGCCATGGATGGATGCTAAGTACTACGCGTCCACGCAGGTAGTGGACGAAGCGCGTCACGTCGAAGTGTTCGCTAAATATTTGGACACCAAACTCTCGGGTACTTATCCCATCAACGTGCACCTAAGGATGCTCCTTGACGAAATAATCGAGGATTCCCGCTGGGATATGACCTATCTGGGCATGCAGATCATGGTCGAAGGACTTGCACTGGCGGCATTTGGGTTCATCTACCAACAGAGCGAAGAGCCTCTTCTGAAACAACTTCTGCGGTATGTCATGAGCGACGAAGCTCGACACGTAGCTTTTGGAGTTCTCTCGCTGAAAGAGGTCTACACCGATATGACTCAGGCGGAGCTGCGAGACCGTCAAGAGTTTGCTTTTGAAGCAGCGTTGCGTATGAGAGATCGGTTTTTGCAACAAGAAGTTTGGGAGCGGATGGGGGCTGATGTCAGGAAGATCATCCCTATCGCCTATGCCGACCCCCTACGGCAAGAGTTCCAACAGCTGCTTTTCACAAAGATCGTTCCGAACTGCAAAAAGCTTGGGCTGTTGGACGCAGGAGATGGCTGGCTTCGAAAGAAATTCGGTGAGATTGGCGTAATCCAGTATGAAGATTGGGTCGATATAGAAGATGAAGTCGATTCTTTCGCTATTACCCGAGAACTAGAAGAAGAGGCGGCGTTAGCCGAGTCTTAGAGAACATATGTCTCACCAATCAGACCCTGAATTGTTGGTGTCGCTGGCTTTGCGTCTCAAAGGATTCGGGGAGATCGACGCAATTTCCTCGGTTCATGCACTTGATAGCTCCGTTACTCAAGGCGTTCTCGCGGCGATGGTTAGCGATAACAAATGCGTAATGCGTCAAGTAGAAGGCGTTGACAAATATGTCTTGACACCGTCGGGGAGAGAAGACGGAGAAAAGCTGCTCAGTGAGGAGCTTGACAGCTCAGACGCGCGAGCCGCAGTGCAGAGTGGCTATGAACAATTTCTTGACCTGAACCCATCTATGTTGCAGCTCTGTACGGACTGGCAAGTCGTTAATGATGGGTCCGGAGAACAGAAGCTCAACGACCATAGCGACTCCGCGTACGATGACGAGATCCTTGGAAGATTGGGTGACCTTGATAGACAAGTGACTCGAATTCTCGGCGACCTGAATGAGGCGCTAACCAGGTTCTCCAACTATCCGTTTCGTTTCGGCATAGCCCTAGACAAAGTGCTCGCAGGGGAGCTTGATTGGCTTACCAAACCGATAATGCCCAGCTATCACACTGTGTGGTTTGAACTCCATGAGGACCTGCTTGCGACGCTTGGAATCGATAGAGCGAGTGAGTCGACCTCCTGAGAGGCTACCCTCGGCTTCATGACTGCGCGATTTGGTCGAGTTATTCCAGCGATGGTGACGCCATTTAACGAAGATGGCGCCTTAGATGTTGACGCATCGGTCACCCTTGCCAAATGGCTCGTAGAACAAGGAAGTGAAGGGTTGGTGATTACCGGCACGACCGGTGAAGGTCCAGCCGTAACAGATGAAGAAGACTGGGAGCTGTGGAGAGCTGTTGCGGAGGCCGTCACCGTCCCGGTTATTGCTGGTACCACTACCAACGACACGGCTCACTCTGTTCACCAAACACGGAAAGCGGAGGAACTTGGCTGCAATGGAATCTTGGCAGTCACTCCCTATTACAACCGCCCTTCGCAAGAAGGAATTTATGCTCATTTTGATGCAGTGGCATCAGCCACCAGCTTGCCAGTTGTCCTATATGACATCCCGGTGAGAACGGGCCGCAAAATCGAGACGTCTACCCTCCTGCGCCTAGCTCACGAAATTCCAAATGTTGTAGCAGTTAAAGACGCGGCAGGTAACCCTGGTGAGACGGCGAAGGTTATTCGAGACGCTCCCGAAGATTTCGAGGTCTATAGCGGCGACGACAACCTGACGCTGCCCCTGCTTGCGGTGGGAGCAGTTGGCGTCATTAGCGTCGCGGCGCACTGGTCAGCGCCTGAATTTGTGGCGATGATGGATGCTTGGGAATCAGGAAATGCGGACGAAGCTCGTCGAATAAACGCCCGCCTATTAGAGAGTTTTGACTATGAGACTGGTGACGCCGCTCCTAACCCAGTTCCTACTAAAGCGATGATGAGAACTCTGGGCCTACCAGTCGGTGAACCTCGTTTGCCTATGGGTCCCACACCTGACGGTTTGGAAGACAAAGCCCGAGAGGTCTACTCGCGGTTAAAGGCCTGAATTGGTATCGCCCGACGTAACTATCACGTTCCTTGGCGGCCTTGGCGAAGTTGGACGGAACTCCACTTGCATTGAAATTGGTGGGAAGTTGCTCCTAATAGATTTCGGGGTCATGTTTCCTGATGTAACCATGCCCGGCGTTGATGTGATTCTTCCAGATACCAAGTGGCTACAAGATCGCAGCGAGGATCTTGCTGGTGTGATCGTCACCCATGGTCATGAAGACCACCTGGGTGGGGTGCCTCACCTTCTCAAACAGTTCGAAGTTCCGCTCTATGGGTCTGAACTCACGATGGGCCTTGCTCGACAAAAGGTAATCGAAGCAAGATTGGAGGACCGGACGTCGTTTCATGTGGTTAGTGACGGCCAGCGCTTCCAGGTTGGGCCGTTCGATGTAGAGGTGCTGCCAATTACCCATTCTGTTCCTCAAAGCCTTTGTGTTGTCTTGCATACCCCACAAGGGGTGATAGTCCACACCGGAGACTTCAAAATCGATCGGGAACCAATAGATGGTCGAATTACGGACCTTGAACGACTGAAAGAGCTGCGCGAGGGCGGCGTACGTTTGTTGATGGCGGACTCGACAAATGCTGACAAGCCTGGGTGGAGTCCGTCAGAGTCAACTGTTGGTGACACCCTGCGACAACTCATCCCTAAGTGGGGAGACCAACGCCTCATTATCAGTTGCTTCGCTAGCCACCTTCACCGAGTTCAACAGATTTGTGATATCGCCATCAGCGAAGGTAGGACCATTTTCCCCCTTGGACGATCGATGGTGGGCAATATACGGATTGCTCAAGAAATAGGTGTTCTAAACGTCCCCCACCGTGCAATCGACTCCATTGACAGAATCGGAGAATACGACCCAGAAGCAATATGTGTGATTTGTACGGGCTCTCAGGGTGAAGCCAACGCAGCGCTGTCACTGTTGGCAAGAGGCGACCATCCAGACCTGTCGCTGTCTGAAGATGATGTAGTGCTTCTATCCAGTCACCCCATACCCGGAAATGAACTCCCTGTTTATCGAATGATTAACCGACTAACTCGATTGGGGTGTGAGGTAGTTCATGACGGATTTGAGCACGTCCACACCACAGGTCACGCCCAAAGAGAGGAGCTGCAGGACCTATACGAGGCTGTACTTCCAGAGTGGTACCTACCAGTTGAGGGCGAACACCGCATGCTGCGACGAAACGCCGATTTGGCGATCGAAGTTGGCCACCCGTCGAATCGAACTATCGTTGCTGACGATGGCGACCAGGTCACTTTAGATGCCAACGGGCTCCGCTTTAGTGGCCGTATAGCAGCGCCCTACCACTACGTCGATGGTCTCTTAGACGACTTGTCGCCCGATTTATTAGAGGACCGTCGAAAGCTAGGGGAGGGCGGCTTTGTTCACGTGACTGTCTTACTTAGTCAAGAAAGTGGCCTAATTGGGCACCCCGACATATCGACACTTGGATGGCTCGACGCTGAGCGAAGTGTCCAAGTACTAGCGGAGCTGGAAGTAGAAGTAAGCGAGGTTGTGAACGCGGCGATTGATGCTGGAGAAGAAAGAGAAGTGGTTGAACGTCTTGTTCGACGGACCACCGGGCGTTTCGTGGGAAACCGGACCCGACGTCGACCTCCTATCTCGGCGTCGGTGATTCTGGTCGACTGAACTCGAATTCCACCGACGTTTCGGTACTCTCGCCAGTGTGGGATTAGCGCGCCTAGTCAACAAAGGGTCAATTTAGGTTTAGGCGAAGTTAAGCGGTCCAGCAGAAACGCCGTGAACTATGAAGTCAACTAAATCATCGATATTTCGAAGAATGAGCGAAGCAGGATTACGCGGGCGCGGACATGATGTCACGGGTCTGCTGCTTCTGGTCGTAGCAGCTATTTCGCTCTTAGCTCTTTTCGGTGATAAAGCGGGCATTGCTGGGCGTCTCCTAGAGAGCGTCATGAGCGTTCTCGTAGGGATTTTCCGTTACGTGGTCCCATTTGCCCTGGTGTTATGCGCTTACGCGATACTCCGTGACAAACACAGCGAGAGGACGTGGCGGATTGCTTTCGGAGGGACGCTGACAAGTCTCGCGTTGTCAGGAATGGCTCATCTCGTAGGTGATGCGGATGGCATTCGTACGACCCTAGACGAGCTCCGATCATCGGGAGGAGTAATCGGCGCGGTGATAGGTGAACCGTTGCGTCGAGCTGTCGATGATCCAGGAGCCTGGGTTGTGCTTTTACTCGGCGCTCTATTCGGGATATTGGTTGTCGCCGATACTGGCTTGCGACAAGTTTTGGGTCTTGCAGGTCGGGTTGTGTTACTAGCAGGTCGCCAGCTTGGGCGGGGCTTCAGAAGCTTGCAAAGTCTTGGTTCTGACCGAGAGATGTCAGAGACATCATGGCGGGAGCGACGGCGACCAATGCCCACCATTTCAGTTCCAGGTAGAGGTCTCCCCGCCCCTGAAATAGATGAACCTCCGGCCGCTGACGAGTTTGAGATAGTAGAAGCAGCCGAGGAGTTTTCGTCTGATGAATCGTTGACAGAGGAACCTGGCTTGCGCGAGCCCGAAGAGGATTCGTTCGAAGAAGCTGATGAGCCTCAAGTTAATGCGTCTGCTGGGGACCGCCCTCCGGAGCAAATGGAAATCGATTTGACGGCGAGACCAACCGGCGACTGGCAATTGCCGGGACCTGAGAATCTTGAACGGTCCGGCTCCCAGGACGTCGATGAGCGTCTCCTGCAAAATGGAGCGCGCAACCTGGAAGCAGCGCTTGCGAGCCATGGAGTCGAAACTCGAGTTACCGGTATGGAAGTTGGTCCGACGGTAACTCGTTATGAGTTGTCGCTAGGGAAAGGCGTCAAAGTATCTAGGGTTACGAGCCTTCACAAAGACATTGCATACGCGATGGCATCTGCTGACGTTCGCATTCTTGCGCCTATACCAGGACGTTCCGCGATTGGTGTTGAAGTTCCAAATGCGGATCGCCATCTCGTCGCGTTAGGCGACATACTTGCGACGGAAACTGCGGCTAATGCCGTTCATCCCCTTGAAGTGGCCCTTGGTCAAGACATTTCAGGAAATGCTGTAATGGCCAACCTTGCGTCCATGCCACATGTGTTAATAGCGGGTGCAACTGGGGCAGGAAAATCTTCGTGCATCAACTCAGTAATTACGTCGCTGCTTATGCGAACCACACCTGACGAGGTGCGCATGATACTTATTGATCCAAAGCGAGTAGAACTTGGCCAGTATGACCGTCTCCCTCATTTGCTGACCCAGGTCGTCACCAACCCGAAAAAAGCCGCGAATGCCTTGTCCTGGGCAGTCAAGGAAATGGAGCGCCGTTACGACGTTCTTTCCGAAATCGGTTTTCGCGATATCACTGGGTATAACGCGGCATATGACGAAGGACGATTGGCGTCCGACCTCAATGAAGAACGCGAATTTGAACGGATGCCGTTCGTTGTAGTAGTCGTTGACGAATTAAATGACCTGATGATGGTCGCTGCTCGAGATGTCGAAGATTCAATCACTCGTCTTGCGCAAATGGCCCGTGCAGTGGGAATCCATTTAGTTATCGCAACCCAGCGACCATCTGTCAACGTGATTACCGGTGTCATAAAAGCGAATATTCCTTCTCGGATGGCGTTCGCTGTTTCCAGCCTTGCTGATAGCCGAGTCATTCTGGATCAGCCTGGAGCGGAACGTCTTATCGGGAAGGGAGACATGCTGGTCCTGAATTCGAACAGCAGCATTGCCCAACGCGTACAAGGCTGTTGGGTCAGTGAAGCCGAAATCCATCAAGTAGTGGCGCACTGGCGTCGACAGGCACCCGAAACTAATTATCTCGAAGGCGTGGAGGGTTCCGAGGACACAAACCCCGTTGTGATTCCGGGAGGTTCCTCAGGAGATGAGGACGACGATGATCTGATGATGCAGGCAATGGCGATAATTGTTGAAACGCAACTTGGTTCTACGTCGATGCTGCAACGGAAGTTAAAGGTCGGTTTTGCTCGAGCAGGGCGACTTATGGACCTCTTAGAGCAGAGGGGCGTGGTTGGTCCTTCGATCGGATCCAAAGCGCGCGATGTGTTGATGACGCAAGAAGAACTAGACACACTCCTCGCTGATCGCTAAATCAATTCCCAATGACCCAGTAGGGCTAGGGTCAAGCTATGAGCAATTATGAGATCATCGCCGCCGGTCTAGAATTTCCCGAGGGACCTGTGGTAATGCCAGATGGATCAATCGTCCTGGTTGAAATTAAGCGAGGGACGATCACGCGAGTTGATCCAGATGACGGGTCTGTTGACGTTTTAGCTCAGCCAGGGGGAGGGCCAAACGGTGCGGCGATCGGCCCGGACGGTGCGCTATATGTGTGCAATAACGGTGGGTTTGAATGGGGCGAAGCTCGGGGCTTAACAATCCCTGGCCTAGTCGCTGATGATTACTCATCAGGCCGTATCGAGCGCGTCGACCTAGAAACGGGTGCAGTCGAAGTGGTTTATGCCGACGTTGATGGCGTCCCGTTAAAAGGACCAAATGATCTGATGTTCGACTCGACGGGAGGGCTCTGGTTCACCGACCACGGAAAAATGAGAGCTCGCACTCGCGACAGAGGCGGCCTTTATTATGGCAAAGCGGACGGATCTTCGGTCCGGGAGATTGCCTTTCCGCTCGATGGCCCTAACGGAGTTGGATTATCCCCGCAGCAAGACAGAGTGTATGTAGCGGAAACACACCAAGGTTCGATTCTGTACTGGGAACTCGACGGACCTGGTGAACTAGCTGGTTCACCGCACGGCCGCTTCCTGGCCCGACCCGCTGGCAGGAAATTGTTTGATTCCTTGGCAATAGATGCTGAGGGCAATGTCAGCGTGGCGACAATTCAAACAGGCGGGATTAGTACCTTTACTCCCGACGGAGAAGAGCTGGAATTCTTTGCAGTTGACGATCCGCTTTGCACAAACATTTGTTTTGGGGGAGCAGATATGAAGACGGCGTTCATTACGTTGTCGGGAACTGGCAAACTAATTCGTGCTGACTGGCCGCGCCCCGGGCTGGTCCTGCCTTATTAGGTTGCGGCCTTGTCGTCACGCTAGACAGTGAGGAAGTTGGCCGCCGTTGAAAACGATCATGTCGGTGATAGCGGACTCGAAACCTACCCACTGATAGTCCGCTTTGGGGTTCTCTCGGTATGCCACATGAAGGTTCCCCGCGAGTCGTTCGCTGTCAGTGAGGTGTTGGAACTCGCTTAGGTCAGTTTGTGATGCCTGTTCGACGGGTGTTCGGCCAGCCGCTATCCCGAGTTCTGCTGTTTGCTGCACGAAGCGAAGGTATGACCGTTGGCTGTCCAAAACATCTTTGATTTGTGAGCCTGCGAACGCTGGACCATGGCCGGGGACTATGACCTCTGCTTCTTGACGTTCTATAACATCCAATGCGTCGAGTGTCCCTTGAACGGACCCAAAGAGCGCAAACGGAGTTCCGCCGTGGAAAATCAGATCACCTGTAAAAAGGACTCCGCGGTCCGGAAGCCACGCTAAGACGTCTCCCTCGGTGTGGGCCACGAAGCCTAAGTCGAAGAGATCAATTGTCACGTCGTCTAGGTGGATTGTGGTCGAGCCTTCAAAGGTGATATCCGGAGCCCGGAATTTGAGATCGCCCCAGTCGACTGTGGGGAAAGCGGCGCGATAGTCAGGAATGCCTGTAGCCAGCATTACGTCTCGACAAGAAGCGTGGCTAATAATCGTGGCTTCAGGGAAGAGATAGTTTCCGTGTGTGTGATCTGCGTGGTGGTGGGTGTTTACAAGCAATTTGACCGGCTGGGAAGTTACCGAGGCTATTGCGTCGATGTAAGCGCGATTGCGAAACTCGGTAGAAGTTGTGTCGATGCTTACCACGCCGCTGTTCCCGACGATAAAGCCGGTGTTGTTAATGAACCATGTTCCGTCCGGTTGCACGTAGCTGAATACGTTCGGAGCTACTTCCTCTAATAGTCCTGGACCAAGGTTTTCATGTAAGTGGTTCGTGCTCATATTGAGAGCCTACGTGCACGGCCCCCGCTTCTGGATCTACGCTTAGGTAATGAGCGATAGTTCCAACCACGAACTTGATATTGATGTGTTCGGTCCAGAGTATGTCCAGGAAGCCCCAAAGGTCTGGAAACGACTGAGATCTGAATGCCCTGTGGCACATACTTCTCTTAATGGAGGTGGCTGGTTACCGACCACTTATGGAGATATCTCTTCAATTGCGTACGACACCGAAAACTTTTCGTCTCGTGACATAGGTGTGGCAGCAACCCCAGAGGGCGTCAGCTTGCTTGTCGCTCCGCCGATCACCTCCGACCCTCCGTTTCATACGGATGCTCGTCGCATACTGTTGCCGTATTTCTCACCAAAAGCAGTCGAGGAGATGAGAGAGGTAACTCGAAGCATCGCTGTTGAGTTGCTTGATGCGATCGACCCTTCAGATGTAATAGATGCAGCAGAACAGTACGCCCGATACATCCCAGTCCGAGTAATCGGGGCGATGATTGGTCTACCGGAAGAAGATTGCGAAATGTTCACTAGGTGGGCCACAGACATTCTTCAAAGTCATCCCGAAGAAGAGTGGGAGCGTTTAACCACAGCGACGAAAGAAATCCTTGAGTACTTCGAGAAGACAATTGCTGACCGGCGAGCTAATCCTCGTGACGACTTGATTAGCAAGCTCCAGGCAGAAACTCTTCCCAACGGAGACCCCCTGACAGATAAACATGTATTAGGCACATGTTTCCTTTTGCTGGTTGCGGGTATCGATACGACATGGAGTTCTATCGCCTCCAATTTGCTTCACCTCGCAACCCATGACGACGATAGGCATCGTCTTGTGGCGGAACCGGAGTTGATTCCGACAGCAGTAGAAGAATTTCTGCGTGCATACTCTCCGGTGACTATGGCGCGTGTTGCCGCCGAAGACACTGAGATAGCTGGATGTCCGGTAATGGCGGGGGACAAGGTTTTTCTTCCGTTCGGAGCAAGTAATCGTGACCCAGAAATGTTTGATCGACCAGAGGAAGTCATTATCGACCGCCAAGAAAACCGTCACTTTGCATTCGGTATCGGGATTCATCGTTGCCTTGGTTCGAATTTGGCGCGAATGGAACTTGTCGTTGCAATGGAAGAATGGCTCAAACGATTTCCTGAATTCTCGCTCGCAGCAGACTCTGAAGTGCAGTGGGGAGGCACCCAGGTTCGCGGTCCGCGTTCAGTTCCCGTAAGGGTCATCTGAAACTAGTTGTCGTCGATCTCCGTGATCTCTTTTTTGGGGATCATGGCCATCACTACCAACACAGCGACTGTCGTGTAGGCGAAGTAACCAATGGCCAAGGGCGTTACCGTTGTCGCGATTTGACGATCGATGGCTGCACCCAAGATCGCGCCTAAAGCCAAGGTAATAAAACCAATGGTTGATGCCGCAGTACCCGCAAGCGGACCCATTGGTTCGAGAGCGAGAGTGGTCATGTTGGGCATCATTACGACCATCGCGGCTATTTGAGCTGACATCAGCACCATCCACATTCCAACGGGGGGAACACCATTGGTGGCCAGCGCAACAATGAGCATCAACAAGCTGACTGCTAGTTGAAACCCAAGGGCACTGTGGCCAAGTCGTCTGGCCCCGACCCGTCCCACAACTCGCGAACCAGTTAATGCCACAGCTGCCATTACACACATGGTGATACTGAAGTACGGAACGAACCAGCTAGGGCGATCGAAAATCTCACTCACGATCAGTTCTGAGCTACTTAGAAAGCTGTAGAAGGCTCCTCCCGAGAACAGGAGAGTAAGTGCATAGCCGATAGTGATGCGGTTCCCGAAAACAATTCGTATTCCCTGCCGAGTAGTCGCAAAGCTCAACTCGCGACGATTTGACGCTTGGAGCGACTCTGCGACACGAAAAGACCACAACCACATCACCACTGCTATAACGAGACCGAAAAGCATCGTCAGTCGCCACGTACCGCCGCTCCGAAGGAGTAGATCACCTATGACTGGGGCTAAGACCGGTCCCGCGAAGAAGACGGTTTGCACTATCGCCATAACGCGAGCCATGTCGTCGCCCTCGAACCTGTCTCGGATCATGGCTTGGCTAATTGTTCGAGGAGCTGCGCACCCAATCCCCCAGAGGACTCTTGAAGCGAGCAGGAAACCCAGATTCGGGGCCAAAGTTGCCCCCAGAGCACCCAGAGCAAATAGGGCGATGCCTATCCGCAGGATTGGAAGGCGACCGAACGTGTCGGCTAAGGGGCCATATATGGGCATTCCAATCGCCATGCCGACAAATATGCAAGTGATTGTTAAGCCAGGAAGATTCGAAGTGGGTTCCATTCCGAAAGTAGACCGAAGTTCGGCGAAAGCGGGCAAAAGCATGTCGATAGACAGCGCTATAGCGGTCGTTAATAGCGCGGCGAACGCAATAAATTCCCTTTCATCTTTCGGGCGAACGGGAGTTGTCACTTTAAGAGGCCAACGATTGGTAGACCGTCTGTTCGAATTGCTCAAGAAGGGCTGCGACTTGAGGGATCATGAAGGGAAGCGTTTGGGTCATCAACAACGCACCTACTCCCGAAGCTCGATCAATCCAAAAGTGGGTGTTGAAGAGCCCAGCCCAACTGAGCGATCCGGCGCTGCGGCCTCCGATAACGCTGTCCTCGTTGATTTGAAAGGTGAGTCCCCACGACTTTGGTACCCCACGCATAAATTCGAAATCAGCGCTCAGGTTATGGTCAATCGAGGTGACAGGCGTTACGCGTAGATTCCCCATGTTGTTTGAAGACATTGTCGACACCGTCTGACTCGAAAGAATCTCGTGTCCTTCAAGCTTGCCGTCGCACAGAATCATCTGAATGAACTGCGCGTAGTCGATCGCCGTTGAAAACAGACCGCCTCCACCGCTATCGAACTCTGCAATAGTTTTTGCAGGCTCAGTAGGTAGTGCTTTCCACCGATCTTTCGCGAGTATGTGAACAGCAGCCTTGCGTTCTTCCATCTCGGAGCTGCAGTGATAACCGGTGTCGGACATACCCAAAGGATCAAAAATTTCCTTACGCATCCATTCACCGAGCTTGACGCCGCTTGCCGCTTCAAGAAGTTGTCCGGCCCAGTCGATCCCTATGCCGTATTCCCAACGTTGGCCGGGTTCAAAAGACAGCGGTCGGTTGAGCGACGCCAATTCGCGGCTGCCGATACCTGGCGTGCCCTCGTGCTCTATCCACTGCGCGATCTCGGAATTCCAAACTTCGTAGGTAAAGCCGGATGTGTGCGTGAGTAAGTTACGCAACGTCACAGGATTCTTCGGAGGGCGAAGCACGGGACCTGACTCTTTGATGTCTTCAAGAACCTGCAAATCAGCAAGCTGTGGAATGATTTCGGCCGCGGGTTGATCGAGTTGCAGCAATCCACGTTCAACTGCTTGGAGACACGCGACCCCAGCTATTGGCTTCGTCATCGATGCGATCTGGAACACCGTGTCTGCTTTCATGGGAGCGGCTTCGGATTTTGCTCCGTGGGCACGAATAGCGACTAATCCATCCTTGTCAACTACTGCTCCAACTGCACCAGGAATGATTCGATCTTCCACGGCTTTACTTAGGCAGTTGTCTATCGCTTGGTCCAAGTTCACTTATCGAGTCCTTCTAGCCAGGGTGTTATATCGATGCCGTGATAACGCTCTCTTAAGGCTTCGACTAGCTCGGCGGTCCAAAAAGGGTGCCCGGGTCGGGGTGCCCCAAATAGCGCTAACTCGTCGGGGGTGCAGCTCGCTGCAAACTTCGACCAAGGACCTCTATTTGCGTTTTGCTGAAAACTGTCAAACCCGATCCACTCATGGTGGGCGTGTTTGAAAGCGATATTCATCAAAAACCTTGACCCACCCTCGCGCGTCAGATCAACTCCTCGATGCCAGACATCGGTTCGATAAGCCAAGTAAGAACCGCGTCGACCGGCCGCGGATTGAGGATTAGTGCCCGGTGGAGAATCACCAAGGCTCAGGATCTCAGTAGGGCCAACCCCTTCTTCCACATCAGAGAGATACAAGAAACCCAGCATGTTCCACCACCCTGGTTCAACCCGATCCGGAACGATCGTGTGATTACGGTCTTGGTGGAACGGTTGCTCGTAGTTGGTGACTCCGGTGTACTTTCCCCAGATCCGTGCCTGGTAGAGACGGATGTCCTCATCGCCCATCGCTTTTTTTGCAAAATCCACCACGTTGGGATGAATTTGCAATCGATTGAGTAGATACGAGTCATATGGAAATAGCACATGGCCCAGAAATTGCCGCAAACGAAACTCTGCGCCTTCGCTCTGACCGTCACTGAGTTGGTGTGAGTTTCCTTGCTTGGTGGGCTGATAACGAAGATCTGTGCTTTCGCCCTCAAACTGAGCTTGAGCTGCCGGATTACCTGAGTGGTAATCATCCGGATGTGGAAAATGGTCCCAAAGCTCCTCGACAGCAGCATCTATCTCTTCAGTTGGAACTAAGTCGTGGACCACGGTCCAACCTTGAGTTCGCCATTGTTCAACTGCAGTGCTGATATCAGTGGTCACCACTTGGCAGACTAGCTTGCTGGGAGGCGATGAACGCTAGCGGGCTCCTTGAGCATCATGAACTCTGATCGTCGCACCTGTTACGAAATCAGAAGATGGTGACACTAGGTAAAGCAAAGTGCTGTCGAGTTGAGACGCTTTGCCCAGTCGCTTACGCGGGAAGCCCTCAGTAATGTCGCCCATTCGTTCGAGCATCCCGTCCATCATTTCGCTTTCGAACGCACCTGGGGCAATGCAGTTGACATTGACGTCGTACCTGGCGAACTCTAAAGCCAACATTTCAGTCATGCGGACAACGCCGCTCTTGGTGATCGCATACCAGGAGGTACCTACCCCAGCGCTATAGGCAGCTCCAGAAGAAATATTAACTATTCGCCCGGGAAGCTCGGCCTTTATTAGGCGTCGGGTCACTTCACTCGCGAGATGAAACAGAGACGTCAAATTGGTTGCCACCATTTCGTCAACGAATGCGGGGTCCATTTTCAAAGCAAGTTGGGCGTCAGGCTTACCAGCGTTGTTAACCAAAATTTGTACGGTTCCCAATTCGTTTTCAGTTCGCTCTATTGCGCTGAAAAGAGCATCCGTATCGGTGACATCTAATGGGACAGGTAGCACTTCTGTCCCCATGGATCTGAGCTCCTCGGCAAGCGTTTCGAGTCGGTCAGCGCGACGTCCAGCAATGGCAACGTTTGCGCCGCAGGCGGCGAGAACCCGCGCGAACCTTTGACCCAATCCCGAGGTTGTACCGGTGACAAACGCAGTCTGCCCCGAAAGATCAACCGAAAAATTTGGTATTTCTGACATGTTTCCCCTAGATGAAGCAAATTTCTGACCTTCTGTCTAGGCGTAGAAGCAATGAACGTCTAATCCTTTCCCCACGAATTAGGGTGCGCGTTAGTGAATCAACCACTAATTCTTGAAACCGGAAGAGTTAAAGACGGTCTTCGAGTCCTGGTCACAGGAGGAGGATCTGGTATTGGTGCAGCGATAGTCGCCGCCCTCCGTTCGGCTGGCGCCACTGTCTTTGTTTGCGATATGGACCCAAGCACCAGCCCGGACCATGTCGCAGATATATCTCAAGCACTTCAAGTGGAAGAGATGTTTCGCGCCATAGAACGCGACCTCGGTGGACTTGACGTGCTGGTCAATAATGTAGGCATAGCCGGTCCGGCGGGCTTGGTAGATGAGATTGACCCCGTTGACTTCGATGAAGTACTCCGAGTCAATATAAGTGGAACTTTCCGAGTCACGGCGCGAGCGGTGCCGCTACTCCGTTCTGCCGACAGTGGCTTAATAGTCAACATCGCTTCAACAGCAGGTATCTTCCCCTATCCCTACCGTTCCCCCTATGTGGCCGCTAAATGGGCCATAGTTGGGCTGGGGCGAAGTTGGGCTATGGAGTTGGGTGAAGACAACATCCGAGTAAACGTTATTTGCCCTGGGTCTGTTGGTGGTCCTCGCATGGACCAAGTGATTGCAAAAGAAGCGAAAGCAAAAGGGGCCGACGAAGCAACGATTCGCGCCGGATATGAGACTCAGGTTTCGATGCGACGCTTCATGGACGCCGCCGACGTGGCGGGTGCCGTCGTCTACATGGCCTCGCCAGCGGGTCGACATGTCTCGGGACAAGTCCTATCGGTTGATGGAGCTACTGAGTCTTTACGAAGTTCCTGAGCAATCAAGTTTCTGTTGAGGCACACTCGTGGGAGCCGTTATTACCAGGAGCGACCAAAGTGAACGTCAGCGAAGCCACCCAACGGAGAGCATCGATCAGATCATTTCTGCCTGACCCTGTCAGTGATACACAAATCCGCGATCTGTTGGAGGTGGCATCACGGGCCCCGTCGGGTGGAAACGTTCAACCTTGGAAGGTCTACGTAGTTAACGGTGATGCTATGGATCGTTTCCGGACGTTCATTGCCAGTCGCAGCCCAGGAGAATCTGAATATCCGGTATACCCGCCAAGTTTGCAGGAGCCGTATCGGACCAATCGATTCGAGTTGGGCGAGGCGATGTACGAAAAACTGGGAATCCCCAGGGAAGACAAACCAGCGCGACTCGCTCACCTTGCTCGCAACTTTGAATTTTTTGGGGCTCCGGCAGCATTCTTTTGCTTCATTGAAAGAAATATGGGCTCCGCACAATGGTCCGATCTAGGCATGTTCCTCCAAACCTTTATGCTTCTAGCGGTTGAGGCAGGGTTAGATACCTGCCCGCAGGAGGCCTGGGCCAACCATTGGCAAGCCGTTCAAGAATTTTGTGGAGCTCCAGAAGAGGAAATGCTTTTTTGTGGAATGGCTATAGGGAAACGCGACGAATCGAAGCCTGTGAATAGTCTCCGAAGTGAGCGGATGGCTGTGGATGAATGGGCAACTTGGCTATAAGGATCAAAATGAACGATATCTACGAAATGATGAGCACCCTGAGAGCGGTGCGGCGCCTCCGAACCGACCCAATACCTGATGATGTAATGGATCGCGTGTTGCAGGCTGCGGCATGGGCCCCCACCGGTGGCAACATGCAGCCATGGCGAGTAATCGTGGTAACGAGTTCCGAGCGAAAGCAGGCTCTCGCAGATATCTACAAACCCGCCTGGTATCGCTATGCCAAAGGTTACGACAAAAGGATTGAGCAACTTCCGGCGGATGAAGCGGAAAAAGCGCGAAGAAATAGAATCGCCGGCGACTACTTAGCCGATCACCTTCACGAAGCTCCAACAATCCTTATGTTCGTAGCAGACCCGCAAATGATGGCGATCACAGATGCAAAGCTAGACCGTGTCTCCATGGTAGGAGGAGGCTCGGTCTATACCGCAGTCCAGAATGCGATGCTGGCCGCGCGGACCGAAGGTTTGGGGTGCGTCCTAACGACACTTCATTGTTTGGCTGAAGAAGAAGTCAAAGAGGCGTTGAGCATCCCGGAAGGATGGGCGACTTTGGCGATGGTTCCTCTTGGATACCCAATAGGTTCAGGTCACGGTGCAATTACACGACAATCTGTCACAGCACTCGCATTCGACGATGCATTTGGAGTGGCTTGGAGTTGACCGGAGCACCGTCTCGAACCCCATCAGTTTTTTCGATTCAAGAAGTTGAAGGGCACCAGTCACCTCAAATCCAAGATGAAGTGAGTGACGCTCTGCCCTTAGCAGTGATGGGAGTTGTTGTATTGGTTTGGGGCTTAGGGCCTCCGATCAGCAAACTCGTCACTGCACCTCCTCTAATCGGAACCTTCTTTCGCTTTGGAATATCGTCTCCTTTCCTGCTGCTAGTACTCGCATCGAGAAGACGGATGCTGTCACGTCGGGTTCTCGCCGCCACAGCGCTTCCCGGGCTGTCTTTTGGGGTAAACCTCATCTTCGTATTCGCCACTCTTCAAGAAGCCACGATTTCCGTTCTGTCGACTGTTGTGGCGATGCAACCCGCGCTGCTGTTGGTTTTAGCTGGTCCATTGTTTCGGGAATACCCGACGCAACGCCAACTGGTGTTCACCTTGGTGGGAGTAGTTGGGGCTATCGGAGTCATCCTTGGAGCAGGTTCGGAATTCAGATCTTCGTGGGTCGGTGTCGGTTTCGCCGCGTTATCGCTTCTAACGTTTTCTTTATATTTCGTGTTGACGCGTCTCGCTAGATTCGACAATGACGTCGATCCCATCGAGTGGATGGCGGGTATCAATATCTGGGCTTTCGTATCAACTATTCCCCCAGTACTACTAATGGCTGATCGATCTGATTGGGCCCAGTTCGGGGGGATCGACTGGCTGTGGATTTCGATAGTTGCGTTCGTTACTGGAGTATTTGGACACGTATTGATGACTTGGATTCACGGTCATCTAGAAGCTGCGCGATCATCGCTGTACATCCTCACGATGCACATAGTTGCTGTTGGTCTTGCATGGCTGATTCACGATGAACCAATTACGTGGCTACAAGGGGCTTTAGGGGGAGTGGTCCTACTGTGCGTAGCTTTAGTCATCAATGTGCCTGATCAGCGTGAGGTTCGATGACGGGAAAAAGACGAAACTCCGTCAGTGAATCAAAAAGTTTGAGAACCAATGACGCATCGCCCTCAATAGCGACGTTCTTTTGATGTAAAGCATCGGAAAATGAGGTCATGCCACCGAGCGCATCGGCAAGAACGTGGCGAGTTATGGTGATAGTTGCTGCTGCATCTTCTCTGTGCCTATTAGGTAAATGGTGAATAGCGCAATTACGGATACCGAGAACATGATCTTCGTTGAGGTCCGAAAACGTCCAGTTGATCGATACGTCCAACTCGGTTAGAGCCGCAGTGCTGAGGCGAACTCCAATTGAATCGAAAAGCTGCTCAGCGGTCATCGCGTGTGCCAACTGACGGCCTCGACCAACCGACATGTCAAGAGATCCATTTCGAAGCTCATGGGCGCCATACAAATAAGCATTGCGCCAAGTGCCGGATTCAGCCTGATAGCCCATTTGTTCCAAAGCGTCAGCTTGTAACTCTCTTGCTTCTTGAAGTGACGGCTCAGCAAAAACCAGATGATTTACCACTTGAGCAACCCAACGGTAGTCGCCGTCTTCAAAGCTGCTCCTAGCACGACGCAAAAGTTCATCTGCGCCGCCCATGAACTCAACATATTTCTTACTGCTTTCAACCGGGGGATAGGGGTTCAAATGCGCCGGATTACCGTCATACCAACCCAAATATTTGTT
>CEUZ01065440.1_pt1 | contig 20475 bp, 22 predicted proteins | sample 361511 | NCBI WGS metagenome assembly CEUZ01 (sample SAMEA2622822, study PRJEB7988) | marine metagenome | biome: marine biome (ENVO:00000447); feature: surface water layer (ENVO:00002042); material: "saline water (ENVO:00002010), including plankton (ENVO:xxxxxxxx)" | depth 5 m
CTCTGATCACTTGTAAAAGCATGGATTGTTGTCATAAAACCTTTTTCAATTTCAAAATTTTCATTTAATACATGAACTACAGGCGCTAGACAATTAGTTGTACATGATGCAGCTGAAATGATTTTATCATCTTTTTTTAATTCAGACTCATTTACACCATATACAATAGTTTTATCTGCATTTTTGCATGGGGCTGAAACAATTACTTTTTTTGCTCCATTCTTTAAATGTGTCTCTAATTTATCTTTAGAATTAAATTTTCCAGTACACTCAAAAACATAATCTACATCATATTTTTTCCAATTTATTTTATTTAAATCTGTTTCTTGGCTAAAAGTAATTTTATTTTTATTGATGATTAGATGTTTGTTATCAAAACTTATGTCTGCTTTAAATTTTCCATGAATTGAGTCATTTTTTAAAAGGGCCGAACAAGCTTCAGGATTTGTTCTATTATTAATATGTCGGATCTCTATATTGTTATAATCATTCTCAATAATAGATCTAATGATCATTCTTCCTATTCTACCCATTCCATTGATGCCAATTTTTATATTCATAATTTTTCTTTAATTTTTTTTATTATATATTTTGAATTTAATTGAAAATGATCATATATATCTTTATATGGAGCGCTCTTTCCAAAACTGTTAATTCCAAAATTTAATCCATTATTTCCTGTATATTTTTTCCAAAAATCTGTTTCTGATGCTTCAATAGAAACAACAAGACTTGTCTCACCTAAAACTTTATTCTTATAGCTTTCACTTTGTTGATCAAATAATTCGTGACAGGGCATTGATATTATTTTTGAATAAATACCATCTGTGGCTAATTTATGACTCACCTCACTTGCCAAACTAGTTTCTGACCCAGTTGCTAAAATTGTAACACTTATGTTATTTCCAGTTCTTAAAATTTCATAAGCACCTGAAGATGACTCATTTTTAGAAGAGCTTTTATGTCTTACAGGACTAATCGCTTGCCTAGTTAAAGCTATTACACTAGGAGTATTTTTATTTTCGAGCGCTAATTGCCAGCATTCAAAAGTTTCAATTGTATCTGAAGGTCTAAAAACATTCAAATTTGGAATAGATCTTAAACTTGTTAATTGCTCAATAGGTTGATGAGTTGGACCATCTTCACCTAGACCGATAGAGTCATGAGTAAATATGTATATAACTCTTTGTTTCATCATGGCTGCTAATCTGATTGAAGGCTTACAATAGTCACTGAATATCAAAAATGTGCCCCCATAAGGAATTAAGCTACTGTGTAGTGCAATTCCATTCATGATTCCGCACATAGCATGTTCTCTAACACCATAATGGATATAGTTTCCAGAAAAATTGCCAGGTTTAATTATTTTATGATCTTTAGTTTTGGTATTATTAGATCCAGCTAAATCAGCTGAACCACCAATTAGATTGGGTATTTTGGATATTATATTTAAAAACATTTCTGATGATTTTCTTGTAGCCAGTGGCTTTAAGTTTTTGAAATAGTCATTTTTAAATTTTTTAATTAAATTTTTGTAAGAGTTAAAGTTTTTAAATTTTGAAAAAATTTTTCTATACTTATCATCATGTTTCTTTGCTTTAAGGTAGGCATCTTGTCCAATTTTTCTCCATTCACTTAATAATTTATTTGGTATTTTAAAAGCTTCATGATTCCATTTAAGTTTTTTTCTTACTAATTTTATTTCATCATCACCTAACGGACTTCCATGTGATGATGCTTTACCTGCTTTGTTTGGCGATCCAAAACCAATTGTCGTTTTACAAGATATAGCAATAGGTTTTTTTGATTTTTGTGCTTTTTTTAAAGCTTTAAATATTTCTTTATGATTATGACCATTTATTTTAATAAAATCCCAGCCGTAACTTTTGAATCTTTTTTCGTGGTTATCTGAAACAGCCAAGCTAGTAGGACCGTCTATAGATATTGAATTGTTATCAAACAATAAAATAAGGTTTTTTAATTTCAAATGACCAGCCAAACTTAATGCTTCATGACTAATTCCTTCCATAAGACACCCATCCCCAGCCAAGACATAGGTTTTGTGATCAATAATTTTTTTTCCTAATCTTTTTTTTAAAATTTCTTCTGCAAGCGCAAAGCCAACCGCATTTGATATTCCTTGTCCCAATGGGCCAGTTGTAGTTTCTATACCAGAATTAGGATGATATTCAGGATGACCAGCACAAATAGAATTTAATTGTCTAAAATTCTTAATATCCTCTAAAGAAATACTTTTATATCCAGTTAAATAGAGTAACGAATAAAGCAGCATAGATCCATGACCTGCTGATAAAACAAATCTGTCTCTATTTAACCAATCTGGATTTTTAGGGTTAAATCTTAGAAAATTTTTAAATAATACAGTTGCTACATCAGCCATACCCATTGGCATTCCAGGGTGCCCGGAATTAGCTTTTTGAACAGCATCTATTGATAAAAATCTGATGCAATTAGCTAAATCATTGTTTTGTTTGTTCAAAAATTATCCTGTGTAGACTTAGAAGAATCTATTTAATATTATAAGTATATATATATGAATTCAATAATCGAAAAAGAAAAAAAATTGAGTTTAGTTTTAACTGAATTAAAAAACTTAAATCTTAAAAATCCAGTGTTAGAGAGTAGTATTAAAAATTTAAATCAAAAAAAAAATCAATTAGAAATTGAAAAAAAAGGCCTTGAAGATAAGTATATATCGTTAAAGGAGGATTATGACATTTTATCTAAAAAATTAGAAGAAATGAAAAATAAAGAAAAATTAGAGGAAAGAAAACAGATAGAGTTTTCAGAAAAAATTGATGAATTAAATCAAGAAACAGATACTCTACTAGATGAAATTGATAAATGGCAAACGTAAGTATTAAATTTAATGGAAAAGAATTTTTGCTATCTTGTGATGATGGCCAAGAAGAGCATTTAGAAGAACTTTTGATACAACTAAATCAAAAATTTAATGAGTTAAAAAATGATCTTGGAAATTTAGGGGAAAATAAATTGCTTCTAATTACAGCAGTTAAAGTTCTAGATGAATATCATGAAACAAAAAAAAAAGTTGAACAAAAAAAAACTGAATTAAGAGATCTTTCAAATAAATTCAGAGAATTAAAAAGTTTAGTTTATGATTATAAAGATAAAAAAGAGGGTGAAATCAATGAATTGAATGAAAGACACAATAATTTAAAGTCAGAAATTGAAAATAATCAAAAAGATTATGAAAAATTAATTAGTGAAACAGCCGATGAGATTTCAAATTTTATTGAAAAAGCGAATCTAGAAAAATTATCTTAGATATTTAAGTGAATAAATCAGAAATCAGAAAAAAAATTTTTCTTATCAGAAAAAAAAAATTTTCTCAAAAATTAGTAATTAATTCAAATAAATTTATTAATTTTTTAGAAAAAAAAGATATCAAAAATAAAATTATTGGTGGCTATTATCCATTTAACTTTGAATTAAATATTTTGAATATTTTAGAGGCATTAGAAAAAAAAAAATACTCAATCTCACTTCCAAAAGTTGGTAAAAATAATAGAATGAATTTTTTTCAATGGTCATTAAATGATCCATTAAGAATAAATAAATATGGTATCCCTGAACCAATATCTAAAAAAAAAAAGTTATCCAGGCATATTATTAATTCCCTTACTAGCTTTTGATAAAGAATTAAATAGACTAGGATATGGAGGAGGTTATTATGATAGGTATATTTCAAGCCTTGAAGACAATTATAGAATAATTAAAATAGGTATAGGATTTTCTTTTCAAAAAATAAATAATTTACCAACAAATAAATATGATAAAAAGCTTGATTTTATAATAACAGAAAAAGGCTCTTTTAAATGAAAATTTTATTTCTAGGCGATGTGGTTGGAATTTCTGGATCTTCAAAAATAATAAATAATTTAAAGTCAGAAATTGAAAAAAAAAATATTAATTTTGTTGTTTTAAATGGAGAAAATTCTGCTGAACCTGGTGTGGGTCTAACAGAAGAAATTTGTAAAGATTTTTTTAATTGTGGAGTAAACGTAATTACATCTGGTAATCATGTATGGGATCAAAAAGAAATAATGGGTTATATTGATAAAGAAAATAGACTTTTAAGGCCTTATAATCTTTTTGAACCTTCTCCTGGAAAAGGTTTTCAAATTTATAAAACATCTAACGATACTAAGATTGGAGTTTTAAATTTAATGGGTAATGTTTTTATGAAAAAGTGTGAAGATGTATTTGAAACTGCAAAAAAATTTTTGAAAAATTATAATTTAAATGAGGATTATGATTTTTTAATTGTTGATTTTCATGGAGAGATCACAAGTGAAAAAAATGCTATAGGTCATTTTTTTGATGGAAAAGCAACATTAGTCATTGGAACACATACCCATATACCTACAAATGATGCTAGAGTTTTAAAAAATGGAACGGCTTATCAGACTGATGCAGGTATGTGTGGTGATTATGACTCTGTTATTGGAATGAATAAAGAAAATTCAATCAAAAGATTTCTTAAAGAAAATTCCACAAAACATTTTCCTGCAATTGGAGAAGCCACTTTAAGTGGAGTTATAGTTGATTGTGATATAAAAACTGGATTAGCCAATAATATAGAAAGTTATATTTTTGGTGGACAACTAAAAAATACATTTTAGATTATGGCAGGACATTCTCATTGGGCAGGCATTAAACATAAAAAAGGTAAGGCAGATAAACAAAGATCTAAAATATTCTCAAAACTTTCAAAAGAAATTACAGTATCTGCGAAGTTAGGAGATAAGGATCCAGATATGAATCCTAGACTAAGGTCTGCAATTCAAGCCGCTAGATCAGCAAACATGCCTAAAGATAATATCGAGAGAGCAATTGATAAATCTTCTATAAATACGGGATCAAATTTTGAAAGTTTAAGATACGAAGGTTTTGGTCCAGAGAAGATAGCTGTAATTGTTGAAACTTTAACAGATAATAAAAACAGGACAGCTTCAAATATAAGGACAATATTTCAAAAAGCTGGAGGAAACCTAGGGACTCAAGGATCAGCATCTCATAATTTTAATAAAAAAGGTGTCATTAAAATTGACAAAGATGAGATTTCTGAAGAAGAAATACTTGAACTAGCTATTGAATCTGGTGCAGATGAATGCGTTACTAAAGATGAATTTCATGAGATTCAGTGTTCCGTCAATGAAATATATGATGTAAAAAAAAATTTAGAAAAAAAAGTAAACAATTTTATTTCAACTGAAATAGAGTGGATACCATTGAACAGTGTCAAAGTTTCTAAAGAACAAGAGGAAAATTTGATAGAATTTTTTGAAACATTAGAAGAGAATGATGATGTGCAAAATATTTTTTCTAATGTAAAATTAAATATTAACTAATGCTTATTATAGGAATAGACCCTGGTATATCTGGATCAATTTGTTTTTTTGAAGATGGAAAAATTTTAGATGTAGTTGAGATGCCAACTATGGTAGAGGGGAAAAAAAATAAAAAACAAGTTAATGGATCACAGATATATAATGAAATTTTAAAAAGAATTAAAAAAATTGATAAAAGTGATATTAAAGTAATAATAGAGCAAGTTTCAGCTATGCCTGGACAAGGGGTTACCAGTATGTTTAATTTTGGCCAGTCTTTTGGGATATTAAAGGGAATTTGTTCAGCTATGCAACTTCCAATGTATTTTATTAGGCCAGCCAAATGGAAAAAATATTTCAATTTACTCAATTCCGAAAAGGATGCGAGTAGAACAAAGGCAATAGAAATATTTCCTTATTTTTCCTCAAATTTAGCAAAAAAAAAGGATTCTAATAAAGCCGATGCAATTTTAATTGCCAGTTATTATTATGAAATATTTAGAGTGGAGGAATAGCTTAGTATTATAAAGACAAATTGATGACACAATTGAGTGTGAGAAAGTAAATTATGGAAGCCGATATATCATCTCAAGCAGTAGGTTTAGCATCTAGTGCAGACTTTTCATTAATAAATCTTTTTATAAGAGCAGATATTATAGTTAAATCTGTAATTATTCTATTAATAGCTTGTTCAATTTATTCCTGGGCAATTATTATTGATAAAATTAAGCAATTCAAAAGGATTAATATCTCAACTGAAGAATTTGAGGAAAAGTTTTGGAGATCAAAATCTGCAGAAACTTTTTATAATAGCTTACCTTCAAACGTTGAAGATCCAATGGCTTCCTTATTTAAGGAGTCTATGCAGGGTTTATTAAAATCAAAATCAAAAACAAATTTAGTGGAAAAAATGGGTGGTATTCTTGAAATAGGTATAGAAAAGCAAATGTCGAAAATTGATAAAGGGTTTACCTTCTTAGCTACCGTTGGTTCTACTGCACCCTTTATAGGACTATTTGGAACAGTTTGGGGAATTATGAATTCTTTTCAGTCGATTGCTATTTCAAGGAACACAAGTTTAGCAATCGTCGCTCCAGGAATAGCAGAAGCATTGTTTGCAACCGCTCTAGGGTTATTAGCAGCTATACCTGCAGTTGTAGCATACAACAGGTTTAATAATGACTCGAAAAAATATTCTCAAAAGTTAGAGAGTTTTTCAAAAAGATTTTTATCGATTATTTAGTTAGCAAATGGCATTTAAATTTAATCGTTCAGGAAAAGAACCAATGAGCGAAATAAATGTAACACCATTTGTAGATGTAATGTTAGTTTTGTTAATTATTTTCATGGTAACTGCCCCACTATTAACTGTAGGAGTTCAAGTTGATTTACCAGAAAGTTCAGCAGACTCTCTTCCTGAGGAGCAAGAACCGTTAACGTTGTCAATAAATTCAAAAGGAGAAATTTTTATACAAGAATCTAAAGTTGAATATGATAAAATTATTGCAAAAGTTTTAGCAGTATCAAAGAATAGAACAGATACAAGAATATACGTTAGAGGAGATAAAACAATTAATTACGGAAGAGTTTTGGAAATTATGGGACTTTTGTCAGGGTCAGGTTTTACAAAAGTAGCATTAATTTCAGAGCCATACAAAGAAAGGTAATTAATAAGTGAATAGAAGTATTATTGTATCTTCTGTTTTACATATATTTGTTATTATTATAACAGCTATGAGTCTTCCATTTTTAGCAAAAAAACCAATTGATCTACCTCCTATTGTATCAGTAGAGTTAATTCAAATTACGGAAAAAACTAATATACCTTTTGCGCCTAAAGCTAAAAAGATTATTGAAGAAGTTAAAGAGAAAGAAAAAAAATTAGTTTCTGAACAGGCGCCTCCTAAAAAAGTTAAAAAGAAAAAACCAGATTCGGTGCCAATGCCTGAGGATGATGTTAAAAAGGTCGAAAAAGTTAAAGATGACACTCAAAATCCAGAAAAAATAGATAACGAAGTTAAACAAGTTTCGGAGTTTGAAAAAGAAGAGTTATTTGATCCGAATAATATAGCTGCATTAATTGATAAATCTAAAGAAGAAAAATCTTCAGTTGTTAATAAAACTGATCAAGTTTCTCAAGATCAGGTAAAAAATTTTGAAAATGTTGGATTATCTTTGAGTGAGGAGGATGCTCTAAAAGCTCAAATATTTGGTTGTTGGAGTATTCCGCTAGGTTTACCTTATAACGAAAATTTATTAGTAAGAATTAAACTAGAATTAAAACCCGATGGTTCTGTCATAAAATCGGAAATCTTAGATCATGCGAGAATGAATCGACCAGGACAAGGATTTTATAAAGTTTTAGCTGAAAGTGCACTCAGAGCTGTTAAGTTATGCCAACCTTTAAGAGTACCGAGTACTGGATATGAGAGATGGAAAGAGTTACAATTAAATTTTGATGCAAGAGAAATGTTAGAAGGATGAAAAGAAAAGTATTATGAAAAAATTTTTAATATCGTTTTTATTAATTTTGAATTTTCCAATTAAATCATTTGGACTAATTGAAGTTGATATTACAAGAGGTAATTTAAATCCACTTCCTCTAGCTGTTTCACCTTTATCTATAGATGAAAAATCAAGAAAAAGCTTTGAGACGTTGTTAAAAAAGAGAGACATTGGTGAAGAAATTTCTTCAATAGTAGAAAATAATTTAAAAACTTCGGGATTATTTAATCCTTTAAGTAAAGATGCTTTTCTTCAAGCCCCAGATATTGCGAACTTAAAACCTAGATTTGAGGATTGGAATTTAATTAAAGCTCAAGCATTGATAACAGGTAAGGTAACAAGTATTGATGAAAAATTAAGAGTCGAATTTAGATTATGGGATGTCTTAGCAGGTAAAGAAATGATGGCGCTTGCATTTACAACAGTCCCAACAAATTGGAGAAGAGTTGGACATATAATTTCAGATAAAGTTTATGAAAGATTAACTGGTGAGAAAGGTTATTTTGATACCAGAATTATCTATGTTGCAGAAGAAGGACCAAAAACTAAAAGAATAAAAAAATTAGCTATAATGGATCAAGATGGAGCTAACAATAAATTTTTAACTTTGGGTAATGAATTGGTTTTAACTCCTAGATTTAATCCAGCTAGTCAAATGGTTACATATCTTTCTTATTTTAGAAATTTACCTAGAGTATACTTGCTTGACATAGAAACAGGTATGCAAGAAGTAGTTGGTGATTTTCCTGGCATGACATTTGCACCTAGATTTTCTCCAAACGGAAAAAAAATAATTATGAGTTTTGCTAAAGATGGAAAATCAGATATTTATACGATGGATTTGGAAAATAGAATTGTAGAAAAAATTACAAATCATCCATCAATTGATACATCACCTTCATACTCTCCCGACGGAAAGTATATTTGTTTTAATTCTGATAGAAGTGGTTATCAACAAATATATGTAATGAAAAGTGATGGCAGTAATGTTAAAAGAATTTCTTTTGGTAACGGAATATATGGAACACCGGTTTGGTCTCCTAGAGGAGATTTAATTGCTTTTACTAAACTTCATAAAGGTAAATTTTATATCGGTGTTATGAGAACAGATGGAAGTGGTGAAAGATTATTAACTGAAAATTTTTATCAAGAAGCTCCATCCTGGTCACCAAATGGAAGAGTTTTAATTTTTTATAGAGAGACAAAAACTGATGAAAAAGGGGAAGGTTTTTCAGCCAAACTATGGTCTATTGATCTAACTGGCTACAACGAAAGAATGATTAAAACTCCTACAGATGGCTCGGACCCATCATGGTCATCATTATTAAGTAATTAATATCAAATTTCTTGATTTTTAGACTTGAAACCTCTATTGAGTTGTGAAAATATAAGTTTTAAATATTGATCAAGGAGCAATAATGAAATTAAGCAAAATTCTAAAAAATGGACTTTTGGTTGTTTTAGCATGTTTTGCGTTAAGCGCATGTGCAACAAAAAAAGTTTCAACAAGTCAAATGCAAAGTGATGTCTACACAGGAACAGATACTGTAGAGTATTTAGCTTCTGGTGTTCCTGACAGAGTATTCTTTGCTACAAACGAGTCAGTACTAACTACAGCTTCAAGAGAAACATTAAGAAAACAAGCAGCTTGGTTAAGAAAAAATTCAAATATAAATGTTGTACTAGAGGGTCATGCAGATGAAAGAGGAACTAGAGAATATAACTTAGCTCTAGGTGAGAGAAGAGCTAATGCAGCTAAAGATTATTTAATGACTTATGGTATTTCGTCAGACAGAATTTCTGTTTTAAGTTATGGTAAAGAAAGACCAGTAGACTCAGGATCTAACCCATTAGCTTGGTCAAAAAACAGAAGATCAGTTACAGTTAAAGCGAATTAATCAATATTTTAAATTTTTAAGACCCCTTAATCTTTAATAATTAAGGGGTCTTTTTTTTGCCATTATTATAAACATAACTAATCCTAATGAGTTTTAAAAATCTATTCATTGTAAAGATATTTGTATTATTGAATATTATAATTTGTCAGAGTACTTACGCAGATAATCATAATATTTATGAAACACTTGAATCTTTACAAAAAGATATCAAAACTCTTGAGAAAGCAGTTTATTCTGAATCAATTGAGGTTAACAAAGAAAATTTAAGTTCATCAGGATTTAATGATAGTTCTGAAGATGTTTTAACAAAGCATTTATTAAAGTTATCGGAAATTGAAAATCAATTTCAGCAGCTTACAAATAGGTTTGAAGAAATAAATTTTAAATTAGATAAATTGTCAAATAGATTATCCAAAATTCAAGCTGATAATCAAATTAGGTTTCAAGATATAGAGGTTGTTATAAATTCTAGCGATGGTAATAAAAAAATTTCCAAAAAAATAATTAATGATAATGATAATAATTTGCCTGGATCATCTGAACCACAAGATTTAGGTTCAATTTCTTATAAAGATACGGAAACTAATGAGACAACTCAAAAAACTCAATCTGTTGATACAACTGCTTCTATAGTTACTGAAACCTTCCAGGCAGAAGAAAAAATTTTACCTGATGAAGCTCCAAATAAACAATACGAATTTGCCACAAGTTTTTTAAAAGTAGGAGATTATCCAACTGCGGAGAGAGCGTTTAGAGAATTTGTTTTGCTAAATTCAGATCATGAATTAGCTGGTAATGCTCAATACTGGTATGCTGAAACATTTAGGATTAGACAACTGTATACTGATGCAGCATCAGCTTACTTAGAGGGATATCAAAAGTATCCTAAAGGAGAAAAAGCTCCAATAAATTTATTGAAGTTGGGTGTATCAATGGTTCAGATTGGTGAAAAAGATCAAGGATGTAAAATGATAAATGGAGTTGAAAAACAATATCCAAAAGCCAATCAATCTGTTATCCAAAAAGCTAAATATGAGTCTCAAAAATTTGAATGCAACCAAAATTCCTAAAAATTTAAGTTTAAAACTATCTAATAAGAAGATTAAAAGATTATTTAACACTTTTGAAAAGAATATCAAAATTAAACAGGCGTTTATAGTCGCTGTATCAGGTGGACCGGATAGTCTTGCGCTAGCTTTTTTTACTAAAGTTTATTCAATTAAATATAATCTAAGATGTAGATATTTTATTGTGGACCATAAGTTAAGAAAGGAATCAACTAAGGAAGCAAAAAAAGTAAAAAAAATTCTCAATAATTTCGACATTAAAGCAGAAATTCTCACTTGGAACGGAAAAAAACCATCCAAAAATATTCAATCACTGGCTAGAAAAAAAAGATATGATTTATTATTTTCAAAGTGTAAAAAACTTAAAATTGCTAACCTTATTATTGGACATCATTTAGATGATTTATTTGAAAACTTTTTCATAAGAATGATCAGAGGCAGTGGATTGAAAGGTTTAGTCTCTTTGGAAAAAAAAACAAATATTTCCTCAATAAATTTAATTAGACCTTTGTTGGATTTTGAAAAAAAGAATCTAGAATTTGTTTCTAGTTACGTTTTTGATTTTTTTGTTAAAGATCCTTCGAATGAAAATACTGTTTATCAAAGAATTAAAATAAGAAATTTAATCCAAGAATTTAAAAAAAAAGGATTAGATAAAGATAAACTATTATTGACATTAAAAAATTTAAAGAAATCAAATCAAGCTTTGAACTTTTATGTAAAAAAAAATAAAGAATTGAATTCTTTTTTAGATCAAAAAAATAGAGAACTAGTGTTAAATGAATTATTTTTTAGTCAACCCTATGAAGTAGTTTTTAGATCTTTATCTGATTCTCTTAAAATAATCGGAGGTAAGTATAATTTTACCAGAGGAAAAAAAATTGATCATATTTTAGGTAAAATTAACAAAAACTCATTAAAAAAAGAAACGCTAGCTGGATGTGTCTTAAAAAAGGTAAATCAGACTGTAATTATTACAAAAGAGGACTAATTTCCCACTTGTTTAATTTTGAATAATTCTTATCTTAATTACAATGAATTTTAAAAATTTAGCGCTGTGGGCGATTATAGTATTTTTGACAATTGGACTTTATAATATGTTCAAGAACCCTCAGTCAAATATAAGAGGCAACAACCAAATAATATTTTCAGATTTTCTTACTTCTGTAGATAATGGAGAAGTTTTAAAAGTTGATATTCAAGGTAATAATATAAAAGGAGTTTATTCTAATGGTAAAAGTTTTTCCACATATTCTCCTAACGATCCAAATTTGATTGAAAAACTTTCTGATAAAGGTGTAAGTATATCTGCTGCACCATTAGAAGAAAAGATGCCATCTTTGTTTGGAGTGCTATTATCTTGGTTTCCAATGTTATTACTGATTGCAGTTTGGATTTTCTTTATGCGCCAAATGCAAGGTGGAAAAGGTGGCGCAATGGGTTTTGGTAGATCTAAAGCTAAGATGATGAATCAAGTAAAAGAAAAAGTTACATTTAATGATGTTGCTGGTGTTGAAGAAGCAAAAGAAGAAGTAGAGGAGATTGTCGAATTTTTAAAAGACCCAAAAAAATTTAGTAGACTTGGAGGAAAAATTCCAAGAGGAGCTCTATTAGTTGGTCCGCCTGGTACGGGCAAAACATTATTAGCAAGAGCTATAGCTGGAGAAGCTGGTGTACCTTTTTTTACGATCTCAGGATCAGATTTTGTTGAAATGTTTGTAGGTGTTGGAGCCTCTAGAGTTCGAGATATGTTTGAGCAGGGTAAAAAAAATTCTCCTTGTATAATATTTATTGATGAAATCGATGCAGTTGGAAGAAGTCGTGGCGCAGGATTAGGTGGAGGTAATGACGAAAGAGAACAAACTTTAAATCAGTTGCTGGTAGAAATGGATGGTTTTGACACAAATGAAGGCGTTATAATTATAGCAGCAACAAATAGACCGGATGTTTTAGATCCTGCACTATTAAGACCAGGAAGATTTGATAGACAAGTTGTAGTTTCAAATCCAGATATAATAGGCAGAGAAAAAATTTTAAAAGTTCATGTCAAAAAAATTAAAATGGCTCCAGATGTGAATTTAAGAACTATAGCTAGAGGGACTCCAGGATTTTCAGGAGCAGATCTTGCAAATATAGTTAACGAAGCTGCATTATTAGCGGCAAGAAAAAATAAGAGAATTGTGACCCTAAATGAATTTGAAGAAGCTAAAGATAAAGTAATGATGGGAGCAGAGAGACGTTCAATGGTTATGACTGAAGATGAAAAAAAATTAACAGCATACCACGAAGGTGGTCATGCTTTGGTGTCTTTTAACATGCCTAGTTATGATCCAATACATAAGGCAACAATAATTCCTAGAGGAAGAGCATTAGGTATGGTAATGAATTTGCCAGAGAGAGATCAACACGGTCATTCAATTAAATATTTAAAAGCAAGATTAGCTGTATGTTTTGGAGGAAGAGTTGCTGAAGAAGTAATTTTTGGAAAAGATAATATATCCACGGGAGCTGGTGGAGGGACTGGATCAGACATTAATCAAGCTACTCAACTAGCAAGAGCTATGGTAACAAAGTATGGAATGAGTGAAGAAATGGGACCAGTTGAATATGGAGAAAATCAAGAAGAAGTTTTTTTAGGTAGATCTGTAACTCAGACACAATCAGTCTCCGAGGAAGTTGCTCAAAAAATAGACAAGGAAATCAGAAAGTTAGTCGACGAGGGTTACAATAAAGCTAAACAAATTTTAACAGAAAAAATTGATGATTTACATAAAGTTGCAAAAGCTCTTATGACTTATGAAACTTTAACTGGTGAGGAAATTGAAAATATCATTAATAAAAATGTATACCCAGCAGATAAACAAGATTTAAAAGCTGAAGATGGTAAAGGTTCTGCTATGGATGTATTAGGCCTTAAGCCAAAAATCGTTCATTAATTTAAATGTCTAGATATTACACGAGGGTGTGTAATTTCTATTACGGTAATCAATCTAAATATTTAGTAAGTAAAAAAAAAGCTATACCTTTAAATCAGATTAAAGAGATTTCTTTTGATCAAATAGAAATCATATCAAGGAAATTTAAAAAAAAAATTTTTATTAATCAGATCAAGTATTTATCAAAATCTCTTAAGACTAAAATAAATTATGATTTAAAAAAAATAAAAAAAAAAAAAAAAATTTTTCTAATTTAAATTTTCAAAAGATTCCTAATATATTGGGTGTTTTGAATTTAACTCCTGATAGTTTTTCAGATGGTGGAAAATTTAATACAAAAGAAAAAAGTATTAAACACGCAATTTACTTATTAAATTCTGGAGCAAACTTAGTTGATGTAGGTGGAGAGTCAACAAGACCAGGGTCAAAACCAATAAAAGAAAATTTAGAATGGGGTAGAATTAGTAAAATTTTAAAATTTGCAAATAAAAAATTACCCATATCTTTAGATACTAGAAAATCAAATATTATGAAGAAAGGTATAATGTTAGGGGTTAAGTTAATAAATGATGTTTCTGGATTAAGTTTTGATAATGAAACTATGAATGTATTAAAAAAATATAAAATTCCATTTGTAATCCAGCATTCAAAAGGTGTTCCTGAAAATATGCAAAAAAAACCAAGTTATAAAAATGAGTTATTAGATATATATGATTTTTTTGAAGAGAAAATAAGATTATTAAGATCAATTGGCATAAATCATAATAATATAATTATAGATCCTGGAATAGGTTTTGGAAAAAATTTGAAACATAATATGAGCTTAATACATAATATTTCTATTTTTCATTCTCTTGGTTTTCCTATACTTGTTGGTAATTCAAGAAAAAGTTTTATCAAGGAATTATCTAAAAAAAATGATAGCAAATTAAGAACTGGAGGAACATTAGCTTCGTCAATTTATTTGATGATGCAAGGTGTTCAAATTTTAAGAATTCATGATGTTAATGAGATAATGCAAGGTATAAAAGTTTTTAAAAAAATAATTAATAATTAATGATAAAGAAATATTTTGGCACTGATGGTATTAGGGGAGCAATCAATAGTAAAAATATTAATGGAGATATGTTTTTTAAATTTGGTTTGGCAAGCGGTACTTATTTTAAATCTCAAAAAAAAAGAAAACAAACCGCAATAATTGCTAAAGATACAAGATTGTCTGGATATACTTTAGAACCTGCTCTAGTATCTGGATTGACCTCAGCAGGTATGCATGTTTATACTTTAGGACCTCTTCCAACAAATGGATTAGCCATGCTTACAAAAGTTATGAGGGCAAATATGGGAATTATGATTACTGCTTCTCACAATCCCCACAATGATAATGGATTAAAATTATTTGGCCCTGATGGTATGAAATTGTCAGATAAAATAGAAAAAAAAATTGAAAGTCTCATAGATAAAAAAATTACTTTTAACCTTTCAAAACCTGAAAAATTAGGAAGGGTAAAAAGATTAGAAACAGGAACAAAAGATTATATTAAAATTTTAAAAAAAAATTTTACTAAGGAGTTTAATTTGAGAGGACTTAGAATTGTAATAGATTGTGCTAACGGAGCTGGATATAAAGCAGGTCCAGAATTACTAAGATCGTTAGGTGCAAAGGTATTTGCGATTGGTATAAACCCAAATGGCCTCAATATTAATAGCAATTGTGGTTCAACATATCCTAATAAGATTAAATTTGCTGTAAAAAAATATAAAGCTCACCTAGGGATTTCTTTAGATGGTGATGCTGATAGAATTATTATGTGCGATGAAAAAGGAAATATAGTTGACGGTGATCAAATAGTTGCTGCATTAGCTACAAGATGGAAAAATAAAAAAATGCTAAAAGGTGGTGTAGTTGGAACTTTAATGTCTAACTATGGTCTAGAAAAATTTTTAAAATCAAAAAAAATAAAATTCATAAGAGCAAATGTAGGTGATAGATATGTTAAGGAAAAAATGAAAAAAAATAATTTCAATTTAGGAGGTGAGCAATCTGGACATATTATTTTAGGAAAATTTGCTACAACTGGAGATGGGTTACTTGTTGCGCTCGAAGTGTTATTTGCAATAAGAAAAGGAAGAAAAGCAAGTGATTTTTTAAATAAATTTAAAAAAACTCCTCAAGTTTTAAAAAATGTTGAAGTTAAAGATAAATCTATAATTAAGAACTTTGAAGTTAAAAAAATTATAAAGATTGCTGAAAAACTAATGAATAGAAGAGGCAGGATATTAGTAAGAAAGTCAGGCACAGAGTCAAAGATAAGAATAATGGGAGAGAGCGAAAATAAAGAGCTTTTAAACAAGTGTGTAAATATTATTTTAAAGAAGATAAAATAAATTGAAACCTAAATCAAAAATATTAATCATCGCAGGATCAGACTCATCAGGCGGCGCTGGTATTCAGGCAGATATTAAAACAATGACATCATTAGGATCCTATGCGATGACAGCTATTACAGCTGTAACATCACAAAATACAACTGGGGTTAAATCAATAGCGCCTATTGCTCCTAAGGAAATTTCAAATCAAATTATATTTAGTGCCAAAGATATCAAACCTGATGCTATTAAAATTGGAATGCTTCATTCTACAAAAGTTATAGATTCAGTAGTTAAATCACTTAATATTATTAAAGTTAAAAAAATAGTGCTTGATCCTGTAATGGTAGCAAAGGGTGGTACTAGATTAATAAATCATAAAGCAATTAAATCTCTTAAATTAAACTTATTTAAAGTTGCTACTTTAATTACTCCAAATATTCCCGAAGCAGAAATTTTAACAAATACAAAAATAAAAGATAAAGAAGATATGATTTTTGCAGCAAATAAATTATTAAGATATGGTGCAAAAAATATTTTAATAAAAGGTGGACATTTAAATTCTAAAATAGTTAGAGATGTATTTGTAAATAAGTCTGAAATAAAAATATTTAATAATCGTAGATTCAAAACAAAAAATACTCATGGAACTGGATGTACTTTGTCTAGTGCAATAACAGCTTTTTTATCATGTGGAAAACCTATAAAGAAATCTTGTGAGCTTGGAATTAAATATGTAAATTTTGCTATAAAAACAAATCCTAATTATGGTAAAGGACATGGACCAATAAATCATCTTAATTCAGTGAGTGTAATTAAAACATTTAGATAATGAAAAATATTGTTGTTGTTGGATCTCAATGGGGAGATGAAGGAAAAGGAAAAATCGTTGATTGGCTTTCAGAGCAAGCTGATGTTGTAGTTAGATTTCAAGGGGGACATAATGCAGGACATACTTTGGTAATTGATGGAGTCACATATAAATTAAGATTATTACCATCTGGAATTGTAAGAAAAAATAAAATCTCAATTATAGGAAATGGAGTTGTGGTTGATCCATGGGCTTTACTAGAGGAAATTGAAGAAATTAAATTAAAGGGTGTTGATGTAAATATAGATAATTTTATTATTTCTGAGTCTGCAAATTTAATATTACCTTTTCACAAAGAGATGGATGAAATTAGAGAAGATGCAGCTGGCAAAAGTAAAATTGGAACAACAAGAAGAGGAATTGGCCCAGCTTATGAAGATAAAGTTGGCAGAAGATCTATCAGAGTAATGGATTTAAGATCTGAGAAAAATTTAGATCAAAGATTGGAGTCTGTTTTAGTCCATCATAATGCAATTAGAAAAGGTCTAGGAAAAAAAATTTTCAAAAAAGAAAAATTAAAATCTGATTTATTAAAGATTGCACCTAATATATTACAGTTTGCAAAACCAGTTTGGCTTAAAATTGATCAATTTAAAAAACAAAAAAAGAAAATTTTATTTGAAGGAGCACAAGGAATTTTATTAGATGTTGATCATGGTACCTATCCTTATGTTACATCCTCGAACACTGTAGCATCTAGTGCTTCAACTGGTACAGGATGTGGCCCTAATTCAATTCATTATGTTCTTGGTATTACAAAAGCATATACTACTAGAGTTGGTGAAGGTCCTTTTCCTACCGAATTAAAAGATAATATAGGAAATTTATTAGGCGAACGAGGAAAAGAATTTGGAACAGTGACTAGTAGAAAAAGAAGATGTGGATGGTTTGATGGTGTTTTGGTTAGACAAACTATAAAAATATCTGGAATTGATGGCATTGCTTTGACAAAGCTAGATGTTCTTGATGAATTAGATGAAATTAAAATGTGTGTTGAATATGATTTAGATGGTAAAAAAATTGATTATCTTCCTGCTGCAGTAGAAGATCAGTTAAAGATCAAACCTATTTACAAAATTTTTGCTGGATGGAAAAGTTCAACGAACGGAATTAAGAATATAAAAGATTTACCTGAAAATGCACAAAAATATTTATATGCAATTGAGGATTTTATTGGAGCGAAGATTTCTAGCATTTCTACTAGTCCTGAGAGAAATGATACAATCTTAGTTGAAAATCCTTTTGAAATCTAATTTACAGGTAAAAGGTTTTTAGATTTTGCGAGTAAAAGCATCTGCTTTTGTAGTTTTTCAAAAGCTTTATTTTCTATTTGTCTTACTCTTTCTCTACTAATTTTATATTTTTTACTTAAATCTTCTAAAGTAGTTGGTTCATCATCCAACCTTCGAGAAGATAGTATTTCTTTTTCTCTTTGACTTAAAATATTTAAAGAACATTTCAGCAAATCTTTCCTTTGTTCCATCTCTTCCTGATGCGCTAATTTAAGATCATGGTCGAGTTCTTTGTCTACCAACCAATCCTGCCATTCATCTCCATCTTCACCAACTTGAGCATTTAAAGAAAATTCTTTTCCTGATAGTCTTCTGTTCATAGAAATGACTTCATTTTTACTTACATCAAGCTTGTTTGCTATTTCATTAACATGTTCATCTTTTAAGTCTCCTTCAGAACGAGGGGCGATTTGATTTTTTAGTTTTTTTAAATTAAAAAATAATTTTTTTTGGGCAGTTGTTGTTCCAATTTTTACTAGACTCCATGATCTTAAAATATATTCTTGTATTGATGCTTTGATCCACCACATTGCATATGTAGCAAGTCTAAAACCTTTTTCTGGTTCAAATTTTTTTACTGCCTGCATTAAGCCTACATTACCTTCAGAAATCATTTCGTTAACTGGCAATCCATAACCCTTGTATCCCATAGCTATTTTAGCAACTAACCTTAAATGACTTGTAACTAGCTTCTCAGCTGCTTTGATATTACCTGTTGTTTTCCAATTTTTTGCTAACATGTATTCTTCTTCTGCTGCTAACATTGGAAATTTTTTAATTTGATCCAAGTATGCAGATAGCCCTCCTTCATTGGAAAGAGCAGGTAAATTACTCATAGTAGTATTCATGGTTGTATTTATTTAATTTACTATTCTAAATTTTCAACGACTTATTTGTCAGTGTTTCTAAGCATTTTTAATAAATTATTTAGATCTTCAGGCAAAATTGACGAAAAAATCATTTCTTTGTTAGTTTTAGGATGAATAAATCCTAGGGTTTTTGCATGTAAAAATTGTCTATTCAATTTTGTAATTAATTCTTCTAGTTTTAAGTTAATATTTTTTACTTTTTTATATTTTTTTTTATATTTATCGTCTCCAACAATGCTATTTCCTAAATAAGTCATGTGAACACGTATTTGATGCGTTCTTCCAGTTTCTAATTTACACTCTACTAAACTTAAAGTTGGTGTTCTATCGTTTTCAAAAACTTCTAAAGTTTTATAATTAGTTATAGCTCTCTTGCCTTTAGAATTACTTACTTCCATTAGTTGTCTATTTTTTGAACTACGGGTAATAAAAGTGTCAATCCTACCAAAAGAGGGTCTTATTTTCCCCCATATTAAAAGTTGATAAACTCTAGTGATTGTATGATCATTGAATTGTTTTGATAAATTTTCATGGGTTTGATTATTTTTTGCTATTACAACTAAACCAGATGTATTTTTATCAATTCTGTGGACTATCCCAGGCCTAAGCTCATCACCAATAGTAGAGAGAGAATTTTTATCATAATGTATTAGAGCATTAACAATTGTTTGGTCAAAATTTCCTGCTCCTGGGTGCATAATAATTCCTGCTGGTTTATTTATTACGATTAAATCTTCATCTTCATGAATTATCTCTAATTTAAAATTATAAGGTTTTAATGAAGCTTCTTTGGGTTTGGGAATTATTAAATCTAATTTATCACCAACATTAACTTTTTTTGCAGGACTTTTTATTACTTTATTATTTAATTTAAGTTGCTCGTTTAAAATTAAATTTTTGACTCTAGTTCTGCTAATAAATTCTTCTCTTTTATTAATCAAAACATCAACTCTTAGATTATTTTCACTTTCTTCAACTATAAAATTAATGTTTTTTTTCATAAAATGTAATACTAATACTATATGCGCTTGTAGCTCAACTGGATAGAGCGCCTGACTTCGGATCAGGAGGTTCTGGGTTCGACTCCTAGCAGGCGCACCACTTTTATTCACCCATATTAATTAATGACCCTTTTTTTCTAGCTTTTGAGAATGAAAAATAGAATAAGCAAATACCAATTAAAAGGTAAACAAAATTTAAATAAAAAGCTTGAAAAATATTTTCAAAATTAACAAAATTATTAATTAGTATATTTCTAGTTTCATCAAAAATATATACAAGAGGAAGTCCTT
>CEUZ01170035.1_pt1 | contig 20456 bp, 16 predicted proteins | sample 361511 | NCBI WGS metagenome assembly CEUZ01 (sample SAMEA2622822, study PRJEB7988) | marine metagenome | biome: marine biome (ENVO:00000447); feature: surface water layer (ENVO:00002042); material: "saline water (ENVO:00002010), including plankton (ENVO:xxxxxxxx)" | depth 5 m
TAGTTGTTGGGCTTAATACTGATGAGTCCGTTAGAAATTTAAAAGGGAAAGGGCGGCCCATTAAAACTGAGCAAGAACGCGCAAACATTCTTTCCGCTCTAAAATTTATTGATTACATCACGCTTTTTAACGAAGTAACCCCAGAAAAATTAATCCGTGAAATCAGGCCTGACATACTTGTAAAAGGTAATGATTACAAAATTGATGAGGTAGTTGGACGTGAAATCGTTGAGGGTTATGGAGCGCATGTAGAACTCATTCCAATCCTAGAGGGACATTCTACAACAATGACCCTTGAAAAAATTCTATCCAGTCATCAATCCGAAAATGATGAAGGAAAAAAAGTTTAGCAAATCAGCTTTTTACTCTTCAAAACTACCCAAATGTCTTTCATGTAAAAGATAATTTTTAACATAATCCTCTATCCCTTCTTCCAATGACATTACAGGGTTAATGTAACCTATATTACGAATTTTTTTCGTGTCCGAACACGTATGGTACTGATACTGATTCTTTATTTCTTCAGGCATTTCAATATATTCAATATTTATTTTTCTACCCATAGCAGAGAAAATTGCCTTTGCAAGATCATTCCAATTTCTTGCTTGTCCTGATCCCACATTAAAAATACCACCAGCATTCTTTTCCTCTAGAAAAAATAAAGTCATAGCAACAGCATCTTTTATGTATAAAAAATCTCTTTGTTGCCCTCCATGAGAGTATTCCGACATGTAAGATTTAAAAAGTCTTAGCCTCCCCTCATCTCGCACTTGAAAAAAACCTTTTCTTACCATACTTTGCATATCCTGTTTATGATATTCGTTAGGACCGTAAATATTAAAATATTTTAACCCTACCATACTTTTCAATATGCCTTTATTTTGAGCCCACAAATCAAATTTTTGTTTACTGCTCCCATAAAGGTTGAGAGGTTTTAATAGTTTCAACCTAGATTCATCATCAGAATAACCATTCTCACCTGAACCATAAGTAGCTGCGCTAGAAGCATAAATAAATCTAATATTTTTTTCGAGACAATAGTTTGCTAAATATCGAGTGTACTCGAAATTGTTTTCATTTAAGTATGCCTCATTGGTTTCAGTTGTTAAAGAACAAGCTCCCATATGAAGTATGGCATCACAACCAGGAAGTTTTTTCCCTAATATTTTATTCAGGAAATTATCTTGGGAAATCAATTGATCAAAAGTAAGAGGATTAAGGTTCTTTTGTTTTTCCGGATGATCGACCTGATCAACAATCCAAATATTTTTAACACCTTTATTATTTAGCCCGTTTACCAGCGCGCTTCCTATGAAACCTGCCCCACCTGTTACAACAATCATGAATTTTTATACCAATCTAATAATGTCTTTATATTTTTTGCGGATAGATGCTTAGATAGAATAGGAATACATCTTGTTGGTCTTTTCCAAAACTGGTCTAAAAAACAAATTTGAGGAACACTGAATATCACTACGGTGAAATTTTATTTAAAATCATAAGCCATTTGCTGTTCAGCCCAGCCGAGGAAACCATCTTTGACAGGGTCTCCGGTATAATCAGATTCTCCTTTTGCCCAGGTTTCTGGTTGATCCCAATTATCTCCATAATGATACAAATACATTTTCGCTTTTACTTCATTTGGTAAAGTAATTAACTCTTGGTAGGAAGCATGCACTCCACCATAAAACAATTGTGTATCATGAAACATAATTTCTGCCATCTTATAAAATCGCGCCGGATAATCGGCATCAAACATGGTATCTCCTGAAATCCACACTCGCTTATTTATAAATACACCCGAACACCATTGAGATTCATCTACACTAATAGCTGTATCTGGGTAATGCCGAGTTCTCATAATTATTAATTCAATCGGACCATGCTTGTAAGACCAAAATTTTCTTCCATCAATCTCAATATTTTGTGGGCGTAAAATATTAAAAAAATCATTCAATTGCAGTGGGCGACCCTGATCAGCCTCACACGATTCGCAACCCCCTGCCAAACTTTTAGTCCATAATAAATCTTGATAATCCCTCAAAATAATCATATCGGGCTTATCTGCAATGGGAGTATAACGATTCATTAGGGCTACTTCTTCCAAGCCACCTATATGATCTGCATGGCTATGGGTAGGAAGATAACAACGTACTTTTAGGACACTAAGCCCTACGTCATTTAGAGCCAACGGACCCTGAGTTCCACAATCAATCAACACATGATGATCCCCTTGAATAATTAATATATTAGATTGTCGTCGACGTTTTGCGAAAGCAGACCCGGTTCCAATAAAAACAATACGAAGATGACCTTCTGTGGTAAGAGGAAGAGATGTGCCGTCTTTACAAATTTCATTCACCTCATACATACTTATCTCCTCTACCCAATATTAATAGATTGAATTTTCAAATTTATTGGCTCTAAAATAAATTAAAATTATTCAAATACCGTAGCATAAAAGCAGGGGGCACGTCCATAAGAGATTGATTTTTTTAGTTAAACTTAATTTTTAAAAACTAGTATTTTAGCATGTATAAAAATATTAATTATTGTACCAAGCGTCGAACTAATTTCTTATTATCCTGATTTAAACAGAAAAATTATATTATTTATCCAAAAAGTAACCTTTTTTTATTAATCAGGTCTGCTGTATTTTTATAAACCAACTTTTTAATTGGATTGGGGAATTCTGAAGTTTTAAGTTATAATCCAGAACCCCGGCTTATCGGATTAATAAATTCCCTAATGAAATGAAATATTTAGTAGTGATTGTAGCGGGTCTAACTGACAGACCTATCGCTGAAAAAGATAATAAAACTCCTTTGCAACTTGCAGAGACTCCAAACCTAGATGCTCTTTTGCAAAAAGGTCAATGCGGCGCCGTGCAAACTATACCTAGCGGTCTGCATCCAGGAAACGAAGTATCTGCTTTAGGTCTTTTTGGTTATGACCCTGAAAAATTCCGACTAGGACACGCTGCGTTGGATGCTATTGGGCTTGGAGTAAATATAAAAACAGGTGAAATCCCCTTATGTTGTGACCTGGTAACCTTACAGGCTACCCATGATGATATGGTTATGAAAGATTATACTGCGGGGAATTTATCTAAAGAAGATTCTCAAGTTTTGATAAAAGCTTTGAATGAGCAAGTAATGGATGTTTCTGCCACGTTCCATAGTGGAAAAGGTTACCATAATCTTCTTGTAATAAAACATGCGCCATTAAAGGAAATGCTACACCCCCCAAATGAATTGATCGGTGAAGGAATCAGACAATTTATGCCTGAAGGAAAGGAGGTTCGTGACCTTATATTTGTTATGAATCAGGCACAAATAATCCTTCATAATCATCCTTATAACCAAAAAAGGAATAATGATCAAAAAGATACTGTAAACAGTATTTGGTTATGGGGTAATGGTACTCAACCATCTTTACCTTCTTTTAATAATAAATTTGGAAAATCAGCAACAGTCATAACCGCATCATCTATGATCAAAGGTCTCGCCAAGCATATTGGCATAGAAGTAATCGATATTGAAGGTGCAACTGGTTTTTACAACACAAACTATTCTGGAAAAGTAAAAGCTACTTTGGCGGAATTAGAAAAAAAAGATATAGTTTTCCTTCATATCTCCGCAGGTGAAGAAGTATCTTTAAAAGGAAGTGTTGACGATAAAATTCATGTGATTGAAGATTTTGATTCAGAAGTTATTAAGCCTATTGCTCAAGCTCTTGAAATTCAACAAGAAACCAAATTACTTATTGTAGAAAATCATGTAAGTTCCGTTTCATTAATGAAATATGACCGAACCCCAGCACCTTATCTAGTCTATTCTTGTAAACCAGAAAATGATACTTCTGGTTTAAAAAAGTATGATGAACAAATTTTAGAAATAGGAAAAAAATTTAATACAGCTTACGAGTTAATCGAAGCATTTTTTAACAACAAAATTTAAACCTGATTTTATTCGTACCAAAATATTGCAATCCGCTAGTAATTAACTTTTTGATAAATATTTTTTCAACGACTATGAAAAAACCATTGGTAGTTCAAAAGTATGGAGGCACTTCTGTTGGTAGCCTAGAACGCATTAGATGTGTTGCTAAAAGAATCGAACAGACTAAAAAGACAGGAGTTCAAGTTGTTGTCGTTGTTTCAGCAATGGCAGGTGAAACTGATAAACTTGTAAAAATGGCCCAAGAAATTTGCGATAATCCAGAACGGCGAGAAATGGATCTTTTATTATCTTCAGGAGAAAGGGTTTCAAGCGCCTTACTGACTATGGCTCTTCAATCACAAGGAATTCCTGCTTTATCTATGACAGGAAGACAAATTGGTTTGCAAACAGATAGTGTGCATACCCGTGCTAGAATCAAACAAATCGATGCAAAAAGAGCAAAACAAGCGTTGAAAAATAACAACGTTTTAGTTGTGGCAGGGTTTCAAGGTATAAATGAACAAGGCGATGTAACAACATTAGGACGAGGCGGTTCTGATACCTCTGCCGTTGCACTCGCTGTTGCACTAGGTGCCGCTAAGTGTGAAATTTATACGGACGTAGATGGAGTATTTACTGCAGACCCAAGAATGGTGCCGAAAGCAAAAAAGCTGGATATGGTATCGTATGATGAAATGCTAGAAATGGCCAGCCTGGGTGCTAAAGTTTTGCAAATACGTTGCGTTGAATTTGCTCATAAATTCAAAATGCCCTTGGTTGTAAAATCCTCATATATAGAAGGAAGCCAAGGAACATTGATAAGTAAGGAGGATTCAAATATGGAACAGCCGTTGGTTTCTGGAATCATGTATGATAAAAACCAGGCAAAAATTACCTTAAAAGAAGTCCCTGATCAACCGGGTATAGCGGCAAATATTTTTGAGCCTATTGCTGCCGCTGGTCTTTCCGTAGACATGATCATTCAAAATATTAGCGCAGAAGGCCATACCGATTTATCTTTTACACTCGGAAGAGAAGAATTAGATGAAGCTATGGTGATTATGAGAAAAGTAGCGAAAAAAATCCGAGCAGGCAACGTAAGTTCAGATTCGAAAATTTCTAAAATATCAATAGTTGGGGCTGGAATGAGAAGTCATTCTGGAGTTGCTGCTCGAATTTTTAAATCGCTTTCCAAGGAAAAAATTAACATCCTAATGATCAGCACCTCAGAAATCAAAGTTTCCTGTATTATCGAACAAAAACACACAAAAGCTGCTGTCAACGTATTACATAAAGCTTTTAAGCTGGATAATAAACCTAGCATAACAAAGAAAACCATAAAAAAGCCCAAGCCAAAAATTAAGAAACGCTAGATATTATGAACTCAGTAAAAATTTATGACACCACACTTCGGGATGGTTCTCAAGCTGAAGGTATTTCTTTTACGGTTGAAGATAAAATTCGAATTGCCCACAAGCTAGATGAATTGGGAGTCCATTATGTTGAAGGAGGCTGGCCAGGATCCAACCCGCGCGATATAGATTTTTTTTCTAAAGCTCGCTGCGAAAAGTTTCTTCAAACCAAAATCACAGCATTTGGAAGTACGCGCTATCCAGATAAAAAAGTAGAAAAAGATTTGGTAATTCAAGCCCTGATGAAAACTGAAACTGACGTCGTTACCCTTTTTGGCAAAACATGGGACCTGCATGTCAAAGATGCATTATCCACTAGCCTGGATGAAAATTTACGTATGATCTTTGAAAGTATTGAATATCTTAAAAAACATAGAACAGAGGTATTATTTGATGCAGAACATTTTTTTGATGGCTACAAAGATAATCCTGACTATGCAATAAAAGCAATTAAAGAAGCCGAGTCGGCTGGTGCTGATTGGATTGTGCTTTGCGATACTAATGGAGGGTCACTTCCAGATGAAGTTGGTTTAATATTTAGTGATGTAAAAAATTCAATCTCCGTAAAATTAGGAATACACGCACATAATGATTGTGAATTAGCGGTTGCCAACTCCCTCAATGCTGTTCGTGCTGGAGCAGAACAAGTGCAAGGCACGATTAACGGAATTGGAGAAAGGTGTGGAAACGCAAATCTTATCTCCGTCATACCCAACTTGAAAATTAAAATGGGAATAAACTGTATTTCCAATACACAACTGCAAACAATAAATAATGTTTCTGCCCTTGTAGATGAATTAGCAAACAAAGCCCATTGGAACCAACAACCTTTCGTTGGGAAAAGTGCATTTGCTCACAAAGGCGGTGTTCATGTAAGTGCAGTTCGTAAAAACTCCAAAACCTATGAGCATATTCAACCTGAAGTTGTTGGAAACACCCAACGTATCCTAATCTCTGACCTTTCTGGAAAGAGTAATGTATTACATAAAGCAAAAGAATTCGGAATTGATATTGATGCAGGAGATCCTAAAATCAAAAATATTTTGGAAACACTCAAAATTTCTGAAAACCTTGGTTTTCAATATGAAGGAGCTGAAGGTTCTTTTGAACTATTAATGCGCGATGCTTTGGGTGAAAAGAAAAATTTTTTCGAATTTGTCAGCTTTAGAGTTATCGTTGAAAAGCGTAAAAATGGTGAAAAATTACTTTCTGAAGCCACTGTTAAAGTTAAAGTCAATGGTGTGCAAGAAGTTGCATTAGCAGAAGGCACAGGACCCGTCAACGCACTTGATAAAGCTATCAAAAAAGCCTTGGTCAAGTTTTTCCCAGAACTTAGCGGGATCAACCTATACGATTATAAAGTAAGAATCCTTGAAGAAAAAAAAGGTACCCGTGCTAAAACCAGGGTTCTAATTGAGTCGGGTGACGAACAGCATAAGTGGGGTACGGTTGGCGTATCTGAAAACATCATTGAGGCGAGTTGGCAAGCCTTGATTGACAGCATTGCTTATAAGCTTAATTCTTTTTCCAAAAATGAACTAGAACGTTAAATTTTTAATTCATGTTCCCAAGTTTTATAGGGTTATATTAATTCTTTTTTATTAATAAAAAGAAGAGCTTGGTCCAGTTCTTAACAACGTCCCAATGATTTTGCGATAATATTTCCGCATTTTCTTCGTATGCATTTCATAATCATTTAATAATGCATTTGCAATATCATCAGGATCATTACCGCTGTAAGACATAAACCGAGCCAATTGAGCCAATTCAATTGTTTCCTTGGGTAATGAATTAGTCGGAGCCCGACGAATAATCCTCAAGGCACATTCTAGTTTTCTTAAAAATAAATAATTATCTTTAACCAAATCCGCTTCAGCCTGATCTATCATCCCATGAACTACAAACATATTTATTGAGTTAATAGTATTAGGTTGTCGTAGGCGCGGATTCTTTTTCCCATGTATCAATTGGAGAATTTGAATGGTGAATTCAATATCAGCAATACCGCCATAACCAAGTTTTACGTTTTTTCCTTTAGTTTTCTCTTTTGCCAATTCTAGTTCCATCCGCTCCCGTAACCTTGAAATTTCTATAAGATCGCCGTACTCAAAATTATTTTTAAAAACAAAATCGTGTGTGACATCCATAAATTTTTTACCAACTTCTTTATCTCCAGCCACTATGCGGGCTTTAATCATTGCTTGTTGCTCCCAAATTCTTGCTCGTGATTTGAAATATTTTTCATAGCCTTCAACGGAAAGGACTAACACCCCTGCTTCGCCTTCTGGTCTAAGTTCAGTATCAATTTTATATGCAAAACCGGAAGAGTTCATTTCAGTAGTTAATTTATAAATTAATTGTGAAATAGAATGATAGTGTATCGACTCCAAACTATTTTCTTTTGACCCAGCATAAACGAAAATAATATCAAGATCGGAACCAAAATTTAATTCTCTTCCACCATATTTACCTAACCCAACGATACAAAATTTTTCAGGGATAGAGTTACCTATTTTTCTTCCCACTTCTTCAACAGCAAGTTTTAAAGCACCTTGCAAATATACATCAGCAAGATTTGAAAGATCTAAAAGCGTACCTTCCAAGTCAGCTTCTTTTATTAAATACCTAACTCCGATTCTTAATTCTTCATAATGTTTAAATTGCCTTAGAACAATTGACTTTTCTTCTAATGTATTAGCCGTTATTAAATTTATATTTAAACTTTCCATCATTTTTTCTTGCGTTTTAAATCTATAAATTTCGTCCATGTCTGAAAGCAAATCTACAAATTCGGGTTTATTAATTAGTATTTGTGAAAGCAAGCCACTACTACCAAATAAAATTAATAGAAGTTCTAGAAATTTTTCATTCTCCTCAAACAACTTTAAAAAAGAATTTCTAGCACCCGTAGATTCAATAAAACGACATAGATTCTCAATCGCTATACCAGGGCTTGGAATCTTTTTACAATGTTTGATAATTTTAGGAAGAACTAAATCAAATTGTTTAATACTTTTTTCCGAGGGATGAGATAGTTCTGCGCCCTCTCTAAATATTTTCAAAAAACGAAAAGCTTGGTTAGGGTTAATAATTAACGGGATTGCAGCCAAAGTTGTTTCTGAAAATAGTTTTTTCTCTTCACTTGACTGTTTCCAAGCATTTGAAATTGTTTCAGCTGCTTCCTTTTTCTTTTCCCCTGAAAACTGACCAGAAAACATTTTCCCAACGTAAGATGTATGTGATTTATAAATACTCATTAAATTATTTGCAAGCTCCTCAACTGTTTCACCTTTAATTCTCATTTTTCTAGCAAGAATGGCTTTATCCAGATTACCTTCTGGTATTTGATGTGTTTGCAAACCAAAGGTTATTTGCACTCGATTTTCAAGGTGCCTCAAAAAAACATAAGCTTCTTCTAAACTTAAATAATCCTTTTCATTAATAAAGCTCTTTTCTTTTAAAACTTTTAAAGCATCTAATGAACCTCTAATTCGCAATTCTTTATTTCTACCACCAAATAAAAGCTGATAAGCTTGAATTATAAATTCAATTTCTCTTATTCCCCCAAATCCCAGCTTGATATTAATTTTTTCTAAGTTTTTTCTTTTTAGGTTTAAATCAATGCTGCTTTTCATAGATTTAATTTCTTCTATAGCCTCAAAATCCAAACTCCTCCTAAAAATAAACGGTTCCATCATTCCAAAAAATTCTCTTCCCAAAGAATCACTTCCCGCTGAAACTCTTGCTTTAATCATGGCCTGCCTTTCCCACGTTCTTCCCCATGACTGATAGTATGTTTCACAACTAGCGATAGAATTCGCTATTTCCCCACTAGGTCCATCAGGCCTAAGTTCCAAATCGACGCGGAACACATTCCCTTGAGAAGTAATTTCATTTATGTACTTGGTAATTTGCCGAGATAATTTGGAATAATATTCGTGATTTGTTATTTTAATTACCTTGTTTTTATTAGAACGTTCAGGAAGTGTTTCTCCTCGACTTGAAGTGTAAATATAGATAATATCGATATCTGAACTATAGTTTAGTTCTTGTCCTCCCAGCTTTCCCATTCCAAGGACAGCAAACTCTGAGGCTTTTATGTTTCCATTTTCATCTTTATATGTAGGAACACCATGTTTTTTTTGTAAATCTTCATTCGCTTTTTCATAAGCAATTTGTAAACATACATCCGCCAGATCAGAAATATCTTTTACCGTCTCCATTAGTTCTGCGTTTCCTAATAAATCACGTAACCCTATTCGTAAATATTCTCTTTTCTTAAATTTTCTTAATAAATTGGAAATTTCATTATTAATTAAACCCTCTCCCGCCATTTCATGAAAATCTCTCATTAAAATATCTTTAGATTTTGATTGTGCGAGTGTTTCGGGTTTACTCAGCCAATTTATATATGAAGGTTCACTTAACAAAGAATCCGTCAAAGTTTGGCTACCTGAAAATAAAAAAACCAATAATTCCAATAGGTTTTTTGATTCTGATAGTTGTATAAAAAGATGCTCTTTATCAGTAAAATTTTCAACAAATCGATCTAGATTATGCAATGCCAAATCTGCATTGTATGACCTTGCTGATAGATCCAATAAACATGAAAAAAAATTTGGATAGAGTTTTTTAAAATTTGCATAATTGGCGAGAGAAATTAAATCTTTCCAGCTTTTTGAAGGCTCTTGAAATCCAAATTTAGCTAAACTAGTTTTTAAGCTTGGCTCCCAAGGCTCATGGTTATGTATTTTTTTTACTAGGGTTTCTTTTACATTCATATTCAATCACTATAAACAAGTATTCAAAACAAAAAAAGCCCCCTGGCTCACCAGGGGGCTTTTCCCAAAATCGTTACTATCTGAAGTTCACTTATCAGCAATCGTAATACATATGAAATTCAAGTGGATGCGGTCGTAATCTCAAAGGATCAACCTCATTTTCTCTTTTATATTCTATCCAAGTATCTATAACATCTTGGGTAAAAACATCTCCCTTAAGCATGAACTCATGATCTTTTTCCAGTGCCTGTAGAGCTTCATCCAATGAATGCGGCAGAGTCGGAATACTTGCCAATTCTTCAGGGCCGAGAGAGTAAATATTTTTATCCATTGGCTCACCTGGATCAATTTTATTTTCAATACCATCCAGCCCTGCCATAAGCATCACTGCAAAGGTTAAATAACCATTACAAGATGGATCCGGAAATCTAATTTCCAACCGTTTTGCTTTAGGGCTTGGAGAGTACATTGGAATTCTAATTGATGCACTTCGATTTCGACTTGAATATGCAAGGTTAACCGGGGCTTCAAACCCTGGTACTAATCGTTTATATGAATTGGTCGTAGGAGCCGCAAAAGCACAAATAGTTTTTGCGTGCTTTAGAATCCCTCCAATATAATGCATACCCAAATCACTAAATCCTGCATAGCCATTTCCAGCCATTAGAGGCTTACCATCTTTCCAGATGCTCTGATGGGTGTGCATTCCAGTACCGTTGTCTCCATACATCGGCTTAGGCATAAATGTTGCGGTTTTACCATGCGCCCGGGCAATGTTTTTTACAATGTATTTGTACCACATTAGGTTATCAGCACAATTTACAAGAGGTGCAAACCGCATATCAATTTCACACTGACCTCCTGTTGCCACTTCATGATGGTGACATTCCATATTAATGCCAACCTGTTCCATGAGCAGCATCATTTCCGATCGTATATCCTGAAGTGTGTCTGACGGGGCAACTGGGAAATAACCTTCTTTATGGCGCGGCTTGTGCCCCAAATTTGGAGCTTCATCACTTCCAGTATTCCAAGTCCCTTCTTCTGAATCAATTGAATAAAATGATTCATTCGCTGTTGAGTCGTATTGAACATTATCGAAGATAAAAAACTCGGCTTCAGGTCCAAAGTAAGCTGTATCTCCAATTCCTGTCGACTTAAGATATGCTTCTGCCTTTTGTGCTATGTTTCTTGGGTCACGACTGTATTTTTCCTTAGTAATAGGATCAAAAATATTACAGATCATACTGACCGTAGCATCTTTCATAAAAGGGTCCATTACAGTGGTGCCAGGATCTGGAATAACAATCATATCGCTATTGTTGATTGCCTGCCAACCTCGGATGCTGGAGCCATCAAATCCTAATCCGTCTTCAAAAAGACTTTCTTCTAACTCTCCGATTGGCACTGAAAAATGCTGCCACGAACCAATAAAATCCATAAATTTCAAATCCAAGATTCGAGCGTTATTTTTTTTTGCAAACTCTACTGCCTCTTTGGGGGTCATTAATGTATCTCCTGCAAAGATTAATTAATTAATTTATTAAAACCTAATATATGAGCAAAAACCCTGACATATTACAACTCCGGAGTGAGAATCACTTGTGTTTTTCTTTGACAAAAACTATTACTAGTCATGAAAATAATATGACTGGCAATATTAAATAGCGTCTTCTCCTCTTTCCCCAGTACGAATACGGATAATGTCTTGAAGGTCCATAACAAAAATTTTTCCGTCACCAATTCTGCCGGTTTGAGCAGCCTGCATAATTGTGTTAATTACATCCTCCACCTGGCTATCACTAACAATAATTTCCAACTTAATCTTGGGAAGAAAATCGACAACATATTCTGCTCCTCGGTATAGTTCAGTATGGCCTCGTTGCCGACCAAATCCTTTTACCTCGCTAACCGTTATACCCTTTATCCCAATTTCATTGAGTTTATCTTTTACTTCATCCAACTTGAAAGGCTTAATAATAGCCTCTATTTTTTTCATAACCTACCCCTTGCTAATTTGTTCAGTTTAAAAAAGCAGGTTTTACAAAATTTTCCTATTAGATTTGATTACTACCGCCTGATTCCTTGGATAAATAAGCATTTCAAAAAACACTAGAACTAACTGTTTTTCAATTTTTATGCCAATTACCACTTATGACACATTTTCAGGCATCCAGCTAAAAAGCTATTAATTTAAAAGGAGTTTAAGAAGCGGAGGAACTATACCATACCACCCTGACAAATTCAAACTTGAACCAACGCCTAATTTTTAAACAAAACGGCTTTAAAAATGTTTGATTTTGAAGCGTTTTTAGACCTGATCACTTATCAGGTCAAGTTGTTTTAGGCTGTCTTCAAGTTCAATTCGCTTTTCTTCCACTAGTTCTTTGGAAGAACGCGAGGAAACATTAATGGAAGATCCAAAATTAATACTGCAACAGGTAAAAGGAAGAGGAAGGATAAAGCGATCCCAAGTATTCAAAATTACTTTGCGTTTCGCACCAAAAGTCATCGGAAATAAAGGCACTTTTGTAATTCCTGCTAATTCTACGGAACCAGATTGAGCAACACAACGTGGACCACGGGAACCATCTGCAATAATAATTATACTGTGTCCTTTCCGCAAAATTCGAATCAGAGAACGTGCAGCAGGTACTGCCTTCTTAAATGAAGATCCTCGAATTACTGAGTAGCCCATTAAACGGGCTAGTTTAGCTAATAAATCTCCATCTGTACTTGGACTAATCAACAAAAAATAGTCTGGACGATTTCTTAGATAATAAAATAAATAAAATATTCTCCCATGCCATAGAGTTAGAATATAAGGCTCTCTAAAATTATTAATTTTTTCTTCCTGCTCAATGTTTAGGTTTTTTCGACGAAGCGTTTTACACCATAGAAAAACCAACACATATAAAAAGTAGGGAATTACATAATTAAAAAGAAATTTTTTCATGTAGAGTTAACTTTGATAGCGAATCAGCCATGCTTGTCGCTACGGCTTTCATTACACCCGGGTTACCTAAATTTTCACGGATCATCATTAATCGATTTCTTATTTCCTGGCAATGCTTGGGATTCTTTAAAATTTTTAACGTTTCAGAAGCAATATTATCTGCATTTGCCTCATTCTGAATCAACTCTGGAACAACACTTTCTCCCGCCACAATATTTACCAATCCATAAAATGGGGTCTTAACAAGCATTAATGCTAACCAATAGGTCAAAGGGTTGAGTTTATATATAATTACCATAGGGCATCCAATGATACCTGCTTCAAGCGTCGCAGAACCTGAAGCTACAATCAAAGCATCGCATGTATTCATAACATTATAAGCTTCCCCTTTAATAATTTTTATGTCTAGTTGATTGGGAGATAGCTTTCGATGAATCATTTCATAATCCATCGATTCAGCCACGGGAAGAAGAAATTGGCATGCGCCCAACTCCTTTTTAATTTTTAGGGCGGCCCCGACCATTTCGTCCAACAAAAAGTTTATTTCATTCATTCGGCTACCAGGAAGAAGACCCACTGTTTTTAAATCGGAATTTAAAGAAAATTTTTGCAAACTTTCTTCGCGAGTTCGAGTCGGGCGAACCATATCAATAAAAGGATGACCTAAAAACTCTGCATCGACTCCTGCTTGACGATAGATCTGTTCTTCAAACGGTAAAATAACAAACATTTTTCTTACTGATTCTCGAATATTTTTAATTCTACCTTTTCTCCAAGCCCAGATCTGTGGGCTAATAAAATAATAAACAGGACAATCATATCGTCGACACTGCTTAGAAAGACGAAGGTTTAAGGTAGGGTAATCAATCAAAATTACTGCGTTATATTTTCGTGAGGCAATTTCTTTCTTTAACGCACGATAAATTCGAAAATAATGACCAAAATCTGATAATACTTCTACCAATCCTACGGCTCCCATACGTTCTATACCAAATAATGTATTGACTCCGGCCTCCCGCATACGAATTCCACCCATTCCAGTAAACCGTGCATTCGGATATATATCTAATAATTCCTGTACAAGTTTCCCTCCATGCAAATCTCCAGAGGCTTCGCCGGCTACAATCAGAAAATGCGGTTTTTCTTTTTCCATTTTTTCCAAAAATTTTATAGGAAAACTAGAATACTAAACACAGGTTATTATCATTTTGGCTTCATCGGCCATCTTAATAATTTTTTCCTGTTCAACTGCCATCACACGTTCTGCCTCCAAAGCTAAGACGGAAGCTCGACCATCTATCAAGGTTTGTATGGTTTGTGGTCCAACACCCGGACTATCATAACGATAATCTTGGTTAGTTCTGCTAACTTTTATTACTACACAATTTCCTTTTGCAAGCTCACAACCCCTTTCAATAGCCTTATCTGTTCCTTCAAATGCTTCAACGGCAATTACCGTTTTGTTTTTAACAATCAGAGTCTGTCCGATTTCCATATCCGCAAGTTTTTTGGCAATAGGTAAACCGAATTTAATATCCTCTATTTCTTTTGAGGAAGGCTTTCTAGTGGTCATAATCCCTTTAGTTGGATAGATTTCCTCTAAAAATTCCTTTTGGCTTAGAACACGAACGCCTTCTTTTTCGAGCTCATTAATCACTCCCAGAAGCAAAATTTTATCTTCATGGGTAACAATATTCTTTAAAAATTTTATGAATTTTAAATCGGGCAGTTGAAGTTTATAGATAGAACTTTTATCAACCTTTCCTAATATTAATAATTCCTCAACATCATTTTTTTTTAGCGTATCAAGAATTTTTTTGGGTTGACCCACCCCAAATGAATAGGATCTAACTGAATAGGGTGCAAGACTAATTTGAATTTCATCATTGAAACCGATACTAATCAAATTGATACCATTTTGACTGGCTTTTCTAGCAAAATAAATTGGGATGTCACCAGCTCCTGCAATCAAACCAATTTTTTTCATAGGATGAGATAACATTAAAAATAATGGAAATAATTTTTTATTAAACTAGGGTAAGAATTTTAGTGATTAAACACCTTACATTCTCCTAAAACCTAGCGTCAGGAAAGCAAAGAATTGTTGAAACCAAGCTGAGGATCTACTTTTTGGAACTGTTTTTAAACTGACTAAGAATATTTAATGCAATCTCTAAAGAATATAGCTCATTATTAATAGCCACTTTTCGAGGGCTACCATTGGTCGCACAATCCAAAAAATGTTGGAGTTCTAATTTAAGAGGATTGTCCTTATGAACAAATATTCTCTCGACTAGTGATTCTTGTTTATACCTTAAAGAATCCTTACTTAATTTATGTTCCGAAGAAGATTTTCTATGAACATAGATTTCCTGGTCTGTATAATCTAGAACAACAAAAGAATCCTTTTGAGTAACCGAAAGGGTTCTAACTTGGTTCTGCGAGGCTCTGCTAGCAATAATATTAGCAATACACCCGTTTTCAAATTTAAGCTGCGCATTAACAAGATCATCTTTGTCAGAAAATACCGACGATCCCAAAACATGAACTTTTACTACTTTTGACTTAATTAAATTTAGAATAATATCGATATCATGAATCATGATATCGAGAACAACTCCATCATCCTTAATTCGGTTTGAAAAAGGTCCCATCCGTTTACATTCAACAAAAATAGGGGACTTTACAATTTTGTGTAATTCCTGAACAGCCCCATTAAATCGTTCTACATGACCTATATGTAAAGTTAAATTTTTATCTTCAGCAATTTGAAAAAGTTCACGGGCGTGGTCAAGTTTATTAGCACAAGGTTTTTCAAGTAATACATGAATACCCGCGTTAAGCAAATCTTTAGCAATAGTGTAGTGCATTCCAGTTGGAACGGCTACAACGGCAACATCGACCTTATCGTAAATATCACGATAATTATCGAAACCCTGTGTTTCATAATCTTTTTCGATAACTTGCCTGCACTTAGCATCAATATCTACTACAGCAGCAAGTTCCACTTTGTCCAATTCAGAAAGTATACCAACATGGTATGTCCCCATTCTTCCAATACCAATTACTCCGGCTCTTATTTTGTTCACTACTTGGTAATCCCTCTTGTGGAGTTTTTAATAAAGTCTAAAAGGTAAGTTATTTCTTCGTGCATTTCAACTTCTGAACTTATTTTTTCAATAGACTGACTAGTATTAAGATCCGGACGGGAAATTATTTTAAAAGCTTTCTTAATTGCAGACCTAACATTTGGTTTAAAGTTTGCTCTCTTCAAACCTACCGCATTAAGACTCAATAAACGTGCAGGAGTTCCTTCTACAGTTGAAAACGGCAAAACATCCTTATTTATACCTGCCATGCCCCCGACCATCGAATTTCTCCCAATACGAACGAATTGATGAATACCTACTAAACCAGATATAAACGCCTGCTTTTCAACAACTACATGTCCTGACAAACCAGTTCCGTTTACTATAATAACTTGGTCACCAATTTTACAATCATGACCTAAATGGGAATAAGCCATTAATAAACAATTTTCCCCAACTTGGGTTACACCTTCATTAAACATTGAACGGTGAATAGTCGCATACTCGCGTACTATTGTTCCATCTCCAATTTCTACTGATGAGAGCACATCCTCAAATCCTGCGATTTGCGGCTCACCACCAATGGAGGCACCTTGAAATATTTTACAGGCTTTTCCAATTATGGTGTTAGCCTCTATTAGGACATGAGAACCAATCACTGTTCCATTTCCTATTTTCACTTCAGGACCAATGATTGAAAAAGGTCCTACCGAAACACCTTCTCCCAATTTGGCGCTTGGATCAATTACTGAGCTTGGATGAATGATCAAGGTTAAGAATTTAATCGGATTTTTAAATTAGATTGATATCCTGCCATGCCTAGTGAAGTCTTAAAATATTTAAGTTTTTCAGGTCAGTCGTTACCCATCATAGCTTGGATAGTACATTCAGCAGCCAATACATCATCGACAAATGCTTTTCCTTCAAATCGAAAAAGGGATTTTCGTTGCTTTATCTTTATTAGTTCCATACGCAACTGATCTCCCGGAACCACTGGTTTTCTGAATTTAGCTCCATCAATGCCAGTGAAAAAAACTGAGCCTTTTCCCTCAAGTTTTAGAATCTTTAATCCAAGTATACATGCAGTTTGGGCAAGCGCCTCAATGATTAAAACACCAGGCATTACTGGAAATTCCGGGAAATGACCCGGAAAGAAAGGTTCATCAGCTGTAACATTTTTAATGCCAACAATACGGGATTCAAAGTCGCACTCAATTATTCGATCAACGAGAAGAAATGGATATCGATGTGGAATTATTTTTTTTATTTCATTTATATCTATCATTAGTAATTTGGAGTTTTAAAATACTACTTTACTTTTAAAAAATTACTAAAACTTTCGTCTCAAAAAAAAAGGAAATGTAAAATTAGGTAGAAATTACTTATTTTTTCTATCGTAGGTCTTGGTTGCCAATGTAGTCAAATCATTGCCTTGGTCATGATAAAGAACAACTTTCTGCTCCAGAATCATTGTGTATTTTTTGTCTTTCCCAATCTTTTTTATTATCTTCATCATTTTAAGCAATATTTTTTGAGTTATTTCCTTTTCACTTTTGCTAAATTCTTCATTTTGATCTTGCACATATCTTTCAAAAGCTACTTTTTCTTTGCGAAATTTATCTTCCTTTTTTTTCTTTAGCTCTGGTTTAAGTACAGAGTTTTGTTGATTTAAATCTGCCAACATTTTCTTAATTCTATTTTCCCTAGCTTTTATCTTCTTTCTTTCTTTTGCAAAGTTTTTCTTGAAAGCGTCAAATTCTCTTTTCCATTCTTTCGTACTAATGACTGCTTTTTGAATATCCACAAAACCAACCCGACTCTCAGCTGCAAAAGATGTTATTGGCAATAACCCAAAAACAAATAGCCCTATTGATAACAACACAATCACTTTGTACGATTTAAAAGTAAACGACTGCATAATTTGAATCCTTAAATTGTTTTTAAAATTAAAATGCGCTGCCAGCAGAAAAATGGAATTGCCCCATTTCTTCTCCATTTCTTTGGTCCAACTTGATACCATAGGCAAAACCCATCGGACCAAAGGGACTTATAAATCGAAATCCCGCTCCAATACTATGCCTCATTTTAGCTAAATCAAAACTTTTGGAAGTATTTGGCAGGGTATTTCCAGAGCCATATACATTTCCTCTATCATAGAATAAAAAACCTCGGATTGATTTTGTAAAAGGATACTGTAATTCCAAGTTTAAGATTAGAGCTTGGTTTCCTCCTACGGGGTTTCCACGAATATCTTTAGGACCAATATCCTGAATAGTAAAACCTCTTAAAGATGTGGGTCCCCCCATAAAATATCTTTCAAAGGAAGGTAGAGTATCACCACCATAACCTTCTGCAAAGTTTATTCTCGCATTCGCCGCGCCTACAAGTTTTCCCATTAATGAATGGTAATGAGTAATCTGATATCTAGTGCGAGTAAACTTCAAGCCCCCTAAGCCAGCAAACTCAAATCCTAGCACATGCCTCCATCCTTGAGAAGGGTTTAAAAAATTATCCCTACTATCATAAACATAGGTTGGGGTAAAACGGCTGGTGGTACGATTACCATTAAATAAAAATGCAGTGGTATCAGCTAAAGCAACCCCTGAGATCTCAACTGTTTCATATCTGTATCCAAAACCAACATTTTCATATTCTGAAATGTTTTTCCCAAGGCGAATTCCAGCTCCTGATGTTAGGGAATTAAAACTTAAAAAGTTTTGATCTTGATTAAATGCATCAATACCCGCTGACATTTCGGAATCTAAAAAACGCGGCTCTGTAAAACTAAGATTAAAATTTGTTCTAATAGAGGATAATGAAGCTGAAAGATTTACTCGGTGACCATTTCCGAATAAATTATTTTGAGCAATCGAGGTGGTAAAAATAAGATTCTCTACATTGCTAAACCCTGCGCCAACATTAAACGTACCCGTGGGTTTTTCAGTTACTGTAGTGAGTATATCTATTAGTTCCGGGCTTTCCCCTCTTGAAGTATCAATTTTTACATCTTCAAAATAATTTAAGTTGCGGATCCGTTGCTTACTTCTTTTTAGCTTTGTACCATCAAACAACTCGCCTTCTTTTAACCTAAATTCACGCCGGATCACATTATCTTTGGTTTTAATATTCCCCAGCATATTGATTTTACCTACATAAACCTTTTTACCCTTATCAATATCTATGGAAAGGCTAACCGTCCGGCTTTTATCATCAATTTTTGTCATGGGGGTCGCTTCCGCATAAGCAAAACCCTTTGCAGAATACAAATCTGTTACTGTAACAATATCCTGACGGAGTTGTGACACATTATAAATATTGCCTGTTTTGGTGAGTATCTTTTTCTTAATATCATCACTAGAAATAGTATTATCGTTCTTAACATCTACAGATTTTATACGGTATTGCGAGCCTTCTTCTATTGGAATTATGATGTGAATTTGTCTAGCCTTTTTATTAACATCAATCCTAGGCTCCAAAACTCTGACCCGCAAATAACCGTTATCCTGATAAAACCCTTCAATTCGAAACAAATCCAGTTTCAGAATATCCTTTTGATATACCCCTGAATCATCAATAAAGTCGTACCAGGTCCTGGCTTTGGTTTCCATCTGCTCAGCTAATTTTTTGTCCTTAAACGCCTTGTTTCCAGAAAAACGAATTTTTTCTATCTTTACTTTTTTACCTTCACGAATTCTTATTTTCACATCAATAAGGTCTTCCGAACCTTTATTAGTTTCGATGCGCGTTTCTGCAAAAAAGTAACCCTTTTCTTTATAAGCTTTCAAAATTTCTTTTTCAGTCTCTTTAATAAGGTGCTCATTAAAAGTAGCTCCTCTACGCAAACCAATTTTTTCACGAATATCATTGGTATCTATTTTAGAGTTACCAAGAATTTCAACTTCCCCAATAGAAGGAATTTCCTTTACAATGAACTTAATCCGAAGACCTTCCAAATGGTTCTCGGTATCCACTTGGATATCCTTGAACTGTCCTAAGCTGAAGATTTGCTCAATGTCTTTTCGGATTTGTGATTTGGAGAGAACGGTGCCTGGCTTAGATTTTATGTAATATAGGATGGTTGATTCATCAATCCTTTTATTGCCTTCTATTTTTAATGACTCAATAACTTCACCTTCTTGAGCATGCAAAGGCAGAATCAAAACTAGGGGAGCTAAAGCGAAAATAACCGTCAAAAATAAATTAGAGAATTTTTCCATTCTGCCAGAAATATTTGAAATAAGATGAGTTATTTAAATAATGTCGCTTCTCTGCTTTTA
>CEUZ01057251.1_pt1 | contig 20448 bp, 25 predicted proteins | sample 361511 | NCBI WGS metagenome assembly CEUZ01 (sample SAMEA2622822, study PRJEB7988) | marine metagenome | biome: marine biome (ENVO:00000447); feature: surface water layer (ENVO:00002042); material: "saline water (ENVO:00002010), including plankton (ENVO:xxxxxxxx)" | depth 5 m
TTACTTGTTTTAACTCTAAAATTTTTAGTCATTTATGATTTTATAGGTGGTTTTTCTCCCATTTTATAAACTGCTTTAATTTCATCATTCGATGTATCACGAACCATGTTAAACCATTTTCTACATCCATGTATATGATTCCATCTTTCAAACTGAACACCTTTAATATTTTTTCTCATAAAAAGATACTCTGCCCATTCATCATCACTTAATTCTGTTGGTTGTTTAGGTCTTACAATATGTGCTTCACCACCTGCTTTAAATTCACTTTGTTCTCTTTCACCACAATAAGGACAATTAATTAAAAACATTTAATGAGCTACAGCAGCAGCACCATGTTCATCAACAAGGTCGCCACTTACAAATCTATTAATATTGAATGCAGCATTTAATTTATGTGGTTCATCATTAGCTATAGTATGAGCAAAAAGATCACCCGATCCAGGAGTTGCTTTAAATCCACCGGTACCCCAACCACAATTAAAATACAAACCTTTAACAGTTGTTTTACTTATAATTGGACTTGCATCAGGGCATATATCTACTATACCTCCCCACTGTCTAAGCATTTTCATTCGACTAAATATTGGATACAATTCCAATATTGCATTTAAAGTTCCTTCAACAATGTCATGACTACCTTTTTGAGAATAAGAAACATAATCATCAGTTCCAGCGCCAATTACTAATTCACCTTTATCTGATTGACTTACATATGCATGTACGGCATTGGACATTACTACAGTATCAATAATTGGTTTTACTGGTTCTGAAACTAAGGCTTGTAATGGTTTACTTTCTAAAGGTAATCTTAAATTAACCATATTAGCTATTACACTTGAGTGACCAGCAGCTACAACTCCAATTTTTTTTGTTTTAATAAAGCCTTTTGTTGTTTCTACACCTTTAACTTCATTAACCTCTGTTTTTATTCCTTTAACTTCACAATTTTGTATTATATCAACACCCATTTCATCCGCTCCACGTGCATAACCCCATGCAACAGCGTCATGTCGAGCTGTACCGGCTCTTTTTTGTAAAGTTCCTCCTAAAACAGGGTACCTAATGTCTGGAGAAGTATTTATAATTGGACAAAATTTTTTAACTTCTTGAGTATTTAAATAAACGGCGTCGATTCCATTTAATCTGTTAGCGTGAGTTCTCCTTTTAAGATCTCTCACATCTTGAAGATTATGAGCAAGATTCATAACTCCTCTTTGACTGAACATTATATTATAATTAAGCTCTTGCGATAAACCTTCCCAAATTTTTAAAGCATGATCATATAATCCTGCACTTGCATCCCATAAATAATTAGACCTAATAATTGTAGTGTTTCTTCCAGTATTACCTCCACCAATCCAACCTTTTTCTAAAACAGCAATATTTTTCATATCATGTTTTTTTGCCAAATAATAAGCTGTAGCTAAACCATGCCCGCCACCTCCTATAATTATTGCATCATATTCTTTTTTTGGAGAAGGGTCTTTCCAAGCTTTTTGCCAATTTTCATGATACGAAAATGCATTTTTAACTAAAGAAAATATTGAATATCGATTTTTCATAACAATAAACAATAATTACTTTATAAATATTGAATATTCAATACAATCGGATATATCAATGTCGCAGTGGAAGAGTGGGTGAGAGGCTTAAACCAGTCGTTTGCTAAATGACCGTGCGAGGAAACTTGTACCGAGGGTTCGAATCCCTCCTCTTCCGCCATTAAAATAATGGTTGATCTTTAAAAAAGTCCTTCATTTCGACTGGTTTTTTCTCTAAGATATACCTATACACATTATAATTTTCTAAAACTCGCTGTACGTAATTTCTTGTTTCCTTAAACTTGATTAACTCAATCCAATCCACATAATCAATTTGCTTTTTTTGAGGATCTTTGTTTAATTTTTTCCAATACTTAACTCTTTTAGGTCCAGCGTTATAAGCAGCAGTAGCAAAAGGATATGCACCTTCGTATTGTAATATTAAGCCAGCAATATAATGAGATCCTAAATTAATATTATATTCAGGATCTGCAGTTAGTCTTGATTTTGAATATGGTAATTTTGCTTGTTTAGCAACTAATTTTGCAGTGTAAGGCATTAATTGCATCAAGCCTTGAGCCCCAACACGACTATTTGCTTTCATATCAAATTCACTTTCTTGTCTAATAATTGAAAGTATAAATGCTGTCTCAGGTATTTTTCGACCGTTAATATATTTTGGAGTGCTTATTATTGGATAATTAAAATCATTATGAAATCTTTTTTGATAAGAAGCTAATTTTGAAATTTGAATTGCAAAATCATATCTTGATATATTAGTTGAAAGTTCTGCAGCTAAAATCTCACTTCCATTATCAATATTGTCATTTGCAAGATACCTTAATATATGTTTTGTATATTTATCTTTATTTAATTCATTTAGTAAATAAACAATCTTTACAAGATCAATTTTATAAAAATATTTTTTATATTCATCATTAATTTTCTGTTGTTCTTCAAGTTCAAATTTTTCGTTAGGTTTAATTTTAAGATGTGCTAATTGACCATAATATGTTGTTAAATATTTTGTGGCTTCTTCATACCATTCCTTAGACTTGTTTTTATCCCCAATTTGCTCATAAGATCTACCAAGCCAATATGCACCTCTAGATAAACTTATAGGATAACTAACATTTTGATAAAAATTATTAAAATGATCTATAGCTAAAATAGGATCATTTAAAAAACTTAAAGCTATCCATCCACTCATCCATTCTGCTTCAGCAAATTCCGGTCCGCTTTCAAGAGCATGTCTGCTACTTATCTTGTACGCTGTTTCATATTTTTTTTTATAAATCAAAGATCGTGCTATTATAGATCTCTCTTTCCACCATTTATCTGGTCTTACCATATATTGTTTTGTATTTTTTATTTTTTGTAAAATTTCTAAAGAACTTTCGACTCTACCTCTTTTTCTTCTCCACTTAAGTCTATCATAATTTAAACCAGGATCATTTTTTAATTTTGATGGAACATCAGCAATTGCTTTATCAACTCCGTAAGATTTACTCATTAAAATTTGTCGAGCTGTATAAAGTAATTGATAATCTTTAGGTAAATATCTAAGCATTCTTTTTAAGTCCCAATGCTTGCTTTCCCATGCTAAGTAGTCTGCTCTTTTTATATAGTCATTAGCGTCTAAATATTTTTTATATTTTTTTCTAAAAAATTTCATTTCAGATCTACTTAAATCTGCAGTTATCCAGCCTTCTTTAATAAGAGATATACCTGTATTAGTATCTCCTTTTAGGATTAGACTTTCACCTAAAATTAATTTTCCAAATCCACTCAATGGTTCATTGGATCCAAACCAATCAATTATTTTTTTTGGTGAAACTTTTTCAGTTGATAATTTATGCTCTGCTAGATATCTAATTCTATTAATTCTTGGATAATTTTCATTTTTTTTGATAAATGTGTTGTAATCATAAAAACTTGCTTGATTTCCTTTTTTTAGTAAATGCCTCCATTGAATAAAATTATATATAGATTTATCTTTAGCTTTTTTTGAAATAGATAAAGCTGTAGACCATTTTCGATTTTCCATAGCTTTTATGGATTTTTTCGCAATATCAAAATCTCTTTGGTTGTAATACTTAGATTTTACTTTTATTGTTGAAGCAGATTTTTTAACTACAAGTGGCTTACTTTTTGGAATTAAAAAATCAATTTTAGTTTTCTTTTTTTCTACAACCTCAATAACTTTTTCCTTAGTTTCTTTTTTTGTTTTAGCAATATTTTGAGCCTCTTTATCTTTATCTTTTTCAGATGGTTTTGATTTGGGTTGAATAATTTCTTTAGATAATTTTTTCTCTTCTATTTTAACTTTAGGCTTTGATTTTGGCCTTAAAATACCTTGTGTTAATTTTTTTTGTTCAGTTATTTTATCTAAAATTGGTTTTTTTAAGGGAATTATTGTTAATTCTTGGGCATATATGTTTGGTATAAACATTAAAAATAAAGTTATTAATTTTATATAAAAAGATATATTTCTAGACATAAATTTACTAAATGAATCGTTAAACTATGTTATAAGTATTTATGTTTAAAGGATCAAATGTTGCATTAATTACCCCATTTAAAAATAATCAACTAGATGTTGATAGTTACATTAAATTAATTCATTTTCATTTAAAAAATGGCACTAACGGCTTAGTTCCTGCAGGAACTACTGGAGAATCCCCTACATTAAGTCATAAAGAACATGAACAGGTGATTGAAATTTGCATTAAAGAAGCAAAAGGTAAAATACCGATAATTGCAGGAACAGGATCTAATTCTACTGAAGAAGCAATATCATTAACAAAACACGCTGAACAAGCTGGAGCTGATGGGGCATTAGTTGTAACACCATATTATAATAAACCAACACAAGAAGGTTTGTACCAACATTATAAAGCTATTAACGATAATACAAATCTTCCAATTATAATTTACAATATTCCGAGTAGATGTGTTATCGATATGTCAGTTGATACTATGGCAAGATTGTTTGAACTTAAAAATATAGCAGGGGTTAAAGATGCAACAGGTGATTTAAATAGACTTGATCAAACAATAAAAAAATTAGGACCAGAATTTATTCAGCTTACAGGGGAAGATGGACTTGCTTTTGAATTTAATAAAAGAGGTGGGGTAGGAATTATTTCTGTTACAGCAAATGTTGCACCTAAATTATGTTCAGATATGCAAAAATTTTCAAAATCAAAATCTGATAATGAAATTAAAGAAGCTGAAAGGATAGATCAAATTTTACAACCTTTACACAAATCTTTGTTTATTGAAAGTAATCCTGCACCTGTTAAATATGCAGCAAAACTTTTAGGGTTATGTGATGATGCGATTAGACTACCTCTTGTTAAAATTAAGAAAGAAACTCAAGAAAAAGTTAAAAAAGCTTTGTCATCAGCTAAACTAATTAGTTAATGAAAAAAAAAACCAATTTTGGTTTAAAAATAATTTGTTTAAATAGAAAAGCTAGTTTCAATTATTTTTTTAACGATTTAATTGAAGCTGGAATAGTTCTTAAAGGATCTGAGATAAAATCAATAAGAGAAGGAAAAGTTAATATTGCTGACTCATATGCTGTAGAAAAAAAAGGAGAAATTGTTTTAATTAATTCACATATTGCACCGTTAAAACAAGCTAGTTATTCAAATCACAATTCTATGGATGAAAGAAAATTATTATTAAACAGAAAGGAAATAAATAAATTAATTGGAAAAATGCAAAGAGATGGTTTTACGCTTGTACCGACAAAGATGTATTTTAAAAAAGGCAAAGCCAAAATAGAAATTGCTATAGCAAAAGGTAAAAAACAGTACGATAAAAGAGCAACCAAAAAAAATAGGGATTGGAACCGTGAGAAATCAAGACATTTTAGAAGAACAAGTTAAAGAGGTATATTTATCTATTGGCTCAAATTTAGGAAATAGAATTAATAATATTGAAAATACTAAATTTCAATTGGAACAACATAAAATTAAAATTCTGAAATGCTCCTCCAATTATATATCTAATTCTTGGCCGAATCCATCATTACCAAAATATATTAATATTATTTTAAAAGTATCAACAAAATTAAACCCTTTAGATTTTTTAAAGATATGTAATCTTATTGAAAAAAAATTAGGCAGAACAAGATCAAAAAAAAATGAACCAAGAACCTGTGATATTGATATTGTAGATTATAATAAAAAAGTATTTAATTTTAAAAATAACAAACTAATGTTACCACACTCAAGAATTCACAAAAGAAATTTTGTATTATTGCCTTTATTTGAAGTAAATAGGTCATGGAAACACCCAAAATCTAAGATTAATATAGTTGATTTAATTAACTCTTTGCCAATTAAAGATTTAAGATCTATTAAACAAATGTAAATTAATGATATAATTCAGAATGCTTAATTCTAAAGAATTGATAAATAAAGTTAAATCCTATAACAAATTTTTAAATATTGAAAAATTAGATAAAGCATATCATTTTGCTATAAAAGCACATGCTAATCAAAAAAGAGACTCTGGTGATCCATATTCAAATCATCCAATAGCTGTTGCTAACATACTTACTGATTTAAAATTAGATAGTGCTACTGTTACAACTGGTTTATTACATGATACAATAGAAGATACATACGCTACATATGAAACTATCAAAAATGAATTTGGAGAAGAAGTAGCTGATTTAGTTGATGGAGTTACTAAAATTTCTGTTATCGAAAATCAAGCATCTTCAAAATCAAAAGCTGAAAATTTTAGAAAATTAATTTTAGCAACATCAAAAGATATTAGAGTTCTATTAGTAAAAATTGCAGATCGTCTTCATAATATGAGAACCATAGATGCAATTTTAAAAGCTGATAAAAAAGAACGTATAGCAAAAGAAACAATGGAAATTTATGCACCATTAGCAGATCGTATGGGCATGCATAGAATTAGAGACGAACTAGAAGATTTGTCCTTTAAAGTGTTAAATAATAAAGCACGAAAACTTATAAAAGAAAGATTAGATGAAATTAAAGAAGATAAAACTAATAGTTTTAATACAATTTCTTTAAAAATAAGCGAGTTATTAAATGAAAATTTGATAAATGCAGATATTATTGGAAGGGAAAAAACTCCTTTTTCTATTTGGAGAAAAGTTCAAAAAAAAAGAATTTCACTTGAACAAATTACAGATATTATTGGATTTAGAGTTATACTAGAAAATATTGAAGATTGTTATAAAGCATTAGGAGTATTTCACAAAAAATGGAATTGTATTCCAGGTAAATTTAAAGATTATATTTCATCACCAAAGATAAACAAATATCAATCTTTACATACAGCAGTTATTGGACCAAATAGAAGACCAATTGAAATACAACTTCGAACGAAGCAAATGCATGAGTATGCAGAAAGAGGTGTTGCTTCGCATTGGAAATATAAGTCATCAGAAAAATTTAGTTCTCTAACATGGAAAGAGTATGATTGGCTTGCTGATCTTCTTGAAATTATCGATAAAAATGAAAATCCAGAACATTTTTTTGAATACACAAAACTACAAATGTTTCAAGAAAATGTTTTCTGTTTTACTCCCAAAGGTTTGGTTATAAAATTACCAAAAGAAGCCACACCTATTGATTTTGCATATGCGGTACATACTAAGATTGGTAATAAAACTACTGGGTGCAAAATTAATGGAAAAGAAAGCGAATTACAAAGCATTCTTCATAACGGAGATGTTGTAGAAATAATTACTTCAAAAAATAAATCTCCCTCTCTTCATTGGATATCAGTGACAAAAACAGGTAAAGCAAGATCAGCAATTAGAAAATATTGGCATGAAAGAGGGGAAAAAAGAGACGAACAAATAAAAAAATACAATACAACTTTATGGATGTCTTTACCAGATAAACCCGGAAAACTTGGTGAAGTCACGACTTTAGTTGGAAAACATAAATTGAATATTTCTGGTGTTGAGATGAAAGAAAAAACTAAAGATCATATCAATTTCAGATTTAATCTTATTGTTCTTAATTTGAAAAACTTTACAAATTTTATAAGTCAGTTAAAACAAATGCAGATAAAGTTTAAAATTATTAGACACGAGGAAAAAAGAAATGCTTTCACACAAAAAATCTTTAAATATTTTAAAAAGAACTAATGCACTCTTAGAAGGTCATTTTGTATTATCATCTGGTTTACATTCACCAAAATATATTCAGTGTGCAAAATTGTTAAGTTTTCCTCATTTATCAAAAAGAATTTGTATTGATTTATCAAGAAAAATTAAAAAAAAATTTAAATCTATTGATTTAATTTTAGCGCCAGCAATGGGTGGAATAATTATTGGGTATGAAATAGGAAGATTATTGAAAAAAGAAACAATATTTTGTGAAAGAGTAAATAGAAAATTTGTTTTAAGAAGAGGTTTTCATATAAAAAAAGGTTCAAGAGTATTAATCATTGAAGACGTTATAACTACAGGAAAATCTAGCTTAGAATGTGTAAAATTAATTACCAAAGCTAAGGCAAAACTTTTAGGGTTTGCATCAATTATTGATAGATCAACAAAAAAAACCTTAAAGATTAAAAAAAAGATTGTTTCTTTAATTAAAATAGAAGTTCCTTCTTATAAAAAAAAAGATATTCCCAAAGACCTTAAGAAAATTCCTATCACAATTCCAGGATCAAGATTTATTAAATGAAAAGATTAGGTGTAAATATTGATCACGTAGCTACTGTAAGAAATGCGAGAGGTGGATTTCATCCCGATCCTCTGAATATGGCTAAACATGTAATGAAAACTGGAGCTCATTCAATAACAATACATTTAAGAGAGGATAGAAGACATATTAATGACTTAGATGTTAAAAAAATTTGTAAAAATAAAAAAATTATAGTGAACCTAGAAATTTCTTTAAATGATGAAATAGTAAGAATAGCATTAAAAAATAAACCTAATTTTGTTTGTATAGTTCCAGAAAAAAGAAAAGAGATTACTACCGAAGGAGGAATGAATTTAACAAAAAACTTTAATAAAATTAAAAATATAATTTTAAAATTTAAAAAAAAAAATATCAGAACCAGTCTCTTTATTGACCCTAAAATAAAAGATATAAAGATTGCTCAAAGATTAAATGCAGATTGTATAGAAATCCATACAGGAAAAATTTCAGATTTAATTAAAAATAACAAAAAATATAGTCAAGAATATATGAAAATAAGTGAATGTTGTAAATTAGCTGAACAAATTGGATTGGAAGTTCATGCTGGGCATGGATTAGATTATAAAACTACTGCTATACTGTCTAAATTAAAACAAATAGAAGAATTTAATATCGGTCATTTTATTGTAGGTGAGTCAATTCTCCATGGTATAAAAAAGACAATTAAAAGATTTAAAAACATATTAAATAAGTAGAAATGAAAATACTTGGAATAGGTGTTGATTTAGTTGATAATTTAAGAATTAATAAATCTCTTAAAAATAGTTTTTTTATAAAGAAAATATTTTCAAGACAAGAAATTCTCATTGCAAAGAAAATAAAGAACAAAACAAGCTATTATTCAAAAAGATTCGCTGCAAAAGAGGCTTTTGCTAAATCGATCGGAACAGGTTTTAGAGATGATCTCAATTTTAAGGATATATCAATAGTTAATAACAAAAAAGGCAAACCATCTTTTGTTATTACTAGTAAAATAAAAAAGATTATTAAGAAAATATTTAAAACTTCTTCTTTTAATTTTTTTTTATCAATTTCAGACGACAAAAAATATTCAATTGCATATGTAATTCTTCAAAAAAAATGAAAATAAATAAAAATTATATAATTGAAAATTTAAAAACAATTTTTTATGCTTTAATAATAGCTTTAATTATAAGATCTTTTTTAATACAACCCTTTTACATTCCATCTTCTTCAATGGAACCTAATTTATTAGTCGGAGATAGAATATTTGTTACAAAATATTCCTATGGATATAGCAAACATTCTTTACCTTTTAGTCCTCAAATTATAAACAATAGACTTTTTTGGAATTCACCAAAACCTGGAGATGTAATAGTTTTTAAGACACCTTCAGATAATAGAACAGATTATGTTAAGAGATTAATAGGTTTACCCGGTGATACTATTCAATTTATTGACGGAGATATATTTGTTAATAGTAATCAATTATTAAAATCTAGAATTTCACAAACTGACACAATTTATTGTGGAGAAAAAACAATTAAAGTAAATACTTTTGAAGAAAAATTGGAAAATGGCAAAATTTATAAAACAGTATATTTAAAAAATTATGGTTTTCAAAATTCTGATATTTTCGTTGTACCTGAAAAACATTACTTTTTTTTAGGTGACAACAGAGACTGCTCAAAAGATAGTAGATTTTTAACTAGTGTTGGTTATGTGCACCAGAACAATTTAGTAGGAAAAGCTCAATTCATTTTTTTTTCATCAGATATAAGAATCGGTAGTATTTTTTCCTTTTGGAAATGGCATAAAACAATTAGGTTCGATAGATTTTTTAAAAGAATTCATTAATGAAATTAAATTCTACAAATTTAGAAAAAAAATTAAGAATAAAATTTAATAATAGAAAAATTTTGATTAAGAGTTTAACTCATAAAAGTTATGACTCCAAAAATAATAATGAAAAAATTGAATTCTTAGGTGATCGAGTTTTAGGTTTAATTATAGCGAAAAAGTTATTAGAGATTTATCCAAATGAAAAAGAAGGAATTCTTGATAAAAAATTTGCATCATTAGTTAATAGAAAAAAATGTCTAGAAATTGCAAAAAAAATTGAACTTGAAAAATTTATCTTAGTTTTTAATCCTAAAAATAAAAAAATTATTATTGAAGATAAAGTCATAGCAGATTGTTTGGAGGCGTTGATTGGTGCAATATATCTAGATAAAGGATTTAATTTTACTGAAAAGTTTATATTAAATTTGTGGCAAGATCATATTACCGCCAGTATAATAACTGAAATTGATGCTAAAACAAAATTACAGGAGTATTCTTTAAAAGTTGATAAAATTTTACCTATATACAAACTAATATCTAATACAGGACCCAAACATAAGCCATTATTTAAAATTGCTGTCAAATTAAAGGATACTAAATTTTTCACTGCTGAAGGTAAATCTAAAAAAGATGCAGAACAAAATGCTGCAACTTTATGTCTAGAGAGTATTTTAACTAAATGAATTGGGATGATAATGCTTATTTGATATCTAAGAATCGTTATAATGAAAATTCTATAATTGCAGAATTTTTTACTGAAAATCATGGAAAAATATCAGGTATCATTTTTGGTGGTACATCAAAAAAAAATAAAAATTATTTACAAATAGGTAATAAAATTTTCGTAAGCTATAATTCAAAGAATTCTTCACAGTTAGGTTATTTCAAAATAGAAATTTTAAAAGCTTTAACACCACTTTATTTCGATAAAAAACAAAAACTTTTATGTATTACCTCTGCTATGCATTTAATAAAATTACTTACAGCTGAAGCTCAATCTAATAAAGAAATTTTTCAATTGATTGATGAATTTTTTGAATTATTAATTTCAGATAATTGGATTCAAAGATATATATTTTGGGAACTAGAACTCTTAAAACTGTTAGGTTACGATCTTGAGTTAGAAAAAATAGTTAAAAAAGAAATTATTGATGGTAAAATTAATTATTTGGTTAAATCTTCTACAGAAAAAAAATCTGTCCCAAACTTTTTAATTGAAAAAGACCAAAAAAACGTTGATTTAAAAAATTTAATTAAAGGATTAAGACTTGTTAGTGATTATCTAGAAAAAAGCATCTTAAAGCCAAATAATCTTAATATACCAAATTCGAGAACTCAATTTTTGAATATTATAAAATAATTTTATTTTATAAGATCAGAGACTCTATCAGCGTAATAGCTAATAATTGCATTTGCTCCCGCTCTTTTAAACGAAATCAAAACCTCTAATATAGATTTTTCATCTATTAAGCCTTTTTTTATTGCATTTGAAATTAAACTATATTCGCCAGATACTTGGTAAGCTAATACAGGGATTTTAAAGTTATCTTTTACATTCCTGATCACATCAAGATACGGCATGCCTGGTTTAACAAGCACCATGTCGGCACCCTCTTTAATATCTAGTGCAACTTCTCTCATACCTTCGTCTTTGTTTCTAAAATCCATTTGGTAGTTTTTTTTATTTCCTTTTAATAAATTTTTTGATCCAATTGCATCTCTAAAAGGACCATAAAAACTTGAAGCGTACTTAATTGCATAAGAAAGTATTTGAACCATGTGATACCCTTGTTTGTCTAAAGCTTTTCTAATTTTACCTATTCTACCATCCATCATGTCTGAAGGTGCAATTACATCACAACCCATCTCTGCTTGAAGCAATGATTGATTTATTAGAACTTCAATAGTTTCATCATTTAAAACGTATCCAGATTTTAATAAGCCGTCATGACCGTGTGAAGTGTAAGGGTCTAAAGCTACATCAGCCATTACTCCAATTTGATTTTTATATTTTTTCTTAATTGAACGTATAGCTTTACAAATTAAATTATCCTCATTTAAGGCTTCCGATCCAAGAGAATTTTTTCTTTTTTTTTCAGTATGAGAGAATAACGCAACCATAGGTAATTTATTCTTTATTGCTTTATCAATCACAAAACTTAATTTATCCAATGTATAACGATAAACACCTGGCATTGATTTGATTGGCTGCCTATTATTTTTTCCATCTATTAAAAAAATTGGCAATATAAAATCACTTGGAGTTAAATTATTTTCCTCAATTAATCTTCTAGACCAATCATGTTTTCTGCTTCGTCTAAGTCTTAAATTAGGGTATTTTCCAGTGATAATCATTCTCAATTATTTTTTTATATGCGACATTAGATTTATATATTAAAATACAATATATTATACTTATTAAAATTATGGCAAGTGACTTTCATAAAGTAGAGAACCTAAAATTCGATATATCAAAATTACAGAATGCTTTAAAAACTGTTCTTCAGAGGAAGAATTATGATAATGCTGCCGGTACAAAATATATAGCAGGAATTTCATTAAATCAAATTCCTGGAGACCCAAATTCAGCTAAAGGTGAAAATGTTAAGGGAATATACTGGACAAGACCAGATAGCAGTGGAAAAGAAGTTGTTAGAGCTAAAAGAATAAATGAAGAAGCTTATACTGAGTTTGTTGATGATTTAAAAGATACTTATTTTAAAGAAGTTTATGATGAACTTTCAAAAAGATTTAAGTTAGGACGTGTGAGAATTTTACTTAAGGAACCAAGATCTACTTTAAGTTGGCATAGAGATCCGGAGCCAAGACTTCATATACCAATTATCACTAATCCAGGCTCAATTATGGTTATAGATGAAGTTGCAAAACACTTACCAGCTGATGGATCTGTATGGATTACTAACAATTTAAAATATCACAATGCCTTTAATGGTGGTGAGGAAAATAGGATTCATTTAGTTGCTTGTGTTTTAGACTATAAATTTAATTAATTTTAGTTTATAAATTTATTTGAATTGAGAAAAATTTTTATTGCATCAGATCACGCCGGTTTTAATTTAAAAAAATCCATTAAAATCTATTTAGATAAAAATAAAATTAAATACTTCGATCTGGGACCTAAACAAAATAGTAAAGTTGATTATCCTGATTATGCTCATAAAGTTGCCAAAAAAGTTAAGTCCACCAAATCAAATATCGGCATTTTGGTCTGTGGTTCTGGTACAGGCATGAATATTGCGGCAAATAAGCATAAAAATATACGTGCTGCTCAATGTTTTAATTTAAAATCCACGCAATTATCAAGATTGCATAACGATGCAAATATCATTACATTAGGTTCGAGACTATTAACAAAAAAAAATGCTTTAAAATTTATAAGTGTTTTTTTAAAAACAAAATTTGAAGGTGGTAGACACAAAAAAAGAATAAAAAAGATTTAATATATGTCTAGTGAAAATAATTATTTAAATAACAAATACAAAAGTTTTTTTGAAGATAACTTATCTAAGGCTGATCCAGAGTTATATAAAGCAATAACTGATGAATTGAAAAGACAACAACAACATATTGAACTTATTGCGTCTGAAAATATTGTCTCTCAAGCTGTATTAGAAGCTCAAGGTTCAGTTTTGACAAATAAGTATGCTGAGGGTTATCCAGGTAAAAGATACTATAATGGTTGTGAATATGTCGATGTTGCAGAAAATTTAGCTATAGAAAGATTAAAAAAATTATTCAATTGTAAGTTTGCTAATGCTCAACCACATTCTGGTGCACAAGCAAATGGTGCTGTATTTTTAGCTCTGTTAAATCCAGGAGATACATTTTTAGGTATGAGTTTAAACTCTGGAGGTCATATTACTCACGGGCTAAAAATTTCAATGTCAGGTAAATGGTTTAATGCCATTGGTTACGATGTTGATAAGCAATCTGAACTTATTGATTATGACAATGTAGAAAAACTTGCTTTAGAACATAAACCAAAATTAATTATCGCAGGGGGTAGTGCATATTCTAGAATAATTGATTTTAAAAGATTTAGAGAAATTGCTGATAAAGTTGGTGCTTATTTAATGGTAGATATGGCACATTTCTCAGGATTAGTTGCTGGTAAAGGTTACCCAAACCCTTGCGACTATGCTCATGTAGTTACATCTACAACTCATAAAGTTTTTAGAAGTGCAAGAGGTGGAATTATTTTGACCAATGATGAAAACTTAGCAAAAAAATTTAACACCGCAGTTTTTCCAGGTTATCAAGGTGGTCCTTTAATGCATGTTATTGCAGCAAAAGCAGCCGGATTTTTAGAAGCTTTAAAGCCTGATTTTAAAGATTATATAAAATCTGTATTGGCAAATGCAAAAATTTTATCTGAAACTCTTAAAAATAATGGATTTAAAATTTACTCCAATGGTACAGACACTCATTTAATGTTAGTAGATTTAAGACCTTACAATGTAAAAGGTAACTCTGCTGCTGAAAGTCTTTCAAATGCCAATATAACTTGTAATAAAAACGGTATACCTTTCGATACTGAAAAACCCATGATCACTTCAGGAATTAGACTTGGAACACAAGCAGCAACTACTAGAGGTTTTGGCTTAAAAGAATTCCAAAAAGTTGGAGAATTAATTACAAAAGTTATAAAAGGTTTATCCGAAAATCCTAATGATAATAGTAAAATTGAAAATGAAGTAAGAAAAGAAGTTATTAATCTTACTTCTTCTTTTCCAATATATAAAAATTTAAAATAAATGATTTGTTCAATTTGTAAGAAAGGAGAGACATCGGTTGTCGATTCAAGGCCTACAGAAGATGGTACAGCTATACGTAGAAGAAGATTATGTGGTTGTGGCGCAAGATTTACTACCTTTGAACGTGTTCAGTTTAGAGAAATAATGGTAGTAAAAAAAAATGGAAGAAAATCATCTTTTGACAGAGATAAACTTTCTAAATCAATATATATAGCCCTTAAAAAAAGGCCAATTGATACTGAAACAGCTGAAAAGTTTATCAGTAAGATATCTAGAGCTTTAGAGGAACTTGGACAAAGTGAAATTTCAACAAATACGATTGGAACAATGGTAATGGAAGGTTTAAAGAATCTTGATCCAGTTGCTTATGTAAGGTTTGCTTCTGTTTATAGAAATTTTAGAGAAGAACAAGATTTTGTACAATTTGTTGACAAATTAGATGTCTACAAAAAAAAATAAATTTTCAAAAAAAGACGCTCTATATATGAAACTTGCTCTAGATTTAGCAAGAGCCCGACATGGATTAACAGGAGAAAACCCTTCAGTGGGCAGTGTCATTGTAAAAAATGATCAAATTATCTCAATTGGCCAAACAAGTTATAATGGAAGACCACATTCTGAATTTAATGCAATAAAAAACTCCAATGAAAATTTAAGTGGTTCAAAAATGTATATAACTCTTGAACCATGTAATCATTATGGACAAACACCACCTTGTACTAAAGAAATAATTAAAAATAAAATAGGTCAAGTTATTTATTCAATTGAAGATATTGATAAAAAAGTAAAGGGAAAAAGTTTTAAAATCCTTAAATCAAAAAATATAGTTGTTAAAAAAGGATTATTAATTAAAGATATAAAAAAATTTTATATTCCATACTTTTATAATAGAAAAGAAAAACTACCTTTTGTTACAGGAAAGATTGCTGTATCGAAAAATAATTTAATTTACAGCAAATATAAAAAAAAAATTACTGATATTCATTCTGATAAATTTACACATTTTTTAAGATATAAAAATGACTCAATATTAATTTCTTATAAAACTTTAAATAACGATAATCCTAAATTAAATTGCAGGATAAAAGGTTTAAATAAATTTTCACCAAAAAGAATAATTTTAGATAAAAATTTAAAGATGAAAATTAATTCCTTTATTTTTAAAACAATTAAGAACAAAAATACAATTATCTTTTATAATTATGCAAAAAAATCTAAGATTTTACATTTAAAAAAAAAAGGTGCACATTTAATCAAGCTAAATTTAAATAAAAAGAATTTTTTTGAATTTAAACTAATTTTGAAAAAACTTTATGCTTTAGGATGTAGAAATTTGCTTGTAGAAGGTGGAAATGTTTTATCAAGAGATATTTTAAAAAATCGATTATTTAATGAATTTTATTTATTTAAAAGTAAAAAAAAATTATCTAAATTAGGATTATATAAAAAAATTGATTTTTTAGAGCTTTTGAGAAAAAATTATAAAAAAAGATCAAAAATAAATTTAAAATTTGGTAAAGACGCTATAACAACTTTTAGGAAATAAATATGTTTAATGGAATAATATATAATTTAGGTTTAATTACTAAAATTCAAAAAAGACCAAAAGGGACAAATGTATTTATAGAATCTAAATTAAGATTGTCTAATAAAGATATAGGAATCTCTATTGCTTGCGATGGTACTTGTTTAACTCTTATTTCTATTAAAAAAAAAATTATGGAATTCTATCTTTCAAATGAAACTATAAAAAAATCTAAATTTAAATATCTAAAAACTAATGATAAAATAAACTTAGAGCTACCTTTAAAGTATGGTCAAAAAATTTCTGGACATATTTGTCAAGGACATATTGATACTGTCGCTAAAATCTTAAAAATAAAGAAAATAGATAAATCATATCTATTTGATTTTTATATAGTTCAAAAACATAGAAATGATCTTATTGAGAAGGCTTCTATTAGCGTTAACGGAATATCCTTAACAATATCTAAAGTTACAAAAAAAGGTTTTCAAATATGGGTAATTCCTCACACTTATAGTTTAACAAATTTATCTTCTTTAAAAAAAAATAGTTTAGTAAATATAGAGATAGATATCTTATCCAAATACGTTAAAAATTATTTTAATGAAAAAAAATAATTATTATCCAATAGAAAAAATTATCAGTGTTGCTAAAAAAGGTGGAATGTATATTTTAGTTGATGATGAGAATAGAGAAAATGAAGGTGATTTAGTTTTTTGCTCATCAGATGTAAATTCTAAAAAAATAAACTTCATGGCAAAATATGGTAGAGGTTTAATTTGTTTAACATTAAACACTACACAAGCAAAAAAATTAGATTTATCGTATATGGCTCCAGTTAATCAATCTAGAAATCAAACAGCTTTTACTGTTTCTATTGAGGCCAAGAAAGGAATAACAACAGGGATATCCGCAAAGGATAGAGCTAAAACAATTAGAGTTGCCACCAAAAAAAATGTCAAAAAAAAAGAAATTGTATCACCAGGACATATCTTTCCTATCATTGCAAGAGAAGGAGGCGTTCTTGTAAGAGCTGGTCATACCGAGGCTTCAGTAGATATTTCTAAGTTAGCAAAAAAAAATGAATCAGCTGTGATTTGTGAAATTATGGACGAAGATGGCACAATGGCAAGAGGTGAAAAATTATTTAATTTTGCAAAAAAACATAAATTAAAGATCGGCAGAATTGATGATCTTATTTCTTATAGATTAAAAAAAGAAAAACTTATTAAATTGAAAAAAAAATTAAATATTATAGTTCAAGAAAAAAAATATTTAATAAGAGTATATGAAAATTTACTAGATGGCTCTGAGCATTTTGCTCTTATAAAAGGAAATATTAAAAAAGGAATATTCCCACGAGTAAGAGTAATCTCATCAAATGTTGTGAAAAATTATCTTTTGAATGAAAAATTACCAAATTCATTTAGTAAAACTTTGAAGTATTTTGAAAAATATAGCAATTGTGTCTTAATATTTATAAGAGATACCAATTTAAAATCTGTGACTCAAACTTTGCGAGACTATAAAAGTAGAGATTTTTATAAAAAAGGAAAAGATAAGTTAATTAAAAACTATGGTATAGGTGCTCAAATAATTAAATCTTTAAAAATCAAAAATATGATATTAGTAACAAGATCTAGAAAAAAAGTTGTAGGTTTAGACGGTTATGGAATCAAAATAAAAAAACAAGAAATTATAAAATGAACAATAAAATTTTAATTGTTGTTGCAAACTATTATGAAGATATTTCAAATCAAATGTTAGACTCAACAATCAATTTTTTAAATAAAAAATTAAAATTCAAAATTTTGAAAGTTCCTGGAATTTTTGAAATTCCAGTTGTGATATCTAAAAATATTAAAAAATATGATGGAATAATTACATTAGGATGTGTAATAAAAGGTGAAACACCACATTTTGAATTTATTTCAACAGCAACTACAAACGCAATTATGAATCTTTCAATTGAACATAAGAAACCCATCGGAAATGGTATTATAACTTGTTTAGACATGAATCAGGCTGAGTTTAGATCTAAGACAAAAGGAATTGAAGCTGCCAAAGCAGTGATTTCTGTGTTATCACAATAATAATGAGAACTGAATTTAATCCAAATCAAAATCCAAGAGTTATCATTATTCAAAAATTATACGGTAATATTTTTAATAATGATAAAGATTTAATTTTTAAAAAACATAGATTCAAAAAATTTATTAAAGATGTTGTTTTTGGAACAATCGAAAGGGATGAGCTAATAATAGAGGAAGTTAAAAATCACCTAAATGAAGATTTGAAATTAGATAAATTAGATAAAGTTTTTCAAATAATAATTAAGTCTGCTATTTTCGAATTTCTTTATAAACCAAAAATTTCAACAAAAATTATCATAAAAGAATATCTGAACGCATCGAATTTTTTTTTAGAAATTAGTCAAACTAAATATTTAAATGCTATATTAGATAAGTTAGCAAAAAAAATAAGAACTAATAATGAATGAATTTGAATTAATTCATAAATATTTTCAAAAAATCTCAAAAAAAAATTCAAGTTCTCTTAAACTAAATGATGATGTTTTTTTTAATAAAAAAAGTAAATTAGTTGTTTCAATTGATACCTATGTAGAAGGTAATCATTTTTATGATTTTATTAAACCCGATTTAGTTATAAAAAAAATTTTAAGATCTTCGATTTCAGATCTAATATGTAAAGGTGTTAAACCAAAATATTATTTTATTTCAGCTGCTGGCAATAAAAAATATTTTTCTAAATCAAACCTGTCAAAAATTAAAAAATCTCTCAATGAAGAACAAAATAAATATAAAATTTTTTTAGGTGGTGGAGATACAATTTTTTCAAGTAAATTAAGTTTTTCAATCACTTCAATTGGATTCTCAAATAATATTGTTTATCGCAATAAAGCTAAAATCAATGATGATATTTATGTAACTGGTAATTTAGGTGATAGTTATACTGGATTATTAATACTAAAAGATAAGATTAGTCTTAAAACTTCATTAAAAAAATATTTTATTAATCAATATTATAAACCTGAGATTCAATTAAAATTAATAAATGGATTAAAAAATTTTGCAAATACAGCAATAGATATTTCTGATGGATTGATAGCTGATTTAGATAAAATGATAAATAATCAAAAACTTTCTTATAAAATTAATCTTGAAGATATACCTATTTCTAAAAATTTAAAAAAAATAATTTATTTAAAAAAATTAAAAAAAATCAATTTTATCTCTAAAGGAGATGATTATCAGATTTTATTTACAGCTTCTAAAAACAAAAGAAGAATCATTAAAAAGTTAGCTTTAAAAAATAGAATTAAGATTACTAATATTGGAAAAATTCAAAATTTAGTCAAGAAATCCTCTATTGTTGACAAAAAGAACATGAAAATTATGCTTAAAAACAAAGGTTATATTCATGAATTTTATTAAGTTAAATATTGCCTTTTATTCACTTTTTTGTATTGTCCGGATTTTAAAAGATTAATTATTTTAACAACCAAACAACTAAAAAGGCACTATGAACATTTCACCAGAAACAATTTTACTTTACACAATAGCAGCGGGACTCTTATCAATAGTTTATGGATATTTTACTGGTAAAAATATTCTTAATTCAAGTTCGGGCAATTCAAAGATGCAGGAAATAGCATCAGCGATACAAATTGGGGCAAAAGCTTATTTAGCAAGACAATATAAAACAATTTCCATAGTCGGAGTTGTTGTGTTGGTTATAATTGGTTTAGTATTTAGTCCATTAGTTGGTTTAGGTTATTTAATTGGTGCTGCTCTATCAGGAATAGCCGGGTATGTTGGAATGTTAGTTTCAGTTGAAGCAAATGTAAGAACAGCTGAAGCTTCAAGAAAAGGTTTAGCTAGTGGACTTTCTATAGCTTTTAAATCTGGCGCTGTAACAGGAATGCTTGTAGCTGGTTTAGCACTGTTAGCTATAGCTGTTTATTATTATTTTTTATTAAAATTTGGCATTGAAGAAAGAGAAATAGTTAATGCTTTAGTAGCTTTAGGTTTTGGAGCTTCTTTAATTTCAATTTTTGCAAGATTAGG
>CEUZ01169849.1_pt1 | contig 20448 bp, 20 predicted proteins | sample 361511 | NCBI WGS metagenome assembly CEUZ01 (sample SAMEA2622822, study PRJEB7988) | marine metagenome | biome: marine biome (ENVO:00000447); feature: surface water layer (ENVO:00002042); material: "saline water (ENVO:00002010), including plankton (ENVO:xxxxxxxx)" | depth 5 m
GCTAGAATTGAATTAATTGACGAAGTTCAAATGGCTGCAAGTATTAAGTATTCAAAATTGAAAGATATAGAAATAAAACCAACATTGTTTTTTGAATTTCATGGAACAAAGAATTCGACAACGGAACAAGCACAAATTGCTGAAGAAATTTCTAAAAATAATGGTGGTAAAATCTTCAAATGGGCACAAAAAACAGAAGAAAGAAATAAATTATGGAAAGCTAGACATGATGCATATTATGCAGCATTAGCAATTTCACCAAATAAAAGAGCAATATCAACAGATGTTTGTGTCCCAATAACAAAGTTAAATGAATGTATTTTAGAGTCTCAAAAAGATTTAATAGAAAATAATGTTATTGCACCAATGGTTGGACATGTAGGAGATGGCAATTTTCATCTATTAATGCTCTGTGATCCAAATGATAAAGAAGAAATGAATAAGCTAAAAAATATAAACGATAGATTAGTTAAAAGAGCAATTTCACTTGGAGGAACATGCACAGGAGAACATGGAATAGGTTTAGGTAAAAAAAATTACTTAAAAATTGAACACCCAAGCACAGTTTATTATATGCAACAAATAAAAAAGATTTTTGATCCAAAAAATATTTTAAATCCAAATAAAATAATTGATTTTCCAAATTAATTTAAATAAATTTTAGCTCTTTATTAAATCTTTTTGGAACTTTTTTCCCAACTTGAGCCCTTTTACCAAACCAAAAGTCAAAATTCTTTTCCTGCCTTAATTGCTTGCCAATATTCCATTGTAAACCTTCATTATTATCAATGAGTTGAACATCACAAAGATCACCATCTTTTATTTGTTGTAATAAAACACCACTACTTTTTTTAAGTTCTGGAATCTCATTAATATTGAAAATTAAAAGTTTTTGATAAGATGAAACAGTTGCTACAAATTTATTTAATGGATAAATCATTTTTATTAATTTATCTTCTTTTTTTAGATTAAAAATCTGTTTTCCATTCTTTTGAACTTTTGGTGATTCTTCAGGGTTATATATAAAACCTTTTGATTTTTTGGACGCAAGTAAGCATTTAAAATCTTTTTTATAAGCACAAATTCCAATAATTTTTGAAATACTATTTAAATTCACAAAAAAACTAAAGTTACTTCCATTTGATTTTCCTCCAGGAAATATTTCAGGTGTTAATGAATATAATTTTCCATCATTTGTAAAAAACATTATTTTATCATTAGATTTTATCTTTAATGAATATTTTAGTTTTTCATTCTTAAAACCAATATTATCGAATGAAACATGTCCTTTATAAATTTTAATATTATCTTTTTGTGAGCAAACTAATGTTAAATCTTCAATATCTTCAAATTCTTCAATTTTTGTATCTTGTTTTTCTATGTTATCATCAATAAAAATATTAGTTTTTCTTTCCAAATTTAACTCATTAGTATCTATTAAATATTTTTCAAATTCTTTTATAAGATATTTATTCAATTCTGATTGACTTTTAATTAATTTTTTTAAAAAAATTAATTCATTTTTTAATTTCTTTAATTCTTTTCTTAATTCATTTTCTTCAATTTTTCTTAATGACCTTAGCTTCATATCAAGTATAGCAATTACTTGATTTTCTTTTAATCGAAATTTCTTTTTTAATTCTATTTTAGGATCTTTGCTTTTTCTTATAATTTTAATAATTTTATCTATATTTTTATATGCTATTAGCAAGCCAAGTAAAATTTCAATTCTGATTGAAATTTTATTTATCTTAAATATTGAAATTCTTTTAACAACATCTTTTCTATGTTGTATAAAATTTAATAAAATATCTTTTAAACCTAATAATTTAGGAATTTTACCATCTATTAAAACATTAAAATTGCAATGAAATTTAACTGATAAATCAGTGTATTTAAATAATACATCCATTAATTTATTTGGTTGAATATTTCTATTCTTAGGTTTGATTAAGATTCTTATATTTTCATCTGAATCATCCCATACGTCATCTATTGGAATTTTTTTATCTTTAATTAAATTTGCTATATTTTCAATTATTCTATTCTTATTTATTGAATATGGTATTTCATATATTTCAATATTATATAATCCCTTTGATAAGTTAACTTTTCTCCATTTGGCCCTATTTGTAAAACTCCCCTTGCCCTTACTATAAATATCAATCAAATTTTGATTATTCATCAATATTTCTCCACCCGTAGGAAAATCAGGTCCTTTTATAATTTTAATTAATTTGTTATTTGTTATTTTTGAATTTCTTATTAATTCAATCAATGCTTCAGTAATTTCTTTAAGGTTATGCGAAGGAATATTTGTTGCCATTCCAACTGCTATTCCAGTAGATCCATTTAATAATATATTTGGAACTAATGCAGGTAGAACTACTGGTTCTTTGTTTTGACCATCATAATTATCTATGAAATTAACAGCATTTTGATCTAATCCATTTAATAAATTATTTGCATTTTCATCTAATCTTGCCTCAGTGTATCTCATTGCAGCAGGATTATCGCCATCTATATTACCGAAATTTCCCTGCCCTTCAACAAGTGGATATCTAATAGAAAAACTTTGAGCCATTCTCACCATTGCATCATAAATTGCTGAATCTCCATGAGGATGATATTTTCCCATCACATCACCAACTATTCTTGCTGATTTTTTAAATGGAGATTTTGGTTTAAGATTTAATTCATACATAGAATATATAATTCTTCTATGAACAGGTTTTAAACCATCTCTAACATCAGGTAAAGATCTAGAGATAATTGTAGATATCGCATATGATAAATATTTATCACTTACTATAGTTTTTATATCTTCTGAAATTTCTTTAGTCATTTTTATTTAATAATCTATTTAATATAATTTCTTTAAAATCAAAATAAATTTTTGGTATTTTTTTCTTTGAATCATCTAAAATAAGATTTTTCATGATAAATTCAAAAAAATTAAAAAATAAAAGAACCTGTTTAAATGATATAATTTTGTTTAAATATAAATCATAAGGAAATTCAATAATATGATTTTTATCAAAATTATCTTTATTTTTATTATCTATAAATAGAAGACTATCAGTATTTAAAAATCTATTCTCAAAATTAATATTTTTTGTATCGAATCCATAACCTAATTCTTTTAAATAATTAAAAACCCATCTTGAAAACTCATAAAACCAAAATTTATTATTTAAAGAAATAAAGTAGTCTTTGCTACTATTATATATATATTGAAAATGTTGATTTTCGTTAATAGCAATATTTATAAGAGAGCAGCAACATAATACTGAATGTAACTTATATTTGTCATTATATAGATTGCTCATTAATGGATTTGTTATTTCACCATAAATATTTGATGCAAAATTTTCATTCTTTTGAGATAAATGAAAATTAATAAAATTCCCTAATTGATAAATTACTTTATTTTTTTTAGAATTACCACCATAAACAATACCAAAACGTAATCCATTTTCTTTAGTTAACAATTTAATAAATAAATTATTTTCTTTAATAATTTTTTCATATATCAATAAACCTTCATCCTTAATTATCATTTAATAATTTCAACCTTTAAATATAAATGAACTTTTTTATCAAAAAAATTACATAATTGTTTTTGTGAATGTTGGCGAATTTTTTTTATCATCATTCCATTTTTTCCTAAAATTATTTTTTTATACTTAATATAATTAATTAATATATTTTGATGAATAACAATTTCTTTTTTTTTAACAAAAATCCATTTAGAATTTTCAACTTTTAATTTATAAGGTATTTCTTGGTTTAAAAATTTTAGTAAAGAATTTCTGGTAATTTCTGTAGATAAAAAATAATCGCTTTTATTTGTAATTTTATTAGAAAAATTATGCCAATCACCAATAAAAGCTAATTTTAGTAAAGAATTTAAAAGATTTTGTATACCAATTTCTTTTTTAACTGAAATGGGAAAAATATCATGAATTTTATAATTATTATTTAGATTATTAATAATTGGCAATAAATTACTTTTTTTTATTAAATCAATCTTATTTAAAACAAAAATAATTTTTTTATTTTCATTATTAACTTTTTTTATGATGTTTTTATCAATTACAAATTTTTTTGAAGAATCTAAAAAATAAAGAATAATATCACTCAATATTATAGAATTCCAAAAATTTATTTTTATATTTTTATTCTGATTAAATTTATTATTATCTAAACCGGGAGTATCGTAAAAAATAATTTGAGTTTTTTTTATTGTATATATTCCAATTATTGATTCAATAGTTGTATTTTTTTTTTTATTTACTATAGATATATCCTTACCAATAAGTTTATTTAAGAAAGAAGACTTTCCTACGTTTGTGTTACCAGCAATACATATTGAAAGTATCTTATTTTTCATACTTTTTCTTGTATTTTTTTAAAAATGTTTCAGCAGCGGATTTTTCTGCATTTCTAATTGAAGAGCCTTGACCAACTATATTTTTTTCATTTAAACAAGACAAATTAATAATAAATAATGGATTGTGTGGAGGGCCTTTTTTATCAACTAAAGTATATATTGGTAATTTTTTTGATTTTTCTTGTGAAAGTTCTTGTAATGTAGTTTTAGGATCATAGATTTTTTGACTTTCATCTTTCACAAATTTTTTCCAAATATCAACTATGAATTTTGAAGATTTTTGATATCCTCCATCAATAAAAATTGCACCTATAATAGCTTCTAATGTATCTGATAATATTGATTTATTATTTATTATGTCAATTTTATTATCTCGCGAAATTTTAATATATTTATGTAATTCTAAATCTGATGAAATTTTAGCTAGAAATTTTTTTTGCACCAAAAAAGAAAATTTAATTGACATTTTTCCTTCAGGATAATTTGGATATTCTTTAAATATTAAATATGCAACTATTAAACCTAGAACTCTATCACCAAGAAATTCTAAACGTTCAAAATTACTAACATAATTTATCTTTTTACCTAAATTAATTTTTCTAATAAGACTTGAATGTAAAAAACATTCTTCTAATAAAGTTTTATTTTTAAAATTGTAATTAAGAATTTTTTCAATTTTTTTTACTTCAATTTTTTGCATTATAAAATCTTAGAAAAAATTCTATTGTATCTAATTGATTTTGGCCACTTCCAAACTTCAAAAAAATATGAATTTTTTAAAGAAAAAAATACAATCCATGCTTTCCCTACTAAGTTTTCTTTAGGAATATAACCAACATTTGAAAATCTACTATCTTGTGAATTATCTCTATTATCCCCTAATACAAAAAAATTATTTTCTGGCACTATATAAAGTGGCGTATTATCTCCAATTCCTTTGGCATTCATTTCAATAATTCTGAAACTTTTCTGACCAATTTTTTCTTTAAATTGTTCGTAATTTATTTCTCTATTTAGTTTATCATAATCAATAAAATCATTGACTTGTATTTTGTTAATTGGATCATTATTTAAAATTACTACTCCATTTAGTATTTTTATTTCGTCACCTGGTAAGCCGATAATTCTTTTAATGTAGTCAGTTTTATTATCTGATGGAGTTTTAAATACAGCAATATCTCCTCTTTTTGGCTCACGATAAAATACTCTTTTATTAATTAGCGGTATTGAAAAAGGAAGTGAATGTTTTGAATAACCATATGCCCATTTTTTGACAAATAAATAATCTCCAATTAATAGTGTTGGTTTCATAGAACCAGAGGGAATATTAAAAGGTTCTATAATAAAACTTCTAATAATTAACGCTAATAAAATAGCTAAAAAAATTGTTTTTAAAGATTCAAATTTTTTATTTTTTTTTTGCATTATTTTGATGAAATAATTACCATAGCATAAGCTAAATTATTTTCGTCTGTTAATGTAATATTAATTGATAATTTTTTCCCCTTAGGTGCTAATTTATTATATCGTGTTAAAGCATTACCTGTTAGCTTTATATTTGGCTTCCCATTAATATTATTAATAACTCCAATATCTTTAAAAAATACACCTTGTGAAAAACCTGTTCCAAGTGCTTTTGAAAATGCCTCTTTAGCTGCAAATCTTTTTGCAAATGATGAAGATCGATTATTTCTTTGATTTGATTTATCTATTTCTATTTTGGTAAAACACCTATTGATAAATCTATTTCCAAATCTTTTAATTGTATTGTCAATTCTAGTAATATCTATAATGTCTGATCCAACACCTATAATCATTAGATGTTATTTCTACTTTGATTTATTGTTGTAATCATTTTTTTTATAACATTTGATAATCCATCAAAAATTGATAAACATATTAATGAATGTCCTATATTAAGTTCTGAAATTTCTTTTATTTTAGCAATTGGCACAACATTACTAAAATTTAATCCATGCCCTGCATGACATTGCATTTTAATTGACTCGCAGTATTTTGCACATTTAATAATTTTTGATAATTCTTCTTTTTCTTTTATTTGATGATTGCTCATATATGGTTCCAAATAGTCCTTTAAATTTGCATATTTACCAGTATGAATTTCAACAATTTCAACATTTAATTCGCTAGATTTTTTTATTGCTTCAATAGAAGGCTCTATAAATAAACATACTTTAATATTATATTTATGAAGTTTTTCAACTGCTTTTTGTACTGACTTTAAATTTACATTTATTCCTCCTTCAGTAGTTAGTTCTTCTCTTTTCTCTGGAACTAGGCAAATAAAATTTGGTTTATGTTTAATAGCAAAATTTATCATTTCATCAGTTGGGGCTAATTCTAAATTTATATCAATATTAATATTATCAATAATATCTATGACATCTTGCTCTTTTATATGCCTTCTATCCTCTCTAAGATGTATTGTTACTTGGTCAGCACCAGATGACTCAACAATTTTTGCTGCTTCTAATGGTGATGGGTAGTAGGTTCCCCTAGAATTTCTTAATGTAGCAACATGATCAATATTAACACCCAATCGCATTATTTATATCTTTGCTCTTTCTGCAACCGAGGTAATAGCTTCTAACCTTAAAGCTGCTATAATATTATTTAAATGATTTGAATCTCTCACTTCTATATCAATTATTAATTCATAAAAATCATTGTTTCTAGTTTTAAAATTAATATTTGAAATATTACCATTATTTTTAGCAATTAAAGTTGATATAACTCCCAAGCTTCCAGGCTTATTAATTATTGTAATATTTATTCTTCCAACTTGGAAATTCATATTTTTTTTATCATTTTCCCATGAAACATCGAGCCACCGTTCGGGAATATTAGCAAAAGCCTCTAAATTATTGCAATCTAAAGTATGAACTGAAACACCCTGGCCAGATGTAATAATTCCAACAATTTGATCTCCTAAAATAGGTGAGCAACAACTTGATAGATGAAAAGCCATTCCAGGTGTCAATCCTTTTAATTTAACCGGGTTATTACTTTTAGAAAAATTCTTAAAATTTGTTTTTATTTTTAACTCAGGATAAATTGCTTTTATTATTGATGTTGCTGTAAATGTTCCAGATCCAACTAGTTCAAATAAATTATCTATACTTTTACAATTAAATTTATCTAATATAGATATAAATATATCCTCATTATAATTAAGCTTTTCTCTTTCTATAGCATTTCTTATTATTTCTTTTCCAAATTTGATATATTCATCTTTTTTTTGCGATCTAATAAATCTTCTTATTCTTGATTTAACTTTATTAGTTACAGCAAATCTTCCCCATATTGGAGAAAGAGAAGAATCTTTTGAAGTAATAATTTCCACTTGATCGCCATTATTAAGCTTTGTTGTTAAAGGTTGCATTTTCCCATTAATTTTTGATCCTATGCAAGTATCTCCTATTTCTGAATGGATAATATAAGCAAAATCAACTGGGGTAGATTGTTTTGGTAATTCAAAAATATCTCCTTTGGGAGAAAATACATATACATTTTCTTTAAAGGATTGAATTTTTGTATCATTAGAAAATGTCTCTGATAAATTTGTTTGTTCTATTATTTCAACTAAATCATGCAACCAATGATATTCTTTTGAATCTTTTTCTTTAACATCATGAGGACTTTTATATTTCCAATGTGCGGCAACTCCATATTCAGCAATTTCGTGCATTGCCTTTGAACGAATTTGTATTTCTATTTTTCTATTTTTTGGACCTATAACTGTAGTATGTATTGATCTATAACCATTTGATCTTGGTGCTGAAATAAAATCTTTAAATCTTCCAGGAACCATAGAAAATTTTTTATGAATTAATCCCAATGCTTGATAACAAGTTCTTGAAGAATTAACAATAATTCTAAACGCCATTATATCTGATAATTGTTCAAAAGTTATGTGTTTTCTTTTTATTTTAAGCCAAATTGAATATGGATTTTTTAATCTTCCTTCAACATTTGATTCCAAACCTTCTACATTCAATATATTTTTAAGAGAATATCTGATATCATCAATAATAGTTTCATCTTTTTTGTTCAAATAATTAAGTCTTTCAATTATAGATTTTCTTGCATCAGGATTTATAACATTAAAAGAATAATCCTCTAATTCATCTTGCCATTCTTTGATTCCCAATCTTTGAGCCAAAGGTGCATAAATTTCTTGAGTTTCATATGCTATTCTATATTTTTTATTCGCATCTTTAAAATAATGCAAGGTTCTCATATTGTGAAGTCTATCAGCTAATTTAATAAGAATTACTCTAATATCTTCACTAGTAGCTAATAATAATTTTCTAAAATTTTCTGTAGAAGAAATTTTTTCTGTTTTTTTTCGTAAACTTATTTGATTTATTTTTGTTAGCCCTTCGACTAAATAAGAAATCTCATTGCCAAAATTATTTTTTATCTGTGAGATGCTAATATTTGTATCCTCAACTGTATCATGTAATAATCCAGTTGCAACTGATGGGCCATCAAGTTTAATTTCGGTTAATAATTTTGCAACTTGAATTGGATGTTCAAAAAAAGGAGCCCCTGAAGCCCTTATTTGTTTAAAGTGTGCTTTTTTACTAAATTCATATGCTTTTAATATTTGATCACTATTTACTTTAGGATCATACACTTTTATCTTTTCAATTATTGAACTAATATCATTAAGCATAGTTATTTTTTGTTTGCTGATAATAAATACATAAATAGATCTAAACTATAATGCAAATTTTATATATTAATAAGAATAATTTTTTTTATTCAAGCAAATTACTAAAAATTATTCTTTTATTTGCTCTTCTTGAATATTGTCGGATTCTTCGACTGATGAATTTTCTGATAAACTTTCATCATCTGTTATAATTTCCTCTTTAGCCTGTTTTATTTCTTGATCCAATGTTTCATTATCAGCATTAATATTATTATCTAATGAGTCATCAGCATTATCAGACTCTGATGAATTTTCTTCATTATCAGACTCTGATTCTGATGAATTTTCTTCGTTAGTAATTTCTTCCGGGTATGACTGGAAGGATTTAATAACATTTGTTCTTAATTGTTCTATTGGAATAGTTTCATCAGCAATTTCTCTAAGAGATATGACACCTGGTTTATCATTATCTTCAGGAATGGTTGGTTCCACACCATTTGCTAAAACTCTTGCTCTATTTGCAGCAATTAATACTAATTCGAATCTATTTTCGATTTTTTCAATACAATCTTCTACTGTTACTCTTGCCATATATGTATTTTGATCTTTATAATAAAACAAAAATTAAATCAATAAATACATTATGAACTTCATTTTTCCCAAAAATAACTGCCAATTATGCAGTAGATTGAAAGAATTTAGAGATTCTAATAAATCTATAAACAAAGATTGGTTTAATAAACCTGTTCCAAGTTTCGGTTCGGAAAATGCCAAAATTTTAATTGTAGGACTTGCTCCAGGCTTAAAAGGAGCAAATAGAACTGGCAGACCTTTTACAGGAGATTATGCAGGGAATATATTATATGAATCATTAATAAAAAATAATTTAGCTAAAGGATACTTTAACAAAGATGGATTTGATAATTTAAAATTAAATAATTGCAGAATTACGAATAGTGTTAGATGCGTACCGCCTCAAAATAAACCAAATAGTTATGAAATAAAAAAATGTAATTTTTTTCTCAAGAATGAAATCAATAATTTAAATAAATTGAAAATAATTTTAACTCTTGGGAGAATAGCTCATATATCAGTCATACAATCATTAAATTTAAAAAATTCTAAATATATTTTTAAACATGGAAAAATTCATAGAATTAATGGATATACAATAATTAATAGTTATCACTGCTCCCAGTACAATATTTTTACTAAAAGATTAACGCCTAAAGAATTTGATAAAATAATAAAATTAGTAAAAAATTATCTTTGACTATTTTTTAGCAATCTGCGCTTTTGTATATCCCATTCTTTTTTCTTTATTGTTTGTCTTTTATCAAACTTTTTTTTACCTCTACCTATTCCAATTAAAATTTTTGCATAACCTTTTTTATTAAAATATAATGAAAGAGGTATGATTGAAAAACCTTTTTTTGTAGTAGAACCAATAACTTTATTTTGTTCTTTCTTAGATAATAATATCTTTCTTATTCTCATTGGATCATATTTATCATTTGAAGATGATTGATACTTACCAATATGAAAATTAAACAACCATAACTCTGATCTTTTTTCACCAATATAACTTTCTTTAATTGAAGCAGAATTATTTCTTAATGATTTTACTTCGCTACCAGTTAAAACCAAACCTGCTTCTATCTTAGTTTCGAATTCATAATCAGAATTTGCTTTTCTATTAATACTTATAGACTTCATTTTTACTAGTTAATCAAACCAGCAAATCTCATTGCATTTTTAACAATAACTTTTGTATTTTCTTTAATAGGCGCTAAAGGAAGTCTTGTTTCAAAAGAACATAAATCTAGAAGGCTTGCTGCATATTTTACTGGCCCGGGACTACTTTCAACAAATAGTGCGTGATGTAATCTTACAAGTTTTTGATTTAATTCTTGTACTAATTTTATATTACCATCTATCCAAGCATTTTGTATATCAGAGCATATTTTTGGCGCAACATTTGCTGTAACTGAAATACATCCATCTCCACCTTGAGCTAAATATGCTACCGAAGTACCATCTTCACCTGATAAATAGTTAAATTCTCTATTAATATTTACCCTTGTAAGTAATGGGCGCATTAAATCATTTGTAGCATCTTTTACACCAATAATATTTTTTTCATTTGATAACTCAACCATAGTATCAATTTCCATATCAACAATTGATCTACCTGGAATATTATAAATAATTATAGGAATGTTTGTTGCTGCAGTTATTTTTTTATAGTGGAGAATTAATCCATCTTGTGTTGGTTTATTATAATAAGGTGTAACAATTAAAGCAACATCTGCTCCAGCTTTTTCAGCGTGTACTGTAAAATCTATTGCTTCATCTGTTGAATTTGATCCGGTACCAGCAATGACTGGCACTCTTTTATCAGCTACTTTGATACACTCTTCAATAACATTTTTGTGCTCTTCATGTGTTAAAGTTGGTGACTCTCCAGTTGTTCCACATGGGACCAATCCATGACTTCCCTCATTAATAGATCTTTCTATAATTCTTGAAAAAGAATCATAGTCCACCTTATTATTCTTAAAAGGTGTTATAAGTGCTGGTATACTTCCTTTTATTTTCATAATATTTCATCCAATGGCGGAGGGAGAGGGATTCGAACCCTCGGAAGAACTTTCGCCCTTCGGCGGTTTAGCAAACCACTGGTTTCAGCCACTCACCCACCCCTCCTAATATATCTAAATATCGGATATATAGCAAATTCAAGATTATTTATATATATAATTGAATATTATATGTTTTTAGAAAATTATATCAAAGATTTTTGGAGAGGCAAACTTAAACTCTGGCACTCTTTTTGGATTGTAGGCGGAATTGGTGGAATATTAATTGGTCAAATTATTATTTTCATTGAAAAAACATTTTTTTCTAGCTCAAGTTTAAATTTATTAGAATTTTCTACGAGAGGAAAAATATTAATATTAATCTGGGTAGTATTTTCTACTATAGGAATATGGAGATCTGCAGAAAATTACAATGGGCCATCATTTTTAAAAATAATAACAAAAATTTATGTTGCAGTTAATTGTTTTAGCTCGATATATATTTTATTTTTTTTTAATACACAGCAGGTATTATATTCTTAGTTTTTTATTTTGTCTTTTAATAAATCATTAACTATTTTTGGATTTGCTTTGCCTTTAGTTAATTTCATTATTTGACCAACAAAAAAACCAAAAAGTTTTGTTTTACCTTTTTTATATTCTAAAACTTTTTCACTATTATTCTTTAAGATTTTATCAATTATAATACTAATTTCTTCAACATTTGAAACTTGTGACAAGTTTTTTTCCTTAATAATAACTTCAGGAGTTTTTTTTGTTACAAACATTTCATCAAAAATATCTTTTGCAATTTTTCCAGAAATTGTATCTGAAATAATTAATTTAATTAATTTTCCTAGATTATCTGGTGTAATGGGAGAATTAATAATATTAATGTTATTCTTATTTAGTAAAGCAAATAGTTCTGATGAGATCCAGTTAACAACAAGTTTTGAATGTTTTTTTAAATCTTTATGCAAGTTAATAACTTCGTCAAAATAGTCTGATATTTCTTTCTCGCTAATTATTATTGAAGCATCATATCCTGTTAATTTATATTCACTCATATACTTTGATCTTCTTTTATCAGGAAGATCTGGTATATCTGATTTAATATTATTAATAAAATTATCAGTTAGTTCTAATGGAAGTAAGTCAGGATCTGGAAAATATCTATAATCGTGGGCTTCTTCTTTTGATCTCATTGGTTTAGTTTTACCTGTATTGGTATCAAAGAGAAGAGTATTTTGATCAATAGTGCCACCTTTCTCAATTACATCTATTTGTCTTTTTGATTCATATTCAATAGCTTGTTTAATAAATTTTATTGAATTTAAATTTTTTACTTCACACCGTGTTCCATAATCTTCATTTGGTCTTTTAACTGAAATATTAACATCAGCTCGCAACGAACCTTCTTGCATATTACCATCACATGTATCCAAATATTTTAATATCGACCTAAGTTTTAAAATAAATATTGAAGCTTCCTCTGAACTTCTTAAATCTGGCTCACTTACTATTTCCATAAGGGCTACTCCAGATCTATTTAAATCAACATAAGTTCTATTAGGATGTTGATCATGCAAACTTTTTCCTGCATCTTGTTCTAAATGCAATCTAACAATTCTAATTTCTTTACTTTGACCATTTGGTAAATCAATAATTACCACTCCTTTTCCTACAATGGGATGTTTATACTGACTTATTTGATACCCTTGAGGTAAATCTGCATAAAAATAGTTCTTTCGATCAAAGATTGAAAAGTTGTTAATTTTTGCATTTAATCCTATACCTGTTTTAACTGCTTGCTTAATGCAATATTCATTAATTACTGGTAACATTCCAGGCATCGCTGCATCAACTAATGAAACTTGACTATTTGGTGGTGCCCCAAACGCAGTTGAAGAAGAACTAAATAACTTTGAACTAGATTTAACTTGAGCATGAACTTCTAATCCTATAACAACTTCCCATTTTGAAATTTTATTATTTAAAATATTATTCATTATTGTTCTCTAAATATAAACCAACATCTAAAATTGTTTGTTCATCAAAGTGTTTAGATAGCAGCTGAACTCCTAAAGGGAGACCTTTGTCTGATTGTCCAAATGGGATAGATATGCCAGGAAGTCCCGCTAAAGAAGCTGGAACAGTAAATATATCATTTAAATACATCTTTATAGGATCATCTTCTTTATCTCCAATCGGGAATGCAGGACTTGGTGTCGTTGGGGTCAGTATCAAATCACATTCATTGAAAGCATTTTTGAAATCATCAGTTATTAATTTTCGTACCTTTTGTGCTTTTAAATAATAGGCATCATAATAACCTGCTGAAAGAACGTATGTACCAATTAAAATTCTTCTTTTAACTTCCTTACCAAACCCTTCACTTCTTGTTAATTCATACATATCATCTAAAGACGTTTCTGAATCTGCTCTAAATCCATATTTAACGCCATCGTATCTTGCTAAATTAGATGAGGCTTCTGCAGGAGCAATTATATAATACGCTGGTAAGGCATATTTTGTATGAGGCAAACTAATATTTTTTATTATTGCCCCACCTTTTTCTAAAACTTTCTTTGCATTATCCCATACCTTGCTAATTTCATCTGGAATATTAGGTAAATTATATTCATTTGGTATTCCGATAGTTTTACCAGATATATCAATATTTAAATTATCAAAATAATTTGGAATTTTAACATTTGCACTTGTGCTATCATTATGATCGTAACCTACTATTTCTTTCAGTAATACTGATGTATCTTTAACATTATTTGCAAATATTCCTGCTTGATCAAGACTTGATGCAAAAGCAATTATTCCCCATCTTGAACATAAGCCATAAGTTGGTTTAATTCCAACAACACCACAAAAACTTGCTGGTTGCCTAATCGAACCTCCAGTATCAGTTCCTGTTGCACCTAAACATAAATTTGCAGAAACAGCTGCTGCAGATCCTCCAGAAGAACCTCCTGATACTAATTTTTTTCCAGGAAGTGACTTAGGATTTATAGTATTACCAAAAATACTTGTTGTTGTTGAAGATCCCATTGCAAACTCATCTAAATTTGTTTTACCAATAAAGACTGAGCCTTGATTTAATAATTTTGCAGTTACAAAAGATTCATAAGTAGGAATAAAATTACTTAAGATTTTTGATCCTGCAGTTGTAGTCATTCCAATTGTACAAAATAAATCTTTAATCCCTAAAGGAATACCCTTTAATGCTAAATTATCTTTATTATTATCTAGCTCTTTACATCGTTTAATGATTAATTCTTCATTAAAAAAAACGAAAGCATTGAGATTAAGATTTTCTTTTATTCTTTTTATAAAAATTTCATTTAATTCTAGAATTGAAATTTTTTTTGATATGATTTTTTCTTTAGTCTCTAAAATTGTATTAAATTCCATAATTATTCAACTACCTTTGGTACAATAAAGTAATCTTCCAATTTTTCTGGTGCATTGGATAAAATTTCATTGGATAAATTTTTATTGTTTTTAATATCCTTTCTTAATGGCAGTTTTGCCATACTAACATTATTTAATGGCTCAATATTATCAGTATCAACTTCATTTAATTGCTCTACCCATTGTAAAATTGAACTAAGTTGATCTGAAAATTCAGATATTTCACTATCTTTGAGCTTTAATCTTGTTAGTTTTGCTATTTTTACTGTTGTATTTTTATCAATCTTCATTTTAATGACATCAATGTTTATTTCTAATGGTAGAAATTTGATTAAATCCCTTAATACAGGACAAATATTAGCAGGTCTAGATCTTGGTGATAAAACAATAGGTATTGCTATTTCTGATAGAAATTTATCCATTGGCAGTCCTATTAAAACTATTGCTAGAAAAGGAGGTTATAAAGACTTAGAATCATTAAAAAATTTTGTTAATGAATTTAAAATTGGAGGTTTTATCTTAGGTCTTCCATTAAGCCTAAATGGTGAAGAAAATGAAAGAACAAAAAAAACAAGGGATTTTGGTGATAAATTATCATCTTACGTTGAACTAGATGTATATCTTCAAGATGAAAGATTTTCTTCTGATGTAATTTATAAAGAAATGAAAAAGGGTTCACTTTCAAATAAAAAAATAAATAAATATATTAATCAATCATCTGCCGCATATATTCTTCAAGGATTTCTTGATAAATATAGATATTAAAAGAATTTTACAATTAACAAAAAATAATATACACATATATAGTACATTTTTAACACATATGGAAAATATATTATTACATAATGAGCACATAAAGCTATACAAAAGAAAAAACTCTAAATTTTGGCAAATGAGGATCAAACCGCCAAAAGAAAAAGCTATTAGAGAAAGTACTGGTTGTAAATCATTAAAGGATGCAAAAGAAATAGCAACAAGAAAATATTATACACTTAGTAATGAAAAAAAATATATTCAGTTAAATAGCGAATCTAATCATTTATATAAAAACAAGCATTTGCTAGGTATAAAAGATTTAAGCAAAAGTGAAATTGAATATATACTTGAATATGCACAACAATTTATTGAATTCAACAAACAAAAAATTAAAAAAGACAATATTCTTGAAGGTAAATCAATTTTTAATGTTTTCTTTGAAGATTCAACTAGAACAAGAACAAGTTTTGAAATTGCTGCAAAAAGATTAGGAGCTGATTTAATTAATGTATCAGTAAAAGATAGTTCAATAAATAAAGGTGAGACACTCTTAGATACAATTGTAACAATAGGTTCAATGGATCCTGATTTATTAGTTATTAGACATCCTGAATATGGTGTAAGCGAAATGATTAGTAAAACAATAAACGCTAGTGTAATAAATGCAGGTGACGGAAGTCACGAACATCCGACTCAAGCTTTGTTAGACGCATTAACAATTAAAAATAAAATTGGAAACTTTGAAAATTTAAAAATCGCAATATGTGGCGATATTCTTCATAGTCGTGTTGCACGATCTAATATATATTTATTAAAAAAATTGGGTGCAAAAATTAATGTTGTGGGGCCAAAAACTTTAATACCTGATGAGATTAGTAAATTGGGAGTATCTTTATACTATGATATGAAAAATGGTCTAAAAAATTGTAATATAGTAATGATGCTAAGAATACAAAAAGAAAGAATATTGGGCATACACATACCATCGGAAAAAGATTATTTTAATGATTTTGGTCTAAATTTTGAAAAGTTAAAATATGCAAATAAAAATGCATTAGTGATGCATCCAGGTCCAATGAATAGAGGTGTTGAAATTGATAGTAAAGTAGCTGATGATGTAACAAGAAGCCTTATCCAAGATCAAGTTTCAATGGGAGTTGCTATTAGAATGGCGTGTCTAAAAATATTAACTGATAATAAGGATAAATTATAATATGGATTTGAATATTATTATACTACTAATAATAAGTTACATTTCTGGCTCTATACCTTATGGAATGATTTTAATAAAAATTCTAGGTTATGGCGATATAAGAAAAATAGGGTCTGGCAATATAGGGGCTACAAATGTTTTAAGAACAGGAAATAAAATAATTGCAATAGCTGTATTATTTTTTGATATTTTAAAATGTTTCCTTCCAACATACTTAGTCATTTATTTATATAATTATGATGTTGGTTTATTGTGTGGTTTATTTTGCATTATTGGTCATATTTTTCCTATTTGGTTAAATTTTAAAGGTGGAAAAGGGGTTGCATGTCTTTTTGGTTTTATACTTGCTACAAATCCCTTATTTTTCCTAATAATATTAATTATTTGGTTGATTGTTGCATATATCTCTAAATATTCATCATTAGGTTCAATTATATCAACTGTTACAATGGTTTTTTTATTTTTGATTTACGAAACCAATATAAATATTGTAATACCCCTGATCATTTCTGCTTTGATACTATTTAAGCATAAGAAAAATATTAAGAGGCTGATAACTAAAAAAGAAAATAAAATTAAATTATAGAATATTATGAATGTTATAGTTGTAGAATCTCCATCAAAAGCAAAAACAATAAATAAATACTTAGGTAGTGAATATAAGGTCATTGCAAGTATGGGTCATGTTAGAGATTTATTAGCAAAAGAAGAAGCAGTTGACACAAATAATAATTACGAAATGAAATGGGAAGTAAGTGATAAAGGTAAAAAGGTTATTAAAGATATTAAAGAATTAGCAAAAAATGCAAAAAATCTTTATTTAGCACCTGATCCAGATAGAGAAGGTGAAGCTATTTCATGGCACTTAGAAAAACTCTTAAGAATGGACTCAAAATTGAATACTTTAAGTATAAAAAGAATAACTTTTAATGAAATCACAAAAGAAGCAGTAACAAAATCTCTTGAAAAACCTAGAGAGCTCGATCAAGATTTAATAGATGCATATATGGCTAGAAGAGTTCTGGACTTTTTAGTTGGATTTAATCTCTCACCAGTTCTTTGGAGAAAGCTACCTGGGAGTAAATCAGCAGGTAGAGTTCAATCAGTAGCTCTAAGATTAATTGTTGAAAGAGAAATTGAAATAGAAAAATTTAATCCTATTGAATTCTGGTCTATTACCGCTAACTTCTCTAATGTTAATAAAAGTGAATTTAGTGCTAAATTATTTGAATATAATAAAAAGAAACTTGAAAAATTAGATATCAAAAATGAAAATCAAGCGACAAATATGCTTGAAAAAATCCAACAAAAAAAATTTCTAGTAACTAAAATTGAAAGTAAAGAAGTAAAAAGAAATCCATACCCACCTTTTTCAACATCAACTTTACAACAAGATTCAAGTAATAAACTTGGATTTAACGCCAATCAAACTATGCGAACGGCACAAAGATTATATGAAGGAATAGAAATCGATGGAGAAACTACAGGTTTAATTACATATATGAGAACTGATAGTCTTACAATGTCTAGCCAAGCAATAGATGAAGCTAGAGAATTTATTAAAAATAATTATGGAGAAAAATACTTACCAAAAAATCATAAAATATATAAATCTAAAGCAAAAAATACACAAGAAGCTCATGAATGTATAAGACCAACTAAACTTTCAAGAATACCTGAGGAGATTAAAAGTTTTATAAAAGAAGATGAATATAAATTATATGAACTAATTTGGAGACGTTCCATATCTTCACAAATGGAAAATGCAGTATTTAATCAAGTTAGTGTCGATATTCAAAGTGATGATTTTGAATGTTTATTTAGAGCTACTGGATCTGTTATAAAATTTGATGGAATGTTAAAAGTCTATGGGGATATTAAAAGTAACAAAAATGAAAATGATCAATACAATAAAAAATTACCAGATTTAACAAATAATGAAGAATTAAATCATTCAGATTTAAATAAAAATCAACATTTTACACAACCTCCACCTCGTTATAATGAAGCAAGCCTTGTAAAAAAATTAGAAGAACTAGGTATAGGGCGACCCTCAACTTATGCTTCAATTATTCAGGTTTTACAAGACAGAAACTATGTAGAAAAAGATAATAAAAGATTTATTGCTAATGATAGAGGTAGAGTAGTTGCAATTTTTTTAATTAAATATTTCCAAAAATACGTACAATATGACTTTACCGCAGATTTAGAAAACCAATTAGACGAAATTTCTGGTGGAAGATTGAATTGGATTGAAGTAATAAATAATTTTTGGAAAAATTTTAAACCATCAATTGATGAAACAATATCAAAAAGAAATTCAGAAATTATTGATGTATTAGATTCAGAATTAGGCTCACATTTTTTTCCTCCATCAGGTGAAGATAAAAATAGAAAATGTCCACTATGTAACAATGGTAGATTAGGATTAAAGATTGGAAAGTTTGGAGGTTTTATTGGATGTTCAAATTATCCTGAATGTAAACATACATTACAATTTGCTCAGCAATTAGATATAGCTAAAAATGGTAAAAATGCTAGTTCCATTATTGGACCCAGAGAAATCGGGATTTATCCTGAAACAAAAGAAATGATATATATTAAAAAAGGGCCATATGGGCCTTATATGCAATTAGGAGAAGGTAGTGAGAAAAAAAAGCCAAAGCGAGTATCAATACCAAAAAATATTAATCCAGATGAGTTAGGTATAAATACAGCAATTCAATTATTATCTCTTCCAAGAAAACTTGGATTTCATCCAGAAACAAATAAAACAATTTCAGCAGGAATTGGCATGTATGGGCCATATGTTTTGCATGATAAAAAATATAAAGCACTTGAAAAAGATGATAATATTCTAGAAGTAGATTTACAAAGATCTCTTGAATTACTTGCGAAAGCCTCAAATAGAGGTAATGCAATATTAAAGACTCTAGGAGAACATCCTGAAGAAAAAAAGAATATTACTGTCCATAATGGTAAATTTGGCCCTTATGTAAAATGTGGAAAAATTAATGCCTCAATTATGAGTAATTCTACTCCTGATACTGTAACATTAAATGAAGCTATTGATCTAATTAATACAAGAAAAATTAAAATGGGTATTAAAAAAACAAAAAAAACAAAGTCTAAATAACTATTTTTTTATATCTAACTTTATATTTAATTCTTTCAATCTCTTTTCGTCAACTTCAGCTGGTGCTTTCATCATTAGATCCATAGCTTGTTGATTCATTGGAAAAGCAATTACTTCTCTGATATTTGGCTCATTTGCTAACAACATAACTATTCTATCAATACCAGGAGCTGATCCCCCATGTGGAGGAGCTCCAAATTTTAGTGCATTTAAAATACCTGAGAATTTTTTTTCTACAATTTTCTTATCATATCCAGCAATTTCAAA
>CEUZ01125552.1_pt1 | contig 20442 bp, 17 predicted proteins | sample 361511 | NCBI WGS metagenome assembly CEUZ01 (sample SAMEA2622822, study PRJEB7988) | marine metagenome | biome: marine biome (ENVO:00000447); feature: surface water layer (ENVO:00002042); material: "saline water (ENVO:00002010), including plankton (ENVO:xxxxxxxx)" | depth 5 m
CCTCCATCCAATGCTAGATTTGTACTATTTTTCTTTTTGAATTCCTCTAATACTTTCTCATCCTCGCAATTAACCCATCTTACTGTGGATATAGATGTATTCTCATACGTGCAATCAACACCATATTCCTCTTTTAACCGCCACGCTACTACATCAAATTGTAAAACCCCAATTGCTCCTAAAATTAAATCATTGCTAATTAGAGGTTTAAAAACTTGAGTGGCCCCCTCCTCTCCTAATTGTATTAAGCCTTTTTGTAGGGCCTTAAATTTAAGCGGATCCTTAAGCCTTACAATTTTAAAAAGTTCAGGAGCAAAATAAGGTATACCTGAAAATGTAAGTTTTTCGCCTTGTGTAAATGTGTCTCCAACCTGTATTGTTCCATGATTATGCAAACCAATTACATCGCCTGCCCATGCCTCATCTGCCTGCTCTCTATTTCCAGCCATAAATGTTAATGCATTCGATATTTGAAGATCTCTTTGAAGCCTTACATGTCTTATTTTCATACCTTTTGTATATTTACCAGAACATATTCTTAAAAAAGCAACTCTATCTCGATGTGCTGGGTCCATATTCGCTTGTATTTTAAATATAAAACCACTTAATGAGTTCTCATTGGGTTCAATTTTTCTTTCTTTGGTAACTCTTGGTTGTGGTGATGGTGCATAATCAGTTAAACAATTTAAAAACTCTAAAATTCCGAAATTATGAAGTGCAGTTCCAAAAAAAACTGGGGTTTGAGATCCTGCTAAATATTTTTCCTTATTGAATTTTTCATAAACACCTCTGATGAGTTCTATTTCTTCAATAATTGGCACATAATTATCTTTTAAAAGATTTTTTGCTTCATCACTTGCTATGTCTTTTATGCATTTAGAATGATCTAATTTATCATCCTTGTTATATATTCGAATTGAATTGTCAATTAAATGATAAATACCAATAAGTCTTTTTCCCATACCTATAGGCCAAGTAATAGGTACGCACTTAATTTTCAACTCAGTTTCTATTTCATCAAATAAATCTATTGGCTCTTTACCTTCTCGATCTAATTTATTTATAAAGGTAATTATTGGTGTATTACGTAATCTACATACTTCCATTAATTTTAGGGTTCTTTCTTCAACCCCTTTAGCAACATCAATAACCATTAATGCAGAATCAACCGCAGTTAGTGTTCGATATGTATCTTCTGAGAAATCTGCATGCCCAGGTGTATCCAATAAATTAATAAACCTTTCATTATATTCAAATTGCATAACAGAACTTGTAACTGAAATTCCTCTTTCTTTTTCCATTTTCATCCAATCTGATGTTGCATGTCTTGAAGATTTTCTAGCCTTAACTGTACCAGCCATTTGAATTGCACCGCCAAATAATAATAATTGTTCAGTTACAGTTGTTTTACCTGCATCGGGATGTGAGATAATTGCAAAAGTTCTTCTATTATCTGTTTGATTAGATATTTTTGGCATTGGATGCTATTAATTTTTTATATATTAGTGATTGGAAATTTTAATTTCTTTGATTGTCGACTAGTTGCTTCATTTCACTAACAGCAGATGACAATCCAGCTACAACTGCATGGGATATAATGCTGTGACCAATATTTAATTCTTTTATTTCTGCTATAGCTGCAATTTTTCTTACATTATCATAATTTAAACCATGCCCAGCATTTACCTTTAGCCCTAACGATGAAGCAAATTTTGTTGATTTTATTATATTTTCTAATTCTTTTTCTTGAGCTTTATCATTATTAGAATCTGCATACTTTCCGGTATGGATTTCTATATATGGTGCTCCTGTTTCTGATGCTGCTGTAATTTGCTCTTCATCTGGATCGATAAACAATGAAACTCTTATTTTCATTGCCCTTAGTCTATCGCATGATTCTTTTATTTTGGACTTTTGCGATATTACATCTAACCCTCCTTCTGTGGTTAATTCCAATCTTTTTTCTGGAACAAAACAACAGAATTTAGGTTTGACTAACTCAGCAAAAGTTATCATTTCATCGGTTATTGCCATTTCCAAATTTAATGGAATTTTCAGCATTTCCTTCAATCTGAGAACATCACGATCCTGAATATGCCTTCGATCTTCTCTTAAATGTACTGTAATTGAATCAGCGCCAGCACGTTCGGTTATTAAAGCAGCATTAATTGGATCTGGATACTTTGTACCTCTAGCTTGACGCAGAGTTGCAATATGGTCGATATTTACACCAAGTAACATATTTATAATTTCTTATTTTGATTGACTTTTGATTTGTGCGTACGATCTATAAAGTTTCTTACTTTCTAGAGGTTTGTTTAAATATTTTTTAAGAATCATACTTAATAAATTTTTAGCTTCAATAATATTTTCAATTTCTGAAAGAGACTCATCTTCAAGTTGCAACAATGTTTTACCTGATATTTTCATCCCATCTCCACTTATAGAAAGATCAGAAGTAGGACCAGAGTCGATTTTATAATAATATTTTTTTTCAGCTAAAATTGAATTTCCTGTTTTAGTATCATAATCTAATGCAATACCATAACCAAGTAATTGCAATAAATTCTTTTCAAAATAACGTAAAATTATTTTTTCATTTTGATTGCTGAATAGCTTTTTAAGTGTGTATTCATATAAATCAAATAATTCTAAATGCGGCTCATGCTTATGTAATAGTGTCAAAATCATTTCGTTTATATAAAATCCAATCATAGCCTTTTCTGATGGAACTTTATTCACTTTATCGCTATTTTCAATCTCTACTAATATTCCTAATTCAGTTTTACTAATCCATGAAATATTATATTTTTGATAAAGATCAAAATTTGTACTCTTATATTTCTTGTTTTTTTTAATGCCCTTAGCAATTAAATTGACACGTCCATAATTACGAGATAGAACCTCTAAAATTAAACTAGTTTCACTATAATTTCTCCGATGTAAGATATAACATGGTGTATGTTCTATTCTCATTTTTAAGAATAACCAAATTCTTTAAGTATTGTTTTTGAATCAAACCATTTGCTCTTAATTTTAACCCATGTTTTAAGATTTACCTTTTTATCATATAAATTTTCTAATTCTTTTCTTGCATTTATTCCAATCTCTTTTAATACCTTTCCATCTTTACCAATTACAATATTTTTTTGACCTTGTTTTTCAACCCAAATACAAGCATTGATATGGATAATATTTTTAGAATCCTTAAAGTCATCAATTGTTACTGACAGTTGATGCGGAACTTCTTTATTTAGTCTCTCAATTAATTTTTCTCTAACAAATTCTGCAGCAAAAAAACGTTCGTTGCGATCTGTAATCTGTTCTCTAGGATAAAAAGGTTCTGATGCAGGTAAGTTTTTTCCTACAAGCGATTCCAGTTTTTCAATATTCTTTCTTCTTAGTGCAGATATTGGAATAATTTCTTCGAAACCAATTTGATTAGATATATCATTAATATTCCCCAAAAGATCATCCTTGTTTTTTAATTTATCGATTTTATTTATTACTAAGAATATTTTTTTATCTTTGACATTATTTAATATTTTTAAAACATTTTCATCGAACTTGTTCCAATTCAGTGCCTCAACCACAAACAAAATTACATCGACATAAACAAGAGAATTAGTTACTTCTTTATTCATATAACGATTAAGTGAGTACTTTGGATTAAGCTGCAAACCTGGAGTATCTACATATATAATTTGATAGTGAGTGCTATTCTTAATTCCATTTATATTAAAACGAGTTGTCTGTGGTTTTCTACTAACAATACTTATCTTTTGATCAATTAACTGATTTAGTAGCGTTGATTTACCTACATTTGGCTTGCCAATAATGCTTACATGTCCTGCTCTATATTCGGTCATATTTATTCAGCAACATTGAGTAGTTTGAGAATTTTTGCAGCAACCTCCTGTTCTGCCTTTCGCTTACTATTTCCGGTTGCAATGACTGGATCATCAAGCAAGTCAATTTTGCAGGAAATAGTAAACTCGGGACTGTGTGATGACCCTTTTTCATTTACTAATTCATATACAGGTGTTGGTTTTTTTCTTGATTGTAAAAATTCTTGAAGATGCGATTTTGGGTCTTTTCTTATATTTTTTGGGTCAATGTGTTTTAAATGCTCACTATATATAGCACTAATTATTGAACGACACTCATTTATATTAGAATCAAGATAAACTGCGCCAATGATTGATTCCAATGTATTAGCTAATATTGAATCACGTCGCCAACCGCCACTTTTTAATTCGCCAGTTCCAAGTTTTAATTGTTTTTCAAGAGAAAGTTCTCTTGCAATTTCAGCTAATTTCTCTTTTTTAACAAGCGTAGCTCTTAGTCTAGTTAATTCACCTTCAGCTGCATCAGGGAAATTCAGATATAAATATTCAGCAATTAAAAAGCCAAGTATTGCATCCCCTAAATACTCAAGACGCTCATTATTGTCGTTACCAGCACTTCGATGGGTAAGAGCAGTATCTAGTAGACGTTTATTAGAAAAACTGTAAGTAGAGAAAGTAGTTATTTTATTCACTTTCCTGTTAATTCAATTGATTCGTCCACTCGAAGTGTTAAATCTAATTTATCGAATAGATGTTCACTTATTGAATATTTTACTGTCAGGAACCTCTTTGACCCTTCTTTTTTAACCTTAATTCTCTCTTTTCTAACTTTAGAATCTCCAAAACTATAGACATTGTTTATAAGTAAATTCTTTTCCATTAGACTTCGTACTTTAATAATACTATTTCTATTTTCATACTTCGCAGCTGCAACGCTACTCATTGCTTGTTTGACTGAGAAATATTCGGTATATAATGGAAATGCTCTGAGCCCAAACAGAAAAAAAGCTCCCAGCATTATAAAAATAATTAAAATACCTAAAACACCCATACCTTCTTGATTGTTTAATTTACTATTCATAGCTAATCTCACTTTATAGATTTTCCAATTCTTTTGTAATTAATAATATTTTTACTTTCCCCGTCCCAATTCATCCAAATTATAAAAGCTTTTCCAACCAAATTTTCTTCTGGGACAAAGCCCCAATAACGACTATCCTTGCTGTTATCTCTATTATCTCCGAGTACAAAATAATGTGAATCAGGAATTTTTGTTACAAATTCAAGTGAATCACGTTCTGGATCAATTAAAATATTATTCTCTACTTCTCCTAATTTCTCTAAAACCAATATAGAGCCCCTCATTGGCAATCCTGCGCCATAGGCTGGATATGAGCCAATTGTTACTTGCTCAACCACTTCATCGTTTATATATATGGTTTTATTATAATAAGCAATTTTATCACCTGGCAATCCTATAATCCTCTTTATATAGGGAATTTTTGGATTTTCAGGGTACCTAAATACAACTATATCCCCTCTTTCAGGTAAATTATTTTTGAAAAATTTCTCATGAGTAACAGGCAATCGTAATCCATAGTCGTATTTGTTCACTAGTATGAAATCGCCAATTAGTAGTGTTGGCATCATTGATGCAGATGGAATTCTAAATGGCTCAAAAATAAAAGAACGTAAAATGAGAACAATAAAAAAAATTGGAAAAAGTGATTTTGACTGATCTATTATTAAACTAATTATTTTACTTTTAATTGTATATTTGAAATTTAAAATAAAATAACTCGCTAATGCAATTAAGCCAGTAAAAATAGTTAAGAGTACTAATAATAATTCAAAATCAAAACTCATTTATTCTTCCCTACGTGTAAAATTGCCATAAATGCAGCCTGCGGTATTTCCACGGTTCCAAATTGCTTCATTCTTTTCTTTCCTTCTTTCTGTTTTTCTAAAAGTTTTCGTTTTCGTGTTATATCTCCACCATAACATTTAGCAGTAACATTTTTTCTCATCGCCTTCACTGTTTGTCTAGAAAGAATTTTAGAGCCAATAGCTGCTTGTATTGCAACATCATACATTTGTCGAGGTATGAATTCCTTAATTTTTTCAGTCAGCTCTCTGCCCTTTGATTGTGAAAAATCTTTATGGACAATAAATGACAAAGCATCTACATATTCATTATTAATTAATATTTCTAATTTAACTAAATCAGCTTCCTGATATTTTAAAAATGTATAATCAAATGATGCAAATCCCCTACTAACAGATTTCAATCTATCAAAAAAGTCTAATACAACCTCACTCATTGGCATTTCAAATGTCAGAGAGACCTGGCTTCCTATATAGTGTATTTTTTTTTGTACTCCTCTTTTTTCTATACATAGAGTTATAACGCTACCAAGATAGGTTTGTGGCACTAGAATGTCAGCAACAATAATTGGTTCTCTAATTTCTGATATCGTATTTGATAAAGGAAGTTTAGCTGGATTATCTACTGTAATAATTTTTTTACTTGTTGTAAGAACTTCATACACTACAGTTGGAGATGTTATAATCAATTCTAGATTATACTCTCTTTCTAAACGCTCCTGAATAATTTCCATATGCAGCATGCCTAGAAATCCACAGCGAAATCCAAATCCCAGTGCTTGCGATGTTTCTGGCTCATAATGTAATGCCGAATCATTAAGTCTTAATTTTGCTAATGCCTCTCTGAAAGACTCATAATCGGCAGAATCAATCGGGAATAGTCCTGAAAATACCCTTGGCTTTATTGTTTGAAAACCTGGTAATGATTCATCTGCTGGTGCTTTAGCCAATGTCAATGTATCTCCAACTGGGGCGCCATCAATTTCTTTTATACCAGCAACTACATAACCAACTTCACCAGTTGATAGTATTTTTTTTGGGTTTCGTTTTGGAGTAAAAATACCTAATTGATCAACAATAAAATCTCTTGATGAAGACATCACTCTTATTTTATCTCCAACTTTTATCTCGCCATCAACAATCCTTACTAAAGAAACAACACCAAGATAATTATCAAACCACGAATCAATAATTAATGCTTTTAATGGTGCATCGTTCTCACCTTGAGGAGAGGGAATATCTTGAATTAATTGCTCAAGCAGTTCTTCAACACCTACACCCGATTTTGCACTAACCTCTAATATGTTTTCTGCACTAATACCAATAATTTCTTCAATCTCAGATTGAACTCTTTCAGGGTCTGCAGATGGTAAATCTACTTTATTAAGCACTGGTAATACTTTAAGGTTGTTATCAATTGCAGTGATGGAATTGGCAACACTTTGTGCCTCTACTCCCTGAGACGCATCAACCACGAGTAATGCTCCCTCACATGCAGCTAATGAGCGCGACACTTCGTAACTAAAATCGACGTGCCCTGGAGTATCAATTATATTTAATTGATATATTTCTTTTGGATTTTTCTCATAATATAGGGTCACACTTTGAGATTTTATTGTTATACCGCGCTCTTTTTCAATATCCATTGAATCAAGGACTTGTTCTTCCATTTCACGATCGCTTAGAGCTCCACACATTTGAATAAAACGATCAGCTAAAGTGGATTTACCATGATCAATATGAGCAATAATTGAAAAATTTCTTATATATTTTAGCGATGGCATTAGATAATTTTACCCATGATAGAATTCATCAAATGGCGCGATTCTATACGATATTCGCCTTGCTATAAATGAAATAAAAGTTAAAAAGCAACGAAAGCGATATATTTGGACTTATATAGAAAAAAGTATTTTTTTAGGATACTTAGTTATTCTAATTTCATTGCTAGAAAAACCGGGCCATCTCTTCTTTGAATTAACACAGATATTGATCGATCTTTGGGTAACTCTTTAACTAGCTTATTAAAATGCTCTATATTTTTTACTTTGATATTATCCAAAAGAAGAATAATGTCGCCTCTTCGAATACCCGATTTTTGTGCTGGACCAACAGATATTTGCTCGACTATGATGCCATGATCATATATATCGATATCTTGTTTCTGTTTATCAGTTAAATCCTTTGCAACAATATTTAATGGATTTTTCAGTAGTTTAGATTTTTCACCTGAATTTTTTGCAGCCACTTCATTGTCTGTAGGTAATTCAAGTATTTCTACTTCAATTATTTTCGATTTCGACCGCCTTATTATGTCAACCCGAACAGTGCTGCCTATGGAGGTACTGCCAACTAATGGTGGAAGATCAGATGAAAATGTAACTTTCTTTCCATTGAATTTGACAATTATATCTCCAACTTCAATACCGCCTTGTTCGGCTGGACCATCAGGAATAACTTTTGCAATTAACGCGCCATGTGGGTGATCCATATCAAATGATTCTGCCAATTCACGTGTTACATCCTGAATCAATACACCTAACCATCCCCTTGAAACACGGCCTTTCTCTTTTAATTGTAGATAGACATTCTCAACAACATTAACAGGAACCGCAAACGATAGTCCCATGAATCCACCAGTTCTACTATATATTTGTGAATTTACGCCAATAACTTCGCCATCAAGATTAAATAAAGGCCCACCTGAATTACCTGGATTAATAGCAACGTCAGTCTGTATAAAAGGAACATAATTTTCATTTGGTAGGCTACGACCAATAGCACTTATAATTCCAGCTGTGACAGAATAATCAAAACCAAAAGGAGAACCAATAGCCAATACCCATTCACCAACAGTTACTTTATCAGAGTCTCCAAACTTAAGATGTGGTAAATTTTTTCCATCAAGTTTTAGTACAGCAATATCACTTCTGGCATCAGAACCAACTAATTCTGCGACAAATTCACTTCTATCATTGAGTCTTACAATAATTTCATCAGCATCTTTTACAACATGATGATTCGTAATAACGTACCCATCTTTAGAAATTATAAATCCAGATCCTAGTGATGAACGCTCTTGAGATGGACCATGACCTGGCGGTACATCACCAAAATATTTCTTAAAAAACTCATAAAATGGGCTATTCTCAGGAATATCTGGCATATTTAAGCCTGGTGAAATTCCGCCTGATGATTTGATAGTTGTACTAATGTTAACAACGGCAGCAGAATTTTTTTCAACAAGCGGTTTAAAATTTGGAAGTGCATTCGCAAATAAATTAATTGAGCTAAAACAGAGTGTGATAATTAAAAAAGAGTTAAATAATTTTTTATGCATTTTTATATTCCTTTCATAGCTAAGGTTTCGCTTTAACTGAATTTACTATTAACTTTACGGTTGTTTTTGGCACTTCTCCCACGGCTGTTATTTGATACCCATCAGTTTGTTTTGTATATGTATTGATACCACCAAAACTGCTTGTCTTTGGTAGAACTTTACGTTTATTTTCATTATTTATTTTTTCAACAAATATTGAAATAGTAGCTAGACCATCCGTATATATATAGTGTTCAACTGGAATGGCACTTGATAATAATGGATGTTTTGAAAATTTACTCATCAAAAAGCCCATTGGCACCCATGATGTTGTCCATTTTTTCTTTAATTTTGTTTGTTTAGCTGTATTGTCTTTGTCATTATAAATCCACTTGAAGTCGGCGCTTAAAATAGATGTTTTTAAAATATTATCCTTTATTTCTGGCATAGTTTTCATTTGCAAGAACATAACATCTTCTAGTATTACACCTCGATAATTTCTTAATATAGATCTAAGTAATAATTTTGATTCCTTATCTATCCAGAGTTGATATCCATAACGATATTTGTCCATAGGGTTTATATTAACAATCCATGTATCTAAACCAGCAATTCTATTATCACCAGTAATTTCAAAAGTATAAAAATTAGAGATTTTTTCAATCTCCTCAGGAATGTGCGACGGAACTAACTGCGTCAATTGATTTTTTTCAACTAAAACAACTTTTTTATCAGGAAAAAAATATTTAATTTCATTATTTTTCCTAACTACCTCTCTAGAGTTACCAGACAATGAAATTAGACGTTCCGATATATATCCATCATCATTCTTATGAATAATTCTCATAGTATCTAATTTACTGCCATGTCTGTACATAAATACACCATCATAATTAAGATTGATCGATGCATCAGACATTTCATTTATTAAATTTATTGGATCCAGATGCACATCTTTTGAATGTGCTACAAATGAATTTACTAGTGCAAATAAGAAAACTATAGTAATAAACTTAGACTTCAAAAAATTACTCCTCTGTTTCAATATTCACAATTCTTGCATACGGCAAGATAGAGTTCATTTTAACGTTGCTTCTGTATTGACTGTGATTAATCAAGTAATTATTTAATCTTTTATTTGATAGGAATTCATGTTCGTTTGACTCGTCTATACTCGCAGAGGAAATATATTCGTCTGGAAATGAAAATGTATTTAAATGTGGATCGATAATTTCTTCTTGCATATGAACAATGGAATTTGTTGGTTCTATAGATGTCGTATCGAATTGCTGTATGCCTAGCACAGCAAATATTGCAACTGATGCTGCAATAGCAAAACCAATTAGAGGTTCTTTATCAAATTTTAATGTTTTATGATGAAAAGGAGTTTTTGGTTCTGCAGTAATTGATTTTTTGATGCTTTCTAGGAAACTATTATTAATTTTCTTTGGTAAATATCCGCGTAAACAGTCGCCGATCATATGGTATCGTTTCCATTTATCTTTCATGCTTTCATCGATAAGAAGACGATCTAATACTTGTTTATTATTACCATGTTCGCCATCTACTAACGTCGATAATTCCTCTTGCTTCTCTTTGTTCATTTGTATTTTCCTTATATCCTCATTTTTCAAGTAGTGGTTTAATCTTGCTATCGATTGTCTCTCGAGCCCTAAATATTCTAGATCTAACAGTGCCGACGGGACACTCCATTACATCGGCAATTTCTTCGTAACTTAAGCCCTCTATCTCTCTTAGCATAATTGCTGATTTTAAATCCTCTGGCAGATTTTCAATAGTCCTCAATACTGTCTCTTGCAACTCATCCTTCAACAATAAGTTCTCGGGTGTAGTTTGCTCGGTTAGACTCATATTTCCATCGATTTGTTCAATTTCAGATACATCATAATCGCTTTTTGTAGGTCTTCTAGATTGAACAGTTAGGTGGTTTTTAGCGGTATTAACAGCAATTCTGTATAACCATGTGTAAAAGGCGCTATCCCCACGGAAATTAGGCAGCGCCTTATATGCCTTTATAAAAGTTTCTTGTGAAACATCTAATGCATCACTATGATTTTTAACAAATCTAGAGATTAGATTAACCACACGTTGTTGATACTTTAGAACGAGAAGATCATAGGCGTTTTTATCACCTTTCTTAACTCGTTCAATTATTTCATTATCTGTAATATTTTCGCCCATCAGGGCCTTCCTCATATGCTAAAATTAAAGTTAAGCATGAAATACAACGTTTATTGTGTATAAATATAATTATTAATTCAATATAATCAATAGCTTAAATGGAATATAATATATATTACCTTAACATATATGCATAACCAACTAGAATTTGACACTTTAATAATTGGCAGTGGTGCAGCGGGCCTAAGTTTAGCTTTAAAATTAGCAGATCACTCAAAGGTTGCCGTTTTATCGAAGGATGCCCTTATAGAAGGAGCAACTTTCTATGCTCAAGGTGGTGTCTCAGCCGTACTCGACAAACATGACTCAATTGAGTCACATATGCAAGATACTTTAACAACTGGTGGAGGATTATGCGATCCTGAAATTGTCCAATTTGTAGTTGAACGAGCACAACAAAGCATTGATTGGCTAATAGATATAGGTGTTGACTTTACACGATCAGATAACAAAAAAAACACAACTTCACAATTTCATTTACATAAAGAAGGCGGCCATAGTCATAGACGAATTATTCATGCTGCAGATGCAACAGGTAAAGTCATTGAAACAACCTTAGAATCAAGAGTAAGGCAACATAAAAATATTAAATTATTTGAACATCATGTTGCAGTTGACTTAATAACAGTTAATAAATTTATTAAAAGTAGTAATCGCTGTGTTGGTGCATACGTTCTTGATGTTGTGAAAAAAAATGTTCAAGTATTTAAAGCTAAAAATACAGTACTAGCTACAGGCGGGGCTGGTAAGGTTTATCTTTATACAAGCAACCCTGATAGTTGTACTGGAGATGGTATTGCCATGGCATATCGCGCCGGATGTCGTATAGCAAATATGGAGTTCATTCAATTTCATCCAACGTGCCTCTACCATCCTTCGGCAAAATCTTTTTTAATATCAGAAGCTTTGAGAGGTGAAGGAGCGAAATTAATTTTAAAAGACGGAAATAGTTTTATGCAGCGTTATGATGAACGAGAAGAACTAGCTCCAAGAGATATTGTTGCAAGAGCAATTGATCATGAAATGAAGAGATTAGGACATGATTGCGTTTATTTAGATATTTCACACAAAACAAATAAATTTATTCAAAAACATTTCCCAAATATAAGTAATTATTGCCTTGATTTAAATATTGATATTTCAAAGATACCAATACCTGTAGTGCCTGCTGCGCATTATACTTGTGGTGGAGTAATAGTTAATAAAAATGGTGAAACTGATATAACTAATTTATATGCTATTGGTGAAGTAAGCTATTCAGGATTGCATGGCGCTAACAGAATGGCTAGTAATTCATTATTAGAATGTTTTGTTTTTGCTAATTCAGCATACAATCATATTAAAAAATCTTCTGAAAAAAGCTATAAATTAGATAATATTAGAGATTGGGATGAAAGTCGGGTTACTAATTCTGATGAGGAAGTTGTTGTAAGTCATAACTGGGACGAGATTAGAAGATTTATGTGGGACTATGTTGGAATAGTAAGGACTACTAAAAGGCTTCAAAGAGCTCACCATAGAATAAAATTACTAAAATCAGAAATTAACGAATATTATGGAAATTTTAGAATAACAAAAGATTTAATTGAATTAAGAAATCTAGCAGTTGTAGCTGAAATCATTATTGAATCAGCATTACTTAGAAAAGAAAGCCGAGGACTACATTATACAACAGACTTTCCAATTTCAGATGATATGAATGTTCCAAAAAATACGATAATTAAATTAAATATTCAACCTAAAGACTACGCTGCGTAACAAACTATAATGGAAATTAATAAAGTAATAACTACAGAAAAATTATTGCAGATAATGTGTGTTCTACAAACTACTCTCGATATAAATTTTCTTATCGAGAATTTCAGCAATGAACTACAATCAATTATTCCGCATGAGTATTTAAGTTATAAAAATATAGATGATAAAATTAATGTAACTATTGGAAAAGAAGCTAAAAATAAACTAGTTGTAGATATCAATTTAAATAAAAGAAAATTAGGCAAACTAACATTATCAAGAAAAGATGAATTTGGAGAAAGTGAAAGCGAAAAAATTGAATATTTAACTACTCTACTACAATATCCAATCAACAATATATTGAACTATAGAGAGGCAATAGCTAATGCAAACATAGATCCAATTACAAAATTAAATAACCGGATGCTATTTAATAAAATTATAGAGCAAGAAATTGACTTTGCCCAAAGATACGAACAAAAACTCTTGTTAATGATGATTGATCTAGATAATTTTAAGAAAGTTAATGATGAACATGGCCACTTAACGGGTGATATATTATTAAAAAGCGTCTCAGATTTTCTTAGAAAATTTATGCGTCGAAGTGATTTAGTTTTTCGTTATGGCGGCGATGAATTTTGTATTATTCTAAGAAATACTTCATTAAATGGTGCTAATAAACTCGCAAATAGAATAAGAAGAAGCATTAAACATGAAGAATTTATTTGCAATGATTATCAAATAAAAATTACTGTATCAATTGGACTTGTAAAAATAAATGAAGGAGATGATACACCTAAATTTATAGGGCGCGCCGATAAACTTCTTTATGAAGCCAAAGAAATTGGCCGTAATAGTGTTATAACTGAGACTCCATAATAAAAAACTAATTGATTAATTTTTCCTTTTTCAGCATTTTTATAAATAAATCCTCATTCATTATTTTTATACCAAGCTCTAGAGCTTTTTCATATTTACTACCAGGATTAGCTCCATAAATTAAATAGTCGGTTTTTTTTGATACAGCTGAACTTACTTTTGCTTGTAAAGAAAGCAATAATTCTTCTGCATCTTTACGTTTAATATTCTTTAAACTTCCTGTAATAACAAAAGTTAATCCTTTAAGATTTGAACTATAATTACTTTTTGATTCATTCCAATGAATACCAGCAGCAACTAGTTTTTTTATAATTTTTTTATTATTTTCCTGCGTGAAAAAGCTTTTTATATTTTTTGCTACAATTGGTCCAATATCTGAAATATTTTCAAATTCTTCCTGAGAGCTTTTCTCGATCTCCTTAAAGGAGTGAAAATAATTCTCTAATGCACGAGCAGTACTCTCTCCTACTTCTGGAATACCTAGCGAATAAATAAATTTAGCTAATGTAGTAGATTTACTACTATTTATTGATTCTATGATATTGCTTGCTGATTTATCACCCATTCTATCTAGTGCTGAAAGTTCATTCTGTTTTAATGAAAAAATATCAGCAATGTTTTCAATCATTTTATTTTCTGTTAGTTTGTATATTAATTTTTCTCCAAGTCCTTCTATATTCATAGCTTTACGAGATACAAAATGAATAATAGCTTGATTTTTTTGTGCATCACAAGATAATCCACCTATACAAACATACGCTATTTTATCTTTTTGTTTTTTTACATCTGATCCACATATTGGACAAGATTTAGGCATTCTGAATTCTTTTACATTTTTACGTTTTTCTTTGATAACCGAAACAACTTCTGGGATTACGTCTCCAGCACGTCTAATATAAACCCAGTCACCTATCCTGACATCTTTTCGTTTAATTTCATCGAGATTATGGAGCGTTGCATTATTAATCATTGCCCCATCAACATTAACAGGTGATAAACGCGCAACAGGTGTCATAGTTCCTGTTCTACCAACTTGTACCTCGATATCAATTAATTGAGTTACTTCTTCAATGGGAGGAAATTTATATGCAATTGCCCATCGCGGAGATCGAGATACATTACCCAAAATCTTTTGCTTTTCTATGTAATCGATTTTAAAAACAACACCATCAATTTCATATGAAAGTTTTTTTCTAATATTTAAAATATGTGAATAATAGTCAAAACAATCCTTCAATCCACTTAATTCTTTTGATTCGACTGAAACAGGGAACCCCCAATTTTTTAATTGATTTAATATTTGAGTATGTCTATCAAATTTTAATTTCCCTTCATAATTACCAATTCCATAAGCTGAAAAAGATAATGGCCTAGTAGATGTAACTTTTGGGTCAAGCTGTCTTAAACTACCTGCAGCAGCGTTTCTAGGATTAGCAAATGTTTTTAATTTTAATTTTTCTTGATTTTTATTTAGTTCAAAGAAACCTTTATGTGATATATAAATTTCGCCTCGTACTTCTAATAATTTAGGAATATTATCTCCAATTAAATTTAATGGTATTTGCATGATTGTCTTTACATTTAGGGTAACATCCTCTCCAGTAAATCCATCTCCTCTAGTTGCTGCCGTATGTAAGACACCGTTTTTATAAAATAAATTTATAGCTAATCCATCAAGTTTTGTCTCTCCACTAAAAACTAATATTTCTTCTGATAATTCAGTTGATAAACGATCATAGAATCTTTGCATTTCTTTCTCATTAAATGCATTTGCTAGTGATAGCATTGGATCAGTATGCTCTATTTCTTTAAATTCTGATAAAGGTGTTGTACCAATACGTTGAGTTGGTGAACTATTTGTGATTAATTGAGGGAATTCTTTTTCAATTTTTATTAGTTCTTTAAATAATCTATCGTATTCAGCATCTGGAATATCTGGATCATCTAAAACATAATATTTATGATTATGCTGCGTGATTTTTTTTCGAAGATTTTCAGCCTCTTTACTTGCTTGATTCAGATTCATCTATTTTTATTCTTTTAAAAAATTCTGCATTGCATCTAATCTTAATTCATTTTTTATTGACACCAGCATCGAGTCGTCACACAATTTAAAATCTTTTAGTCTAATATCTGTATTCAAATATTTTGATATTTTTTGAAGTTTTGGAAAAAAGATATTTTCAAAAATTGCATAATTATCGACATAATCCTCTTTATACATAAATGCTACTATACCTTTTGTTTTCATATCTGAAATTTTTTCAACATCAAAATAACCTGGCTCATACATATTAGCGATGCTAAATACTGGTTTACTAGATTCTTTGATTTTATAATCATTATTTTCTTGATCTTTAAAATAATGAAATATTTTCATTTCATCATATTCCATTCCAACTTCATTCATTATCTTATAAAAACTATGTCCATTAATAACTTCACCTTCGCGTGAAGTAATATAGAATATGATTAAATTTTCAGAAGGTATCTCATCTTTTTTAGTCAATGAATTATCTGACACCAAATCATTATCAACCTGATTTTTACTAGCATTACTATAATTAGAATCTAATGAAAATTGAGCATCTTTTAAATTATTCGATAGCTCGCTCAAATCTGTTATTGCTTTTGTATAATCCTCTTCTGTGAAAACTTGATTTGAGTGAATAGGTGATTCTGGAATTTCATCAACAGCTTTTAGAATATCAGTTTTATTTTCATTCTTTTTTTTACGAAAAATTTCCCATATATAAAATCCTAGTACTATACAAACACCAATAACTAATAAAATTAAACGTAGGTTATTATCCATATTTATATTTCAATTTAGTCAGAAACTTATCTTACACAAAAAGAAAATTATCAATATTTAAGATGATATTTTAATATTAATTATGCTGACTCTGCCATTTCAACGGCCTCATCTACATCAACTGAAACGAGACGCGATACACCTGCTTCGTGCATAGTAACACCTAGAAGTTGATTTGCTATTTCCATTGTTATTTTATTATGAGTAATGAAAATAAATTGAACATCATTAGACATAGATTTTACTAACTCACTAAAGCGACCAACATTATTATCATCAAGCGGAGCATCAACCTCATCTAAGATACAAAATGGTGCAGGATTTAATTTAAATATAGCAAAAACAAGAGCAACAGCGGCAAGAGCTTTCTCGCCTCCAGATAGTAAATGTATATTTGTGTTTTTCTTGCCAGGTGGTTGCGCCATTATTGAAACGCCCGTGCTTAACAATTCGTCACCTGTCAATTGTAAGTATGCATGTCCACCACCAAATAATTTTGGGAACATTTCCTTGATGTTTTTATTAAGTTCATCAAATGTTTCTTTAAATCTAGTCCTCGATTCCTTATCGATTTTTCGTATTGCGTTTTCAAGTGTATTTAAAGCATCTGTTAAATCATTGTGCTGATTATCTAAATATAATTTACGCTCTGAATTTTGATTGTATTCGTCTATAGCAGCTAAATTAATCGGTCCTAGCCTTTGAATTTTTCGATCAATACTCTCAAGGTTGTTTTTCCAGTCATCTTGATTTGCTTTTTCTGTAATTGACTTAAGTAGATTTTTTGGATTTTCTTTTTCCTGTTCTAGTTGTTCTTCTACTGTTTGTATTTTTACTTGGCAACTATTAACGTCAAGACGTGCATTTTCTAGATTTGCCCTCAAACCTTCTAGTGATTGATCAAATTTATGCCTGCTCTCCTCGGATTCACGAATTTTTACCTGAATCAATTCAACATTTGTTCTTGCATCTTTTAACTTATTTTCAGCTTGAATTTTATCTTTTAATAATTTATCAATTTTAGTTTGGATATTCTTAATAGGTGTTTTTGTATCAAGCAAATTTTGCTCTAAACCAGATATTCTCTCCTTTAAATTATTCAATTGAGTATTATTACGTTCAATTACTTCTTTATATGTTGCGTGTCGAGTACTCTTAGAAGCAAGTATTTCTCTAAGAGCAGAAATATTATCTTGCTGTTCTGTAATTGAAGACTGGTGCTCACTTAAGATTGACTCACTATCTTCTAATCTCTCTTCATTTTCACTCAAATCCAACTCTAGTGATTTAATAGTGTTGCTTATCTCATTAATTTCTTTGTTTAGGCGTCTAATCTCATCTTCTCTATACAAAATACTTTCATTTTCATCAGAAATATTATTAACAACAGCCCAGTTTTTTGATAGCCACACACCATTTTTTGTAACAATTGATTGGCTATCATTAATTTTTGGAAGCATCTTTAGTGCCTCTGGCAATGTTTCAGCAATAAAAACATTTGATAAAAAAACTGGGCAGTGCTCGTCAGATTCTGCTTTATCTAGTAAACGCGGAAATATATCTTTCTTAGAAGTATCCAAAGATTGATTTATATTAATGAGCCCAAACTTACCAGGCGCCTTATCAAGTTTAGTTAAGTATTTACTCATATTATCTATACAAAAATGATGAAGACGGGAATTTAAAACAGTCTCTAGCGCATATCTCCATTCGGGTTTAATTTTTATAAGCTGAGAAAGGCGATTTTCTTTATTAAGTTTATTTTCTTTTAGCCATAATGCTAGATCATGATCTTCATCTATTACTGAATCTCTAATGGTTTCTAAAGAGACTAGTTGTCCGCGTAGCTTTTGATAATCTTGGCGTACTAAATCAAGCTCAGAAAGTACATCCTTAACCTTATCCCTATATTTTTTAACATCATTCTGTTTTGTAACAAAAATCTCATGAGCTTTTTTACTGTCGTTTCTATGATCATTTAATTCAGGTTCTAATTGCGTTAATTCATTTTGCAGATTCACATATTCTGTCTGATCTGATTTCTGCTGCTCCAAGATATCCTTGTGTGTTCCTCGAGCTTTAACTAATTCAACTTCCGACGTTGATATTTTTTCATGCTCATATTTTAGATTTTGTTCATATTCAGTTATATCACTACCAACTTTATAGAAATTAGACTGCATATTATTAAAATGCTCATTTGAATCGCTCAAATTACTACGTAATGTTTCAATTTCAGCTTCGATAGCTCTGACATTTGCTACTGCCGATTCAACTGAGTTTTCTTTTTTTGCTGCATTTTTATTAAGATCATCAATATCTTTATTTAAATCACGCCAGTTTATTGCCAATAACTCTAAACCAATCTTACGATGTTCTTTCTTCAGTGTTTTATATTTTTCTGCACCTTTTGCTTGGCGATTCAAATGATTTAATTGTTTTTCAAGTTCTTCTCGTAAATCATTTAGGCGATCTAAGTTTTCTTTTGTATGCTTAATTCTATTTTCAGTCTCGCGTCTTCTTTCACGATATTTTGAGATACCTGCAGCTTCCTCAATAAAAACTCTTAATTCTTCTGGCTTTGCCTCAATTAATCTTGAAATCATGCCTTGCTCAATAATTGCATAACTTCTAGGTCCCAGACCTGTACCAAGAAATATTGCAGTTATATCTCGCCTTCGACAACGTGTTCCATTTAAATAATAAGTCGATACTGCATCTCGATTAATTTGTCTTTTTATTGATATTTCATTGTAACTAGCATACTGCCCACCTAATTTTTTTTCTGTATTATCAAAAACTAATTCAACAGAGGCTTGCCCTACAGGTTGACGTGTATTTGAGCCGCTAAAAATAACATCGGTGAGTGATTCTCCGCGCAAATGCTTTGCGGAACTCTCGCCCATAACCCACGTTACTGCATCAATGATATTCGATTTACCGCATCCATTGGGTCCGACGACTCCGACGAGGCTGCTTGGAATAATTAGGTTGGTAGGGTCTACAAATGATTTAAAACCGGATAGTTTTATGTTGCATAGACGCATGAGGCAATACGATACTAGAGTTCTGGTCTCCTGTCCAAACGAAAAAACTATTAATGTAGTTTATTAAAAAGAATATATATCCTATTGTAAAAGAAGATTTTTATATTCTACTGTTAAAAAAAATTCATGTGATATTTAACATTATATTTTCTATATAATACAAACTGACTAATCTAAAAGGAAGAGAATAACTAAAATGACTGATAGCACATTTGATATTTTAGACACATTTCCAAACCCAAAAATCAAAAGAGATTTTACGATAAATATTGAAATACCTGAATTCAGTTGCTTGTGCCCTAAAACAGGACAACCTGACTTTGCAGTATTAGAGATCGATTACATTCCTGATGAGCTATGCATAGAGCTAAAATCTTTAAAGCTATACATATGGTCCTATCGTGATCAGGGAGCTTTTCATGAGGCTGTAACAAACAAAATCCTGGATGATTTAGTCGCTAAAATATCTCCACGTTTTATGTCTATAGAAGCAAAATTCAATGTACGGGGCGGAATCTACACAAATGTAACTGCAGAATATATAAAGGAAGGATGGTCTCCTAGCTAAAAAGCTAAAAAAATATTAGTTAATTCATAATTGCCCATTTTAATTCTTTCTGGTATACAGTCACGCTGATTTTTGTTTACTGGAGCACAGTGAATGGCTGCAAAGAAAAAGGTCGCCAAAAAGAAGGTGACTAAGAAAAAAGC
>CEUZ01284820.1_pt1 | contig 20429 bp, 19 predicted proteins | sample 361511 | NCBI WGS metagenome assembly CEUZ01 (sample SAMEA2622822, study PRJEB7988) | marine metagenome | biome: marine biome (ENVO:00000447); feature: surface water layer (ENVO:00002042); material: "saline water (ENVO:00002010), including plankton (ENVO:xxxxxxxx)" | depth 5 m
TGTTAGCCTAATTTTCTTTCTATTAAAATTAAATTTAACTTTTTCTTTTGAATATTTATTATCTTTTTCAATTTCTGTTAAGCTAATACAATCTGTTGGACAGATATTTATACAGAGTTTGCAGCCTGGACACTCATTATAATTAACTCTATGTATTAAATTTTCAGATCCTATAATTGAGTCAAATGGGCACTTATCAATACATAAAGTACATCCGACACAATATTCTTCATTTATGATAGCTACTTTTCTCATTATTTAATCTTTGACCCATTATTTATATTTGTATCTACTTCTATGATAGAAATTTTATTTTCTGAATCTGCAGCTAGCACCATTCCTTCAGAGTTTCCAAATCTCATTTTCTTTTCTTTTAGATTTACAACTACCATAACTTTTTTTCCAATTAAATCATCAGTAGAGTAGTGTTCTTTGATCCCAGAAAAAATGCTCTTAACACCTAAACTACCTAAATCAATAGTTAATTTAATTAATCGATCTGCATCCTCAACATCCTCTGCATTTTTTATTTCTCCAACTCTAAGATCTACTTTATCAAACTCGTCAAAATTAATCTTTTCTTTCATTTTATCTTCTCCAGATATATTTATATTTAAAAATTTCTTAATATCATCCTCTTCTACTCTTCTTTTTAATACAGAAAAATTTTTTATTTTCTTGTTTAGCAGTGGGCTACCAATATCTCTTAAATCAAAATTTTCTACATTAAGTAAATTTAGGCTCTCTTTGCTTAGAATAGGCAATACAGGAGAAAGTAGCATAATAATTATTTTGTAGTAATTAATGCCTTGGGTACATATTTCCTGTATCTCAGTTTGTGAATTTTTCTTATTAAGCTTCCATGGCTCTTTTTCATTTATATATTGATTAGCAGTGTCAGCTAATTCCATTATTTTCCTAATGGCAAAGCTATATTTCCTATCTCTATAATTTTCAATTATTTCTTCGCAGGGCTTTATAAACTTTCTATATAAAGATTCATCATCAAGTTTTTTTGCTAATGTATTATTATTTATTTTCTCTATAAATGAAGAGCACCTACTATATAGATTTATAACTTTACCAATAACATCACTATTAATTTTTTTTGCAAAATCATCAAAATTTAAATCTATATCCTCTATATTATTACTTAATCTACTAGCAAAGTAATATCTTAGATATTCCGGATCAAGATGGTCTAGATAATCTCTTGCTTTTATATATGTACCACGTGATTTTGACATTTTCTTCCCATTTATAGTAAGAAAACCATGGCAGTAGATAGCATCAGGAGTTTTTAAATTAGCTCCTTCTAGAATAGCTGGCCAGAATAAGCAGTGAAAGTATGCTATATCCTTTCCTATAAAATGATATATGCTTCCATTATCGTCTTTCCAAAAATCATATTTATCTTTTTTAGAGTTAGCAAACTCCTTGTATGAAGCTATGTAGCCAATTGGTGCGTCCATCCAAACATAAAAGAATTTTTCTTTTTCTTCAGGTATTTTAAATCCAAAATAAGGACTATCTCTAGATATATCCCAATCTTGTAGATCATCATTTAACCATTCCAAAAGTTTGTTTTTAATTGAATCTTGTAAATCATTTTCTAAGATCCATTTATTCAAAAAGTCCTTAAACTTCTTTAAAGTAAAAAAATAATGTTCTGTTTCTTTTTTTGCGGGCACTGTTCCAGAGATTGTAGAAATAGGATTGATTAATTCAGTTGGCATATAAGTAGCACCACAAGATTCACATGAGTCTCCATATTGATTGTCAGCTTTACATTTTGGACACGTCCCCTTTATATACCTATCAGGCAAGAAAATATCAGAATCCTTGTCATATAGTTGAGTTATATTTTTCTTTTCAATATATCCATTATCTTTAAGTTTTTTGAAGATTTTTTCACATTCTTCTCTATTTGTTTCTGAATGTGTGCTTGAATAGTGATCAAATATTATATGAAAATCACGAAAGTCTTTTTTATGTTCATTTATAACAGTTTCGATTAAATTCTCAGGACTAATATTCTTTTCTCTAGCTTTTAACATTATAGGGGTACCATGTGCATCATCTGCGCATATATAAGCTATATCTTGTCCTAATGACCTATGTAATCTTACCCATATATCTGTCTGAATATATTCGACTAAGTGTCCTAGATGTATAGGGCCATTTGCATAGGGTAGAGCGCTAGTAACTAGGACCTTTTTTTTTGATAACATTTTCCCTCCAAATTGTAACTAGTATATAATAATATTGAGAATTTGGCGCCAAACTAATAAAGAGTTTATTTTTATGGAAATAACAGATAATTTTGTGACTGAAAGGGTTGGGAAAATAATTGACCCTAATACTAAAAAGAATTTAGCACAGACAAAAAGTGTTAAGAAGGTAGTTGTTGAAGAAGGAAATGTTTCTATTGAGATAGTTCTTGGCTATCCAGCTAGGAACTATATTGGAACACTTAAACAGAGTATTGAGGAAGATTTAATAAAAGAAGGTATTAAAAACCCTTCTATCAATATTTCCTGGGAAATAGAAACACATTCAGTACAAAAAAGTTTAAAACCTATGCAAAATATAAAGAATATAATTGCTATTGCTTCAGGGAAGGGTGGAGTTGGCAAATCAACAACTGCAATAAATTTAGCTTTAGCGCTAGCAAACGAGGGTGCAACTGTAGGTATTTTAGACGCAGACATATATGGACCAAGCCAGCCAAGAATGATGGGTCTTAAAGGACAGCCAGATTCCGAAGACGGCAAAACATTACAACCAATGGAAAATTATGGGGTTCAAGCAATGTCTATTGGTTTTTTAATAGATGAAGAGACTCCTATGATTTGGCGTGGCCCAATGGTTACTCAGGCTTTAGAACAATTAATTTCTGATACGAATTGGAGAAACATAGACTACTTAGTAGTAGATCTTCCACCTGGTACAGGAGATGTCCAATTAACTCTTGCACAAAAAATACCTGTAAGTGGAGCAGTTATAGTAACTACACCTCAAGATATAGCACTACTTGATGCTAGAAAAGGATTAAAAATGTTTGAAAAAGTTGAAGTACCAGTTTTAGGAATAGTTGAAAATATGAGTACCCATATCTGTTCAAACTGTGGCCATGAAGATACAATATTTGGCACGGGTGGAGGGAGTGCTTTAGCTAATGATAGTAGTGTGGATTTATTAGGAAAATTACCACTTGAGAGCTCGATAAGAGAATTAACTGATAGTGGTAAACCAACAGTTGTATCCGATCCTGATGGGAAGATTGCAATGATTTATGGAGAGATAGCGAGGAAGACGGCAGGAATTTTGTCAGCACAATCTAGGGACTATAGCTCTAAATTTCCTAAGATAGTCATTGAAAATGATTAAACACTATGTCTATTAAGTCTGATATTTGGATTAAAAAAATGGCTGAAGAGAATATGATGATTTCACCTTTCGAGCCAAAACAATTAAGCCAAGCAAACAATAAGTCTGTTATTTCATACGGAACCTCCAGCTATGGTTATGATGTAAGATGTTCAAATCAATTTAAAATTTTTACGAATATTAATTCGGCAGTTGTTGATCCTAAGAAATTTGACCCTGATAGTTTTGTGGATTTTGTTGGTGATGTTTGTATTATACCACCAAATTCTTTTGCTTTAGCTAGTACAGTAGAGCATTTTATAATACCAAGAAAAGTCCTTACTATTTGTTTAGGAAAATCAACATATGCAAGATGTGGAATCATAGTAAATGTAACTCCTTTAGAGCCCGAGTGGGAGGGTTATGTAACACTAGAATTTTCAAACACAACACCACTGCCGGCGAAAATCTATGCGAATGAAGGGGTAGCTCAGATGATATTTTTTGAATCAGATACTAACTGTGAAATATCCTATAAAGATAGGAAAGGGAAGTACCAAGGACAAAAAGGGGTTACCTTACCTAAATAAATAATGTTAGATTTATACAAACAACTTAAAAGATTCTTTGTGTATAAACAACTTAAAAGATTCTTTGTTCTTTTAGTAGGATCAATCATTGTTCTTGTTGGCGTATTTTTAATATTTACACCTGGACCGGCAATTATTGTTATTCCATTTGGGTTAGCAATTTTAGCGACAGAATTTTCATGGGCTAAGAGTCTTCTAAAGAAATTTAAAAACAAAACAAGCGAGATTTCTAGAGGAGCTAAAGAGGTACTAAAGAAGACTAAACGTTAGTATATAGCTATAATAACAATAAACTACCTAAACCGAGAAAGGAGAAGAAGCCAACTACATCTGTAATTGTTGTTAGTATTACTCCCCCAGCAAGGGCAGGGTCCACGCCAATTTTTTTTAAGAATATTGGTATTGCAACACCTGAGAGAGCAGCAAATGCTAGATTTGCTATCATTGCAAAACCAATAACTAGTCCGATCATATAATTATCAAACCAATAGGATGATAGAGTTCCAATTATGCTGGCCCAAAGAATACTATTTAGTACTCCTACCAACATTTCTTTTATTAGTAGAGATTTAGCGTTTTCTTTAGCAATATTACCAAGTGCAATTCCTCTTATAACCAATGTTAGAGTTTGCAAACCTGCGATCCCACCCATACTTGCAACTACAGGCATTAGCACAGCTAATGCAACAACTTGCTCAATAGTTGACTGAAATAGACTAATTACGCCTGCGGCAATTAATGCAGTTATAAGATTTATCCCTAGCCATATTGCACGCCTTCTTGCAGATGGAATAACTGGAGCAAATGCATCTTCTTCATCGGTAAGACCAGCCATATTTAAAACTGTACTTTCACTTTCTTCTCTTATTACATCTACAACATCATCAATTGTAATTCTCCCAACAAGAAGATTATCCTCATCAATAACTGGAGCTGATATCAGGTCCCTATCCTCAAAAATATTGACAACTTCATTAGCTGAAGAATTAGCTTTTATAACTATATCTTGTTTACTCATTGTTTCAGAGACTGTTTGTTCTGGATCATTACATATCAAAGACGTTACAGATAGAATTCCTAAATAGTGATTATACTGGTCTACAACTATAATATTATCTGTATTTGGCGGCATTTGACCTCTAAGTCTAAGATATTTAAGAACTACATCTAGAGTTACATCTGGTCTAATAGTTATTGTGTCTGTGTTCATTAGACCTCCAGCTGTATCTTCTGGATAATTCATTACGGATTCTAATCTAGCCCTATATTGATGATCCATTCCTGCCAGCGCTTGTTCTATAACCGTTCGAGGTAGTTCAACCAATAAATCTGCTAAGTCATCAACATCCAATCCTTCAGTTGCTGCTATTAAAGATTTTTCATCCATAGATTCCATTAAATGAGATCTTACTTCATCACCAACTTCTATTAGTACAGCTCCATCATTTTTATGATCTAACATTTCCCAAATAATTCTTCTTTGCCTTGGAGGAGAACTCTCTAATAATCTTGCTATTTCTGCAGGGTGAAGACCATTAAGTATAAGTTTTGCTCTAAGCAAAGCGCCAGAATTTATAGATTCTGTTATTGTGTTTAGCCTTACAGCTTGCTCTTCATTTGACATAACTAACCTCTATTTAGTGGTAATTTTCCTTGCACTAGAGGAACTTAAACCAATAGATTCCCTATACTTTGTAATCGTTCTTCTTGCAACATTAATGTTTTTTTCAATAAGCATTAGTCTTATTTTTTCATCACTATATGGAGACGCACTATCTTCTGACTTTATAATTTCTTTAATCATTTCTTTGGCAGAATTTGCAGACAACCCTGTATTAGTTTCATCATCTATTCTACTTGAAAAGAAATATTTTAACTCAAAAATACCAAAAGGAGTGTCAATATACTTACCATTAGTTAACCTTGAAACTGTTGACTCATGAACATCAATATCCTCAGCTACTTTTTTTAAGGTTAATGGTTTTATATTTTTCTTCCCATCTTCAAAAAATGATATTTGAAACTTAAGTATGCTTTTTGCTAGATCTAATAATGAACTATTTCTGAACTCAAGGTTTTTTATAAACCATTTAGCCTCCTGTAGGTTTCTACTTAAATATTGTCTGTCTACTTCAGAGATTTCCTTACCTTTTAAATTAACGTACAACTTATTAATATTTATTTTTGGAGTAATATCTCTATTTACTTGTATTTGCCACTCCCCTTTGTTTTTATAGATCTTTATATCAGGTATTATATATTCATTATTAGATTTACTATCTTTAATTAAGCTTCCAGGTCTTGGGTTTTGTTCTTTTATTAATTCTTCAATATTTTTTATATGTTCAATGTTTATACTTAAACTTTTAGTAATTTTTTCATATTTCTTATTAATAAATTCATTAAAAAATTCTTTTACAATCACTATTGCAAGTTCTGTATCTTTAGATTGGGGTTCAATATTATTTATTTGCACATGAATAGATTCCTGAATACCTGAGGTGGCTGTACCTACAGGATCCAAATTTTGTATGTAATGTTGTACGGCAATCATTTCATCAATAGTTATATCAGAATCTTTATACATATCTTCATATATTGTTTCTATACTATTAATTAAATAACCATCATCATTCACATAGTCTATTATACTAAGTGCAATTTCGTGTTCCTTCTCCGATAAATTTGATAGTTCTACTTGCCAAGATAAATGAGACTTTAGACTGTGTTCATCAACTAATGTTTTTTCAATAATTTCTGTTATCGGGGTTGTATTTACGTCTTGATAGCTTTTTTTTAAATTTTCGTATTCATAGTGTGCAAAGTGAATAGAACAGTCTTCTGAATCATAGTCATCACAACTATCAATTTTTTCAATTAATGGATTTGATTCAAATATATTTTGTATTTCTTGTTTTAATTCAATTGCAGAAAGTTGGAGTATCTTAATTGCATGTTGTAGCTTTGGAGTTATAGTTTGTTTTGTTATTAAATTTGTTTGTAAACCTAATTTCATAATTTAAAACTTTCGCCTAAATATACTTTCTTAACTGTTTCATTTTTTAGAATTTCGCTTTTTGTACCTTTTGCAATTAATTTACTGTTACTTAGTATATATGATCTATCACAAACCCCTAGTGTTTCTCTAACATTATGGTCAGTAATAAGTATGCCAATCCCGTCAGTTTTTAATTGTTTTATAATTTTTTGAATGTCTACGACAGAGAGAGGATCTATCCCAGCAAATGGTTCATCTAATAAGATAAACTTAGGGAATGATGCTAGAGCTCTTGCTATCTCTACCCTTCTTCTTTCACCCCCGGAAAGACTGATACCAATATTATTTCTAATATGAGTTATATTGAACTTATTAAGTAGAAGTTCTTTTTTTGTATCAATCTCTTTACTCTTTAAATTTTGATGTTCTAGTATTGCTAAAATATTATCTTCTACGCTTAAACCTCTAAATATTGAAGGTTCTTGTGCTAAATAACCTATACCAAGTTGTGCTCTTTGATCCATTGATAAGCTTGTAATATCTTTATCATTTAATAGTACTTTCCCACCATCAGGATTTATTAGACCTGTTATCATATAAAAACACGTAGTTTTCCCTGCACCATTAGGGCCAAGTAATCCTACTACTTCCCCAGGACTGAGATCTATTGAAACATTTGAAACAATATTTTTTTCTTTATATTTTTTTGATATATCTTTAGTTTGTAATTTATTCATCCGAATTTTCAGGTTCTAGAGTCATTCTTACCCTAGATTTTCCATCTTTATCGCCAGCAAAAATATTTTCTGTATCCGTTTTATATATTATTTTATTACTTTTTACTATATTTTCACCTTGAGTAAGAACCGAGTCTCTAAGAAAGACTATAGTATTATTAGCAACTGTATAATCAATTTTTTTTGCTTCACCAAATACCCTCTTACCATTTCTTGTCTTTTGTTTATATGTAGCTTTATCCCCATTCATTACCATGCGCTCTATTTTGCTATTTTTTGTTGTAACAATAAGTATATCTCCAGTTAGTTTCATACTTCCTTGAGTAACTTTTACGTTACCTCTATACGTACTTTTTTGCGAGTTTTCATCCCATTTAGCTGAATCAGATTCTAAAAATATAGGTTGTCCCTGATCAACATTTTGAGCACTCACGGGTGATAATTGAACAGTAAGAAGAGTTATTATAATTATTTTGGTAAAAAAACTATTCAATATATTTGCCCTCTGTTTCTGTAAATAACACAAACTCTCCTAGCTCTAGACTACTTTTCATTCCTACACCTTTTAAGCTTGAGTACAATTTCTTTATCGTAACTTTTTTTTCTGTAACGGCTAACTGATGGTCTAGATATATGTATATCTCATCTGTATTCAACTTTAAGACTGGATCATCCTTCTTATCAATGAAAAACATTCTTACACCATTAAATAACTTAATATTATTTCTTTTGTATGCAATAGAACCCATGCCAGAAACAATCTTTGTAGGAGGTTTTCCTTCTCTGAAAAGTAATATATTTGGAGATTTAGTAATTATTGTATCATCCTTGTAAAAATGCTTCATTAAAGGGCTTTTTATTGTATAAAGGGGTTCTCCATTTATATCCATAGCAATATAGTTTGCATTATTAAAAGAATTATCTGGAAGTGTGTCAATTATCTTTCCATCCAAACTTAATTGGTTATCACTAAAGCTAGTAAACAAAAGTATAGATGCAGCACCTATAATAATTAAAATAAAATTTGATATACTTTTTCTCTTCACAATATTATTAACTTATACCTGATTTAACCAAATAAAACATATTTGTTGCGCCAATAACTTTACCATCTCCATCTATAACTGGGATTGCACTTATTTTTTCCTTATTCATTTTATTTAATACGTCTAGAGCTAAATCATTTTCTGAACAAAATGAAAAATTCCTATTTATAATTTTTCTAAGGCCGACATTATCTATCGTTTTATTTATTTTTATGAATCTTCTAAGATCTCCATCTGTAAATATTCCAACTACTTTTTTATTTTTATCAACTATTATTACAAACCCTAACCCTTTTTTTGTCATAATATCTATGGCGCTTATAAGATTATTATCAGAAGCAATTAGAGGAATTTCTCTATTTTTTTTCATTATGTCTTTAATCTTGATATTTAAATTTTTCCCTAATTGTCCACCTGGATGATATGTGGCAAAGTCTTTCCCGGTAAAATTTTTCATTGTCATAAGCACAGCTGAAATAGCATCTCCGATCACTAGGCACATTGTACTGCTAGAAGTTGGAGAAAGGTTAAGTGGGCATGCTTCATTAGTAATTTCGTTAGAAATAAATATATCAGATGAAACAGCAATCGTAGAATTCGATTTACATACTAACGAGATAACTTTATTTCCTATCTCTCTTATTATAGGAAGGATCGTAACTATTTCAGGTGTTTCTCCCGATTTTGAGATTAATATTACAACATCTTTTTTTTCTATTGCTCCTGCATCTCCATGTGCTGCTTCTGAAGGATGTAAAAACATTGAAGGGGTTCCTGTGCTTGAAAATGTAGCAGCAATTTTTCTCGCAATATGTCCTGATTTCCCAACACCCATAATAACAACCTTGCCTTTACATGAGTTTAGCAGCTTACATATTTCAAAAAAATTTGAGTCTAATGATGACTGGATATTTTTTATTGACCGTATTTCAGAGTTAATTACTTCGGATGCAATTTTCAGAGCTTTTTTTTGTGTAATTTCTGGCATAATTATCTTGATAAAACATAAATCGTATATAGTAAATAAATTATAACTAATATTATTCCACATATTGAGGAAATATTTAATCTTTCATTTACCCTGTATGTCAAAGATATTAAGAGTAGTAGGATAGTTAAACTTATCATTACCCAGTAATCTGGGTATACGATAAAACTAGGTACAGTAATCTCAGAAATTAGGCCAATACTTCCAACAGCTCCTAGCATATTAAATAAGTTTGAGCCAATAACATTACCTATAGCTATATCATACCTCTTTCTTACTATAGAAATAATAGATGTAATTAATTCAGGTAAACTTGTCCCGAGCGCGACGAGAGTTATTCCGATTGTAAGATTTGAAATACCAAGTAATTGAGAAATACCAGATGCAGACCAAACTACACCTTTTGAGGATATGCACAAGACCGTAGCCCATAATAATAACCAAAATAGGTTTAAAATTAGTTTATTATTTGGATAGTTGTAACTTTCCTTTGAATCACGAGTCGTAAATATTAAAATAGTAAGAGATAATAATAGTACTAATAGAGAAGCTAGCCCATCCTCCATAGAAAATTTAAAATCATATATAAAAAAATAAAATACTATGCTTGATCCAATTAGAATATAAAGCATAGGTGCTTTTAAAGTTTTTATTGATGAAGGAGCAAAGATAAATATCCCACCAATAATTAGAGCAATATTCGTTATATTAGAACCAATAGCATTCCCTAGACCAATATTTGGATTTCCTTGAAGAGCCGAAAAAACTGATGTTAATATTTCGGGCATTGAAGTTGCTAACCCTACAATAATAATTCCAATCACTATAGGGGAAAGCCCTATAATGCTTCCAAAACATTCTGCTTGGCGAATAAATTTGTCAACTGAGAAATACAGTATGGCAAAGCTTAATATGATAGTTGCTAGGAGTATTAACATACCTGTAAACTATAGCATAATTCGACACATAGAGCAGGCATATAAAGATGAGATTTTTAGATTGTTTTAATAATTATGTAGTTAGTTGTTATGACTTTATTATTACTAAGAAGTCTAAGTTAGCATTTATATTAACATTATTAATTATTGCTTTTTTTTCAACTAGTATTCCAGATTTTAAGCTTGACGCATCTGCCGATTCTTTAGTTTTAGAAAATGACGATGACTTAAAGTATTATAGAGAAATTAATGAAAGATATAGTAACGATGATTTTGTTGTAATTACTTATAAGCCTAAAAATCAAAAAGTTTTTGATAGGAAGACATTCAAAGAAATTGATATTTTAGCTAATAATTTAAAAAAAATTGATGATGTAAAATCTGTTGTTAGTATTCTTGATGTACCATTATTAGATAGTCCTCGTATAAGCTTTTCTCAACTTTCAGAGAATCAGAGAACTTTAAGATCTTCTAATGTAAATTTAGAAATGGCAAATATGGAGTTTATAACTAGTCCATTATATAAGGACTTGTTATTAAGTAGAGATAGTACAACAACAGTTATATTAGTTAATTTTAAAAGAGATAAGAAATATTATAATTTATTAAGTAAAAGAGATTCATTAAGACAAATTCGTTCCGATAGGGATTTATCTCTAGATGAGGAAACATCTTTAAGGCTAGCTGAAAAGTCTTTTAAAGACTATAGCGCTATTTCTGCACAAAGAGTAAAAAAGAATATAAGAGATATTAGGACAATAATGAGAGAGCATAAAACTTATGCTTCAATGTTTCTTGGAGGTGTCCCTATGATTACATCTGATATGACAGATTTTATAGGTCAAGATATTAAAGCATTTGGATCTGGGGTCTTATTATTTTTAGTTCTTATACTTGGTATTATTTTCAGAAGATTTAGGTGGATTTTTATTCCGTTATTTGGTTGTACGTTATCTGTGCTTTTTGTAAGTGGTTTTTCGGGTTTCATGGACTGGAGAATAACAGTTATATCCTCCAATTTTCCGTCATTGCTACTTATAATTACTATGGCAATGACAATACACCTAGCAGTTCGCTACCGAGAACTTATTTTCAAAAATCCTAATAAGGGAAAAAAAGATATTATCCTTGATACTATACATTATATGTTTGTTCCTTGTATATACACATCCTTAACGACGATAGTTGCTTTTGTTTCTTTGTTTGTTAGCGGAATTAGACCAGTTATAGATTTTGGGCATATGATGACATTCGGGATAGCCTCTGCATTCATAATCACTTTTATTATTTTTCCTACAACACTATTTATTATGCCTAAAGAAAATATAGAAACTGATGATGATACAACAAAAAAAATTACAGAATTTTTTGCCAAGTTTACAAATAAACATAACAATAAGATTGTATTCCTATCAATACTACTAGTTGTGATAAGCATATTTGGAATAATTAATTTAAAAGTAGAAAATAGATTTATAGATTATTTTCATTCAGATACTGAGATACATAAAGGCATGCTAGAAATAGATAAGAAACTTGGAGGGACAACTCCATTTGACATTATTTTAAATCCTCCAAGATCATATATAGATTTATCTGAAGAGATAAAAGATAGTGAAGATGATGATTTATTTGATGAGTTGTCTGATGCTTTAGGTGATGAAGCTAAGGATAGAAATACTTCATACTGGTTAAATAATCCTAAGCTTTTAGAAATTACAAAAATTCATGATTATTTAGAGTCTCTACCAGAGGTTGGGAAGGTATTATCATTATCAACAATTTACAAATTAGGAAGAGGTTTAAATAATAATGAAAGCCTTTCAGATCTGCAAGTTGGTGCTTTACAAGATGCAGTGTCTGACGATGTACATGATGTCTTAATAAGGCCATATTTATCTGAAGACGGTAGCCAAGCTAGAATTACATTAAGAATTATTGATTCCGACAAAGAATTAAATAGAAATTCTTTTATTCATAAGATTAATAAATTCTTAAAAAATGAAATGAAGTATGATGAAAGCGAGTTTAGGACAACTAATATGCTCGTTTTATACAATAATATGCTGCAAAGTTTATTTGACTCACAAATACAAACTATTGGCTTTGTTTTTATTTCTATTCTAATAATGTTCATAATATTATTTAGATCATTTTTTCTAGCTGTAATAGCAATAATCCCAAATATGGTTCCAGCAACACTTGTTTTGGGTTTTATGGGTTGGAAATCAATTCCATTAGATTTAATGACAATAACTATTGCTGCAATTAGTGTTGGGATAGCAGTAGATAATACTATTCATTATATTATAAGATTTAAACGTGAATTTCCTAATTCAGATTCATATAAAAGTGCAGTTACCACTTGTCATGGGAGTATAGGAAAAGCCATTTACTATACGTCATCAATAATAGTGATAGGATTTTCTATTCTGGCTTTGTCAAATTTTATACCCACAATATATTTTGGTTTGCTTACTGGATTAGCTATGCTTGCTGCCTTATTTTCATCTTTAACCTTATTACCTTCTTTGTTAATTATTTTTAAGCCTTTAGGCAGAAGGTAAGATCGTTATTTCCTTGATACTATGTCCTAATATGTGAAATAATAAAGCATGAAGCTTAATATTCTAAAAAATCTAAAGTTAATTCTGATACTGATTCCACTTTTAGGGGTTAATTGTTATGCAGTGGAAATTTCACCAGAGAATGTAATTAAGAGTGCTGCTGATGAACTATTTTCAGATGTTAGACAAAATAAAGAATCTTATGTTAAAAATATAGAACCTTACTACAAGTTAGTGGATAAAGTATTATCTCCAATATTAGATTATGATAGTTTAATCTATCAGATATTAGGTAAAGCCAAGTATAAAAATACATCTAGTGAACAAAAGGAAAGATTTAAGCTAGCATTGAAAGATCAGTTAATTAGGGTGTATTCAAAAACTATACTTGAGTATTCTGATGCACAGATTACGTTTCTTGATTCAAATAGTAAGATTTCAAATAAAATATATATAGTTTATACGGAATTATATATAGGAAAAGGAAAGCCTAATTTTAAAGTAAATTATGCAATGAAAAAAACTTCTGGAACTTGGAAAGTTGTAGAAGTTGTTGCTGACGGGATTCGTCTCGTAAAGAGTTTAAAAAATAGTTTGTCTCCAGAAATTCAAGAAAAAGGTTTAGAGGAAGTTATTAATCGCCTTGAATCAGAGTCAACATCATAACTGTCTAAATTATGGAAAAATTAATTATCCATGGCGGTAAGTGTTTAAATGGTACAGTTAAAATATCTGGAGCTAAAAATTCAGTTCTACCAATTTTAGCTTCTTCCTTATTGTCTAGTGATCAAATTATTATTGGGAATGTTCCGCATCTACAAGATGTAACAACTACAATTTCCTTGTTAACAGAGATGGGAGCACATTCGAGCATAGATGAAAAAATGAGAGTCACTATTGATAGTTCTTCAATAAGGAATTTCTTTGCACCATATGAGATGGTTAAGACTATGAGAGCATCAATATTAGTTTTAGGACCTCTACTTGCCCATTATGGTGAGGCAAAAGTTTCATTGCCAGGTGGATGTGCTATTGGATCTAGACCAGTAAATCTTCATTTAGAAGGTTTAAAAGCTATGGGGGCAAAAATTAATGTAGAGGAAGGTTATATAATTGCTAAAGCAAAAAAATTAAAAGGAACAACTATTAATCTTTCAATATCATCTGTTACAGGAACGGAGAATTTAATGATGGCAGCAACTCTTGCTGAGGGCAAAACTATTATAAATAATGCGGCAAAAGAACCAGAGGTTGTAGATTTAGCAAATTGTTTAAGATTGATGGGTGCTAATATTTCTGGTGATGGAACATCTACTATAATTATAAATGGTGTAAGTAATTTGAGTGGGTGTAGCTATAATGTGCTTCCTGATAGAATAGAGACAGGTACTTACTTAGTTGCTGCCACAATAACAGGAGGGAACGTCACTCTAAAAAATACAAAACCTGAAACTCTTAAGACTATAATAAAAAAACTAGAGGACGTTGGTGCTGAAGTAAAGATAACTGAGGACACTATCAAAATATCTTCAGATAAAGAAAATCTAAAATCTGTAGATTTAGAGACATCACCTTATCCAAAATTCCCTACTGATATGCAAGCACAGTTCATAACATTAAATTCAGTTTCTAAAGGAAAAAGTAAAGTAACAGAGTCTGTATTTGAAAATAGATTTATGCATGTACAAGAGTTAGTTAGAATGGGTGCAGATATTGATGTAAGGGGAAATAAGGCAACAATAAAAGGTGTTAAAAAGTTAGTTGGCGCTAATGTTATGGCTACTGATTTAAGGGCGTCCGCAAGTTTAATATTAGCTGGTTTAGTAGCTGACGGTAAAACTATAGTAGATAGAATATATCACATCGATAGAGGATATGAGTGTATAGAAGAAAAATTAACTCAACTAGGGGCTGTCATTAAGAGGGTTCCACAATGATTATTAATGACAAAATTACTATTGCTATATCTAAGGGGAGGATTTTGAAAGAAAGCTTAAATCTTCTTAAAAAGATAGATTTAACACCATTAGAATCAATCAATGACGAAAGAAAATTGATACATGAAACAAATATAAAAAATATAAGGTTCGTTATAGTTAGGGCTACAGATGTACCTACTTATGTTAGTAATGGTTCTGCGGATTTAGGAATTGTAGGTAAAGATACAATTATGGAATTCCTAAGCAATGATTATTATGTGCCATTAGATTTAAAAATATCTAAATGTAGGCTTGTACTTGCCTCATTATTAGATGATAGGGAATATGGTAGTAAAATTAGGGTAGCAACAAAATATCCAATAACTACAAAGGATTATTTTATTAAGAAAAAAAAACAAGTAGATATTATAAAATTATATGGATCAATGGAACTCGCCCCAGTTTTAGGATTAGCAGACTATATAGTTGACCTGGTTGATACTGGAGAAACATTGAGGGTCAATGGTTTGAAAGAAGTAGAAACGATATGTGATATTAGTGCTAACTTAATTGTTAATAAAGCATCTATGAAGTTAAAACATGAATCTGCATGGTGTATAATTAATAATATTGAAAAGATATTGTTAGAGAAATAAATGTGACTTATAAAACTGATGATCTTAGGATAATTGAAACTAATGAACTTAGTAGCCCTGAGGAAGTTCGTAAAGAAATTCCTATTGAAGATGAGGTTGCTAAGACAGTACATCAATCTAGACAATCAATTGAGAACATTCTTGATAATAAGGATGATAGATTAATTGTTGTAGTTGGTCCATGCTCAATTCATGACCCTAATGCTGCATTGGAATATGCAAAAAAACTATCCAAAGTATCTAACAAACATAAGAAGAATCTCTTTATAGTGATGAGAGTATACTTTGAAAAACCAAGGACTACAGTTGGTTGGAAGGGTTTAATTAATGATCCATATTTAGATGGAACATTTAAAATAAATGAAGGAATAAGAATTGGGAGAAAAGTCTTACATGATATAACTTCACTTGGACTACCAACAGGCACTGAATATTTGGATTTAATTAGCCCACAATACATTTCGGATATTGTAAGCTGGGGAGCAATTGGAGCTCAAACAACCGAGAGCCAATGTCATAGAGAACTAGCTTCTGGCTTGTCTTGCCCCGTTGGTTTTAAAAATGGAACTGATGGAAACTTACAAATAGCAATTGATGCAATTAAATCTGCATCTAACGCTCATCACTTTCTTTCTGTGACTAAATCTGGAGATTCTGCAATTTTTTCTACTTCTGGAAATAATTATTGCCATGTAATATTAAGAGGTGGAAGACAGAAAACTAATTATGATTCAGAAAGTTTAGATGAAGTTGAAGTCAATCTTCAAAAGGCTAACCTTCCTTTACGAATAATGATAGACTGCAGTCACGCAAATAGTCAAAAACAATTTAAGGAACAAATTACTGTTGCTAAAAATATTGCCGCAAAGGTATCAGATGGAGATAATAGAATCCAAGGCCTAATGATTGAAAGTAACTTGGTAGAGGGAAACCAAAAAATTATATCCAAAGAGTCCTTAGTGTATGGTCAAAGTATTACTGATTCATGTCTAGGCTGGGATGACACTGAAGAACTTATTGACTGTCTATCAGAAGCAGCTTCCAAGAGAAGGATTAATGCCAAATATTAAAAAATTAATATCTAAAAATAAAAATTTTTATAAAGAATTAGATGCTTTTATATCTAAGAGGAAGCAAGATTCTAATAGTGCAAAAGAAAATATTAAAGAGATAATTTCTAAAGTTAAAACTGATGGAGATAAAGCATTAATAGAATTTTCTAAAAAGTTTGATTCATATAATATTGAGAATCCAGAAGAATTTCTTATCTCTAAAGAAGAAATAAAGGATTCAGTAGGAAAGATAAATAAAGACCAGAGAGACGCTATATCTTTTGCAATAGAAAATGTAAAAAAGTTTTCAGATAGACAAAAGATTGAACCTTGGTCATTTATGATGGGAGAAACATATCTTGGCCAGAAGGTTGAGGCTATAGAGAAAATTGGCATATATGTACCTGGAGGAAAAGCCTCTTACCCTTCGACGGTAATTATGAATGCAATACCAGCTAAAGTTGCCGGTGTTAAAGAAATTATTATGGTTGTTCCAACGCAATCAGGAAAAGTAAATGATCTTGTTGTTGCTGCTGCTCATTTTTGTGAGATTGATAAAATATATAAAATAGGAGGGGCCCAAGCTATTGCAGCTTTAGCTTATGGAACTAATGTTATTCCTAAAGTTGATAAAGTAGTTGGACCTGGAAACCAATATGTTTCTGAAGCAAAAAGAGAATTAAGTGGCATCATAGGAGTAGATAATTTTGCTGGCCCTTCCGAAGTTCTTATAATCGCTGATGATTCAGCAAATCCTAGCTGGGTTGCAATGGATTTACTTTCTCAAGCAGAACATGATCAAATGGCACAATCTATATTAATTTCATCAGATGAAAAATTTTTAGAATCTGTGCTTATACAAATAGATAATTTTTTACCCCAAATGAATAGAAAAGATACGATTAACTTATCTTTAGAAAACTATGGTTTATTTATATCCTCAAAAGGATTAAGCGATTCTATAGAAATTTCAAATCATATTGCTCCTGAGCACCTTCAATTATGTATTGAAAAAAATGAAGACTATGTGCCTGAAATAAAAAATGCTGGTGCTATATTCTTGGGAAATTATACCCCAGAAGTTTTTGGTGATTATTGCGCAGGGCCAAATCATGTTTTACCTACAATGGGTACTGCTAAATTTTCTTCTCCATTAGGAGTGTATGAGTTTCAGAAAAGATCTAATATAATTAAATGTTCAAGACAATCTGCATATAAACTTTCTAAATATGCGGAAGTTTTTGCTAAAGCAGAAGGTTTACAAGCTCACATGCTTTCTGCAGCATTAAGAAAAAATGAAGAAGATGAATAAGAAAATTTTTGATTATTTAAGAAAAGATATTAAGAATATTGGTAACTATGAGATAGTGGGTGCTGAAGGTTTAGCTAAACTTGACGCTATGGAAAACCCATATGAATTTTTAGCAAATATTAGTTTTGAAAAATTTAGTGATAAAAATTTAGTATCATTGAACCGTTACCCCGATTCCTATTGTAACAATACAAAAGATATAATAAAAAAGTCCTTAAACTTAAATTGTAATATTGATCTAGCTTTTGGAAATGGCTCAGATGAATTAATACAAATGATATGTCTAGCTTTTTTAAAAGAAGGAAATAAAGTTTTAGCACCAGAACCATCATTTAGTATGTATGAAAGAATTACAAAAATAGTTGGCTTAGAATTCATTTCTGTACCGTTGGCTAAAGATTTTAACTTAAATATAGAAGATATAAAAAAGGTTATAAAAAGGTCTGATCCAGCAATTGTTTTCCTTGCTTATCCAAATAATCCTACAGGGAATGTTTGGGATGAAGAATCCGTAATAGAGATTATTAAGTCTAGCAATTCATTAGTAGTTATTGACGAAGCATACTTTCCTTTTTCTAAAAAAACTTTAGTTAATTTAATTGATGAATATGAGAATATAATTATTTTAAGGACTTTTTCTAAAATTGGTTTAGCGGGCATACGCTTTGGTTATGCTATAGGTAATGAGGAACTTATATCGATTATTAATAAGATGAGATTACCTTTTAACATAAATTCTATGTCTCAAAATGTTATTAATGTGGTACTAAAAAATTTAGAAAAATTTAATTTTCGTGTTGAGGAAATTATTCAGGCTAGAAAAGAGTTATTTTCTAAAATGCTTTCTATAAAAGGAATCGAAACTTATGAAAGCTATGCAAATTTTATTTTATTCCGAATATTAGACAAAGATGCAGGTGAAGTTTTTAATTCTTTATGTGAACTTGGAGTTTTAGTTAAGGATGTAAGCGGTGAACCAGGATTAAAAAATTGCCTCAGAGTGACTGTTGGTAATGAAAGCGAGAACTCAATTTTTCTATCATCGCTAGAATCAATATTATTGAGGTAATTTCCTCACAAAAAATTATTCTTCGTGTTACAATACGTCGTAAATTTACCTCTATGCATTCGCATTAAAAAAGATTAGGTATCGAAAGTATGGAAAAAAACAATAGGAGAAAATTTTTAACAAGAAGTATGGCCTTCTTAAGTAGTACTGGGATACTTTCTATATTGTGGCCATTTTTATCCTATATGTCTCCAACAGCTAGAGAGAGAGGTGCGGGAGCTCCCGTAAAGGTAGATATAAGTAACTTAAAAGATGGGGAAAAAATTGATCTTATATGGAGAAAGAAACCTATATGGATTATTAGAAGATCAAAAGCAATGATTGATGGGATTGAGCTAGAAGAAAACAAATATAAAGATCCATTATCTGAAAATTTATCTCAGCAACCAGAGTTCGCAAGGAACAAATATAGATCTTTAAAACCTGAAATCCTAGTCCTTGAAGGTATATGTACTCATTTGGGATGTAATCCTAGCTTTAGACCAAAAATAGAATCAAAAAATCTAGATAATGTATGGAGTGGAGGGTTCTTTTGTGCATGCCATGGTTCTAAATTTGATTTTGCTGGAAAAGTTTATAGTGGTGTTCCAGCTGGCGCAAATTTAAAAGTGCCACCATATAGATTCGTTGATGATAATACAATTGTGATAGGAGAAATGCCTTCTAATAAAGATGAGGAGTCAGCTGCGTGACAAGCGAAGGAAAGAGTAATGGTATTATTGCATGGATAGATAAGAGACTTCCTATACTTAGCTTTATAAAGAATCATTTAACTCATTATTATGCACCTAAGAATTTTAATTTTTGGTATTTCTTTGGCTCTTTAGCTTTCTTAATTTTATTTTTACAAATATTTACTGGAATTTTTCTGGCAATGCATTATAAGCCAGATGCTAAATTAGCTTTCGATTCTGTAGAATTTATTATGAGAGATGTAAATATGGGGTGGCTTATGAGGTATATGCATTCCACTGGTGCCTCAGCCTTTTTTATAGTTATTTATTTACATATGTTTAGAGCTTTAATGTATGGTTCTTTTAAAAAACCAAGAGAGCTAATATGGTTATTTGGTGTATTTATTTATGTTGCATTAATGGCAGAGGCATTTATGGGTTATTTATTACCATGGGGGCAAATGTCTTATTGGGGAGCACAAGTTATAGTAAATTTATTTAGCACAGTTCCTTT
>CEUZ01290785.1_pt1 | contig 20420 bp, 19 predicted proteins | sample 361511 | NCBI WGS metagenome assembly CEUZ01 (sample SAMEA2622822, study PRJEB7988) | marine metagenome | biome: marine biome (ENVO:00000447); feature: surface water layer (ENVO:00002042); material: "saline water (ENVO:00002010), including plankton (ENVO:xxxxxxxx)" | depth 5 m
TTTCATAGTATTGTTTATTGTTGGTTACACAACACCCCCCTTCTCCAGTAGTAATAACTTTAACAGGATGAAAACTGAAAACAGTAATATCAGACCACTTTGAACAACCAACTCTATTTGAATAATATTTTCCACCAAATGAATGTGAAGCATCTTCAATAATTTTAAATTTATATTTTTTAGATAAATTTTTTAATTTAATCGGGTTTATTGGAAGGCCGCCAAGATGAACAACTATAATCAATTTTGGTAATTTTTTCTTTTTTTTTGCAATAATTAATTTGGTTTCTAAATTTTCTAATGAAATATTCCACGTATTGGGATCTATATCTACAAAATCAATTTTGAAACCACATAAAATTCCACAATTTGCGGTTGCTAAAAAAGAATTTGGAACAGTCCAAAATAAATCACCGGTCTTTAAAGATAAAGATTTGCAAGCCAAAAGGAGTGAAGAGCTTCCGCTGTTTGTTGCAAGAGCATATTTGCATTTCACCAAAGTTTTTATTTTTTTTTCAAATTTAACTGTTTTTGGTCCTTGAGTTAAAAAATCAGATTTTAAAACCTTGCTCACATCAGCAATGTTTTTTTTGCTTATTGTCTGAGTACTGTATCTAAAGCTCATTATGATAGCTAAGTATAAATAATTTCTTTTTAGTAAATGTTTAGATTAGTTTTTTTATCTCTTTTATATTCAAAAAATGAGAGTTTGTGTCTGAACTATAAATAAAATTTTCTTTAACGAATTTTCCAACTTCTTTATTTTGATTAATTTTATATTTATTAATTTTCTCTTTGGTTAAAGCCCTGCTGTCTATTGGAAATGGTCTAATTACATAGTGATCTTTAAATTCTATCGTATCTCTAGCAGATTCTTCTGGGCATAATACCTCGTGTAGTTTCTCGCCTGGCCTAATACCAACAATATGATATTTAATTTTTTCATCTAAGGCTTTTACTAAATCAATAATTTTGATAGATGGAGTTTTTGGTACAAAAAGCTCTCCTCCTCTCATTTTCTCAATAGAATTTAAAACAAATGACACTCCCTGGTCTAATGTTATCCAAAACCTTGTCATTCTTTTATCTGTCACTGGCAAAGATTTAACTTTTTTTTCAATAAGTGATTTAAAATAAGGTAATACTGAGCCTCTAGAACCAACTACATTTCCATATCTAACAACAGAAAATTTAATTTCATCGCTTCCTGATAAATTGTTTGCATCTATAAAAAGTTTATCAGAGCATAATTTAGTTGCTCCATATAGATTTACTGGATTAGCAGCTTTATCCGTGGATAGGGCGATTATTTTTTTAACATTATTTTCTAGACTTGCGCTAATTACATTTTCTGCACCATAAATATTTGTTTTTATAGATTCCATAGGATTATATTCTGCCGCCGGAACCTGCTTTAATGCTGCCGCATGAATAATTATATCAACTTTTTTTGTCGCTAACTTTAATCTTTCTCGGTCTCTTACATCTCCTAGTAAAAATCTTAATTTTGAATTATCAAACCGTTTTGACATTTCATACTGCTTTAATTCATCTCTTGAATATATAACTACTTTTTTAACATTATGATTAAGCAAAATTTTTGCACACTTCTGTCCAAAAGATCCAGTGCCACCTGTTATCATTACTATTTTATTTTTTAAAAATTTCATAAATTTATTTATTATTAATGTTGTCCTTTAAATTTATCAAAGCCACCCTCTTCTATAATTCTGCCACTATCAAAGCGATAAATTTTATCACAATTTTTTAAAGTATTTATCCTATGTGCTATTGAAATAATAGTTTTTTCTTTAAATATTTTAAGTTCATCAAGAATTTGGGTCTCTGTGTTAACATCAAGAGAGCTTGTAGCTTCATCTAAAAATAAAATTTCGGGATTGTAAATTAATGCTCTACATAAACCGATTCTTTGAATTTCACCTCCTGATAGATTAATACCTTCCTCTCCAAGGTTTTCATCTAAACCTCTGGGTAACCTATTTAATAAATTTTCTAAACTTAATTTTTTTATCATTGATAAGATTTGATTATCATCATATTTGTTGTTGTCCAGACCAAACAATATATTATTTCTTAAACTTTCATCCAATATAAATATTTTTTGAGGGACAAATCCAATTAGTTTTTGCCATCCTCTAATATTGGAAAAAATAGACTTATCATCAACAGTAATACTTCCTGTTGGTTGATCAGATATTCCAGTTAAAATTTCTACTACTGTACTTTTTCCAGAGCCGCTTGGTCCTATTATTCCAATTTTTTGACCTTTAGCTATATTTAATTTTATATCCGAAATTTCAAAATTCTTTGAATTTGGATATTTAAATTTTTTTATATCTATAGCAATATTTTTGTTAAATATAAATTTATCATAGTCTTGTCTTTCTTCCTTTTTGAAATTTTTTAATTCTAAATAAAGTACATTTAATGATGGGTAGCTTAATTTCATATATTGCAAAGAAGTAACAATCCTGTTCACTGATGGTAAAATTCTAAAACTTGCAGCGACATAAACACTTAATACTTGCGTAATTTCAACTAAATTTTTTCCTGAACCGTACAAAAAGAAAAGTGAAAAAGTTATTAAAAATATTCCTACAAATTCGAAGAGTAGTCTTGGCATCCCTTGAAAAAAATGCGCTTTCATTGATGCTTGGGACAAATTAACATTGTGAGTTTTAAATTTATTAAAGAAGAATTTTTCTCTTCCCAGAAGTTTAATTATTTTTATTCCATCAAAACCTTCTTGCATAAATTGAATTCTTTTTTGAATATTTGACTGTCTTTGTAGACCCCAAAGGTTTAATTTTTCTTTTATTAAAAAAAAATATAAACTTGAAATAGTTAGAAAAACTAATGATATGACGACTGTAAAATAAAAATTTACGTATGCAAGTACACAAAAAATACCAATTACAACTATAATTTCTAATAGTAGTTTTAATAATGAAACTAAATACCCGGCAAAATGATCCACTTCTGTCATCAAATTTCTTATTAGCTCAGAGCTATTTCTATTATAAAAATAGCTAAAATTTTGATCTAAATATTTCCTAAAAACAGAACTGGATAAATATTCTTTGTAAGAATATAAAAAGCTGCTTTCAAACCAGTTATAAAAAATTAAGAAGATTACTTTAATTGTATAAAAAATTAAGAAAATTAATATAAAGTAATAAATAATTTCGCTGCTATCTAAGTTTAAAAAAGTGATTATTTTATTAACAAAAACGTTACTTTCAATATTTGCTGGATTTAAAATTCCTACAATAGAAAATATAAAACCTAAGCCTGCCATTTCTAAAATTGTAGAAATGAGCATAAAACAAAAAAGTAAAAAAAGCGTTTTTTTTTGATTTTTATTAAAAAAATACAAAAAATTATTTATCATTTTATTAAATTAAATTGAGTATCTGTGTTATTTCTTTATAAAGGTTTACTTAAATGGATGTTTCCAGGTTTTTCTTAATAATTTTTTTTTACACCAAAGATTTACATAATTTTCAACTAGCCTAAATGGCAAGTCTGTATGATTGGCTATATCTAAAATAGTTTTATTTCCTTCACACATATTGGTTAAGCAGTTCATTAGATAGTTAAACTTATGGGTGTTGTTTTTAACAATTTTTAAAGTTTTTTCAGGAATTTCGTTCAATAGGCTATTGCTAAAAGAGCTTGAATAGCCTTTTATTCCTGAAGCTTCGTCTGGAGATAAATATAAATTAAATTTCTTTGAACTTAATCTAGGGAGTCCATCAAAATTTCTATGAAGAATAGAATTGTTTTCGAAAACATGTACTATTTCTTCTAATATTAGCACTGTTTCTTCAAAATTTTTCCAAGAAACTCCTGAAGGGGTATCAAAATCAGTATGATAACTATCAAATGGCGCTCTAGCTAATGAACCGCAAGGTATATTCGTTCCACCAACATCATATGCTATTTCGTCATTGCCTATCGGTCCTTTTCTAAAATCGTAAGTTTTATAATTTATGTTTAAATATTTTAAAACATGAGCTGTAATTTTATCAATCTCATTATCCTTTGAAAAAGTTTGTTGGTAACTAATATTTTGTTTAGCGCCTGGTGTTGCTATAAATAAAGCTTGTTTAACTTTATTTTTTTTTGCATAATATTTTGCATAAAAAACAGATCCTATAATTTCAACTGTAGACAACATCCTGTAAGTTAATTTGGTTTGTTTTTTTCTAAGTCTGCTAATTAACTCGTGACCTGCTAAACATCCAATTAAACCATCCAGACACATTTGGGGATGATCAAAATGTCCTACGAATAAAAAACTATCTTTCATTTTACCTAGATGAACATCTTCTGCCATTTCAAGTTTACCTTTGTTAAAAGAAGTTTTTATATCAACTAAATATTTTCCTTTTTTAAGTCTCTTTTTAATCTTATGAGGAAGAGAGAATCCCCATTCCTTTTTCCAAAAATTGTACTGGTTTCTGAAATGAAAAGTAGTTGCATTTGGCTTTTTTGGATTAGATAATATTTTATCATTTAATTTATTCATTTTTATTTTTCCTTTAAAGGGTGGGCTATAACACCATAATGAAAGCTTATTTTTATTCCAATCAGCAATTATTTTTCCTTTTGGATCTTTTAAAATTCCTCTTTTGACATCCCAGCTAGGAGGCACGATCCAACCTTGGCATTTTTTTCCAGTTTCAAATCCAAAAATTTTTAAACTTGTAAAATATTTTTTTAACAGACGATAAGCTTGGCTCATTTCCTTGCTCACATGCACTCTATTTAAATGCCAAATATCGTTTAATGCTTTTTTACATCTATTTAGGTTTTCAACTTTTTTCATGAGTATTTAAAATTATTAATTTTTTTAATTTGATCTATAGCCATATAGGGATTTTTTTTTACCATTAAATATTCTTTTGTTTTTTTTAAATATCTAAGAATCTTAAACTGACAATTTTTATATAGCTTTATAGCCATTTTATTCTTTCTTTTAACTATCAAAAAAATTGCATGAATATTTTTTTTCTTAAATAGCCATTCACTAGATTTGCTTACTGCTTCCTTGCCTATACCTTTACCTCTATAAATTTTGTTACCAATTAAAATACCGAGCCAGCAAAAATTATTTTTTTTATCAATTGAATCAAATTTTATATTCCCAATATGAATATTTTTTCTTCTTAAAAATATTCCTAAAAATAAAGTATTTTTCTTCTTTAATTGACTTTTTACATACTTTTTTAATTCTTTAATTGTGGTTATTTTTTTCTTTATATATTGTTTAATTTGTTCGTCTTTAAACCAGGATAGATAGCTGCTGTTCACATCTGATAGCCTTAGTTTTTTTAAAAAAATTTTATTGGTATGTGTTTGATAAAAACTATAATTGGCTTTTTTATACATTCTCAATGTTTTTGTAATTTTTGATTTCCAATTTTTTCTTATAAATATTGGCAGATCACTTTGATAATGAAATGTGCCATTATTTTTTTGCTTTTTTGCTGAATATTTTTTATCAAGTATTTGATTAATTTTATCTAAAAATAATTTTTTAATTTCAAAAATTAAAATTTGATAAGTTTTAAAAAAATTATCATTTCTTTTTTTATTTATATTAAAAATAATTTTTTTTTGATAAATGATTGGACCGGTATCTAGCCCCTTGTCAATCTCATGTATTGTTACCCCCTTAGGAGAATTTTCTACAAAAGACCAAAAATTTGGGTGCGCGCCCTTATTGTAAGGCAAATAGGACATATGTAAATTTATAGCTGGCCTTTTTAATTTTTTAAGAATTTTTTTTTTTAATATAAATCGATAATTAAAAGTAATTATTAAATCAATATTTTTTAAATCGCTTATTATAATCCTTTTATTTTTGCTAATAACTTTCCACTTTTTTTTTATTATAGCTTTTTTAATTCCTAAGGTATGTTGCGTGTTTCCAAGCAATAAACATGTTTTATTAATTGTCATTTAAAAAATTTAATTAACTTTTATCAAATTAAGTAAGAAATTTTTTTAAATATATAATTTTGCTAACAATACGAACTTGATTTAAATATAGCTCCGCACTTTGACTTTTGACATTTTGAAAGTCTTTATTAGCATTTAAATATTTTTTACTTTAAGCAGGACGATACAGGTAATTTGAGTTATCTGATACCGTCATAACAACGTTTCCAACTATAATTTTTAATTTATTTTTTTGCCTTTTAATAATTTCAAAAATCATATCTGTAAATGGGCCAGATATAAATTTAGCTTTATTTGTGATTGTCGTTTTAAAAAATGATTGTGAAAGATATCCTTTATCATTTTCAGAACATTTACAATATTGAATAAAATTTATCATTTCATCCTGATTTTCATAGTAGCCATTTAAAAAATATTCTAGCCCTTTAGTAAATTTTAATTTATTTAAAAAAACTGAACTATTAAAATTTTTGCTATAACAAAATACATAATTTTCTAAAGCTAATTTTTCTAATCTTCTGGTTTTGTTTTTAAAAAATTGATGATACTCAATTTTTGGAGAATAAAATTCTATACCGTAACCTGATTTTTTGATTAAATCTTTTTTAAAAGTCTCAATTTCTTTTTTTTTTATTTTTGCAACTACCCACATTAGTTTATTTTTTTAATTCCCTTTTTAACTCGTCATATTCTCGCATTTTTTGTTTCATGAAATTTACTGTGAGCTTTGTTTTTTCCACAACTCCTTTAGGAGTAAGAACATAGAAATACCCAATCTTGTTAGGATTCTTTTTAAAATTTTTGATTTTAACCAAGCCTTTTTCTTTTAGAGAATTTAAGCAATAATTTAATTTGCCTAGGCTGAAACCAAGATCCTTAGCAAGTTCTCTTTGCGTGGACTTAGGTTTGCCGCTTATTTTTCTCAGTACATTAAAATGGTCTTGATTATCATTCATATCTATGTTCAATTGTTGAACATTTATATCGTTCAATAGTTGAACAGTAAAGCTTTTTTTTGACAATTTATTGAGGTAAATAGCTAGGGTGGTAATTAAATGCTAAAAAATTATAATTAAATACACTATATGAAAAAATTAATTGATCTTGCCAAGAAATTATACCCCATCAATAGAAGCATCACCGGAAGAGGTGTCATAAAAACCTTAAAAATTATTAAAAGTGATCATTTGCTTAAATTAAAAATAAAAAAAATAAAATCAGGTAAAAAAGTTTATGATTGGAAAATTCCACCTGAATGGAATATTAAAAATGCATTTATAAAAGATAAATATGGAAAAAAAATTGTAGATTTTAAAAAAAATAATTTACATGTTGTTTCTTATTCAAAAAAAATTAAAAAATATGTAAATAAAAATGAATTGAATAAACATTTATTTTCTATCCCCAAAAAACCTAGAGCTATTCCTTTTGTAACATCTTATTACAGACCTTTTTGGGGATTTTGTATATCTCACCAAGAAAGAAAAAAAATTAAAGGCAATAAATTTTACGTTCAGATAGATTCTAGCTTCAATTCAAAAGGACATCTTTGTTATGGAGAGCTTTTTTTAAAGGGAAAATCTGATAAAGAAATATTATTTACTACTTATATTTGTCATCCTTCAATGGCAAATAATGAAATTTCTGGACCGGTGGTTTCGACTTTTATAGCAAAGCATTTTAAAAATTTAAAAAAAAGATACTCAATGAGATTTATTTTTGTTCCTGAAACAATTGGAGCAATAGCCTACATTAATAATAATTTAGAAAAATTGAAAAAAAATGTTATCGCTTCATATTGTCTGACATGTATTGGAGATGAAAGAAATTATTCAATCGTACTTAGTAAATATAAAAATTCTTTATCAGATGTAGCTGCCTTGGAAGCTACAAAAAAACTTAAAATAAAGTATAAAAAATATTCATTTCTTTCCCGTGGTAGTGACGAGAGACAATTCAATTCACCTGGAGTTGAGATTCCAATGACTGTACTTTCAAGATCAAAGTTTTATACATATCCCGAGTATCATACTTCTCTTGATAATTTTAATATAGTTACGCAAAGAGGATTATATGGGGGATATAGTTTTGTAAAAAAAACAGTAGACTTAATACAGGACAAAATTATCCCTGTATCAAAATTTATTTGCGAACCAATGATGAGTAAAAGAAAACTGCGATCTACAACATCCAGTGGCTTCATTAAACTAGATCAAATGAATATAATGAATTTTATTAGTTATTCGGATGGTAAAAATGATTTAAAAAAAATATCAGAATTAATCAATCTTCCACTAAATAAAGTTAAAAAAATTTATAATTTTTTACTTAAAAAAAAATTGATCAAAGAGTTATAAATTTTTTAAATAAATTGGAGAAAATTTTAAAATATTCTTTTTAACCTTCTTTCCCAGTATATTAAAATAATATTTAGCATCTATACCAATTTTAGGTCGATAAGTTGCTATATTAGACGTAGATAACTTTTCTCCCCTTTTAATATTTTTAATTGCAAAAATTGACCTTCTTAATTTTAGAAAATTTCTCTCTACTTTTTCAACTCCAGTATTTGTCTTTCCTATTGAATTGAAAATTCGAATACTTTGTTTTTTTAACTGATAAAGCTGATTTGGAGTTATTGAAAATCTACTATCCAAAGTTTTTAGTTGATTTGAAATTTTAAAATGTTTTTCTATTAATGATGCCCCCAGTGCTGTCGCGCATAAAGAACTGTTTATGTCATCTGTATGATCAGAAATACCTACGATACAACCTTTAAATTTTTTTTGTAAATTTTTTATGTTAATTATATTAGCTTCCATTTCTGGTGTTGGATAACTAGATACACAATGTAAAATAACAATTTTTGAATGATATTTTTTTATAATATTTATTGCTGATTTTATCTCATTTATATTTGCCATGCCGGTAGAAATAATTATAGGTTTTTTTGTTTTAGCAACGTAATCTATTAGGTTTAGATCTGTAATTTCAAAAGAGGCAATTTTATAGATTGGCGTTTTATACTTCTCTAATAAATCTACAGCTCGCTTGCTAAAAGGAGTGCTAAACAGAACTACATTCAATTTTTTTGCTAGTTTAAAAGCGTCCTTGTGCCAGGAAAAGGGGGTGTGTGCTTTTTTATATAAACTCCATAGACTTTTACCTTTCCAAATTCCATGATTAATAGTGAAATTTTTATTTTTTTTATTAATGGTAATATCTTCAGGTTCATAAGTTTGTATTTTTACCATATCAGCTCCTGATTTAGCGGCATCTTTAATATGTTTTAAAAATAAAGATTTCTTCCCTCGATGGTTTCCGGAGATCTCAGCAACTATTACTGGGGGATTATTTTGAGAAATCAAAAGTTTCTTGTTTATTTTTATTTTCATTCTGTTAAATTTTGTTTAAGAGAGGATACATTATATTTTATTTTAATGTATAAATTTTTTATACTATGAAAAAAAATAACAGAAAATATGCATTTTATTTGTCAAAAATTAACAAAATTGAACAAACTAGAAAAAAAAATAACAAAAATTGGATGAATTTACTAAGGCTATGCTTTAAGTATAACCCTGAGGCCTCAAAGCGAATTCTTAAAGAAATTTTTACCGAAGACAAAAGAGTAAATAAATTAGTTAAGGATTTGTTGAAATAAAATATAAATAAACAATGAACTATTTCAATAATCAAATAATTTAATGAAGATACTAGTAACTGGAGTAGCTGGATTTATAGGATACCATACTGCTGATAGACTTTTACTTAACAAAAAAAATAAAGTGGTGGGTATTGATTCAATTAACAACTATTATGATAAAAAATTAAAATTTCAACGCTTAAAAAATTTAAAAAAAAAACATAAAAAAAATTTTCATTTTAAAAAAATAAATTTGTGCCAAAAAAATAGCTTGGTAAATCTTTTTAGATCCCATAAATTTGACAAAGTCATAAATTTAGCTGCACAAGTTGGAGTAAGATATTCGTTAAAAAACCCCAATGCTTATTTTGAAAGTAATTTATCAGGCTTTTTTAATATTTTAGAAACCTGCAAAAAATTTAAAATAAAACATTTATTATCAGCTAGTAGTAGCAGCGTTTACGGCGCAAACAAAAAAATTCCATTCAATGTCAAAGACATAGCAGATCACCCAATTCAATTTTATGCTGCTACAAAAAGATGTAATGAAATCTTAGCTCATTCATATAGCTATTGTTATAATTTACCTATCACTTTAATACGCTTTTTTACTGTGTATGGTCCATGGGGAAGGCCGGATATGGCATTATTTTTATTTGTAAAAAATATATTAAAAAATAAACCAATTAATGTTTATAATTTTGCTAAACACTCAAGAGACTTCACTTATATTGATGACATTGTTGATGGTATTATTAAAACGCTGAATAAAAATCCAAAAAAAAATAAAAACTGGAACCCTAAAAAACCTGACCCTTCTACTAGCTTTGCTCCTTTTAAAATAATTAACTTAGGAAGTTCAAAGAAAATAAAACTTATGGAGTATATAAAAACTATAGAAAAAGTTTTACAAAAGAAAGCAATTATTAAATTTTATAAGCTTCAAAAAGGTGACATTGAAGATACCTTAGCTGATATTAAAGAAACAAAGAAATATATAAATTTTAAACCAAAAGCTAAATTATATGCAGGGGTAAGTAAGTTTGTAAAATGGTATAAAAGTTATTACTAAAAATTATATTTTTCTTTCCTTGCCAATAATTTACTTATTTTTAAATCTTTTTTATCATCAATGTTTACATATCGATGTTTAGTTATAAATGGCATCATATTTCTTAAGTATATTTTCTTTTCATTAAGAAGTTTTTTTTTATTAAAAATGTAAAAAAGGCCATTTCTAATAAAAATATTAGAAAGTTGTTGTCTCGCAATGACTTTTTCGCCTGGTTTTGTATATAGTTTTAATTTTTTATTTTTTGAAAGTTTTAGTATTTTATTTGGATGATATTTGCAGCTAGCTTCACTTACTGACCATATGGAGTCACAGCTCTTTCTTATCATTATTTCTGTAGCTTTTTTAACATCTTTTAATTTTCTGAAAGGTGATGTTGGTTGTAAATATATGATGATATCAAATTTCGTTTGTGTTTTTTTTTCCGTATTTTTTATTGCATGTTTTAATACATCAAAATCACCCACGCGATCACCTGATAATTTTTTAGTGCGTATAGTTGAGTGAATTTTATTTTTTTTGGTAATTTTTAATATTTTTGGATGATCTGAACTAACAGTTATCAAATCTACAAACTTTAAAGATTTTGCAAAGTCTATTGTTATCTGCAGTAAGGTTTTTTTGTTTATTTTTCTTAAATTTTTTAACTTTATTCCTTTGCTTCCTCCTCTAGCAGGAATAATGATCAAAACTTTTTTTTTAAAAATCACTTTCTTTTTAACTGTCTAACTGCTGCATTCCACGACATGCCGCCAACAGGGCCAAAACCCAAATGTTGTTTACTAGTCAAAACAGCAGTTTTATTGCTTACCAAATTTTTAGATTTCTCTCCCATGATTTTTAATTGAATATCAGCGCACTTTTCAAAATGAAATGTTAAATGAAACAATTCTTCAATTGTATCACCTAAAATTATTATTCCATGATTCTTTAATATAATTAATTTAGTATTTCGTTCTACCAGTTTTCCTAGCTTTTTTCCTTCTTTGTCATCTATGATCATATTTCCATAATTAAAATATTTAATTTTATTATAAAATCTCATACTTGATTGATTTAACTTTGTATCAAATCCTTTTTTAAGACATGAAATAGCAACCGCATTTACTGAATGCGTGTGTAGTATAGCCTCAGGTTTGGCTTTAGAATTATGCAAATATTTGTGTATGTAAAAGCCAGCTTTATTAACTATTTTATATTTAGAAGAAAAATTATCATTAAGTTTTACATGTACTAAATTTTTTGAATTAATTTGTGAAAAAAGAAATTTATGTTGGTTAGTAAAAAATCCATTTTTCTTATCATCTAAAATTGAAGCGTGATTTGCTGTTAGATCGCTTATACCCAATGAATCTAAAATTTTAAATAAATACTCTAACTTTTTTTTTATTACATTATTTTTCATTTCAAATTTGAGAGAACCTTTGTGTAAAGATTTTATTTTTAAGAATAATAAATTCTATTTTTTTATTTTGGAAATTCATTTTTTTAAGATTATTAAAGAAAAATATACTACCTAAGCCATAAAGAGTATAATAGTATTTATCTTTTTGATTTGCACTCTCCAGCTGGCTATTTATATTAAAATACTTGGTATCTCTTTTAACCCAGATATTAGATGGCTCTTCTATTGCAAAAGAAACTATATCAAATAAATTGTAAACTGCCTTATTAATTAAATTCTGCAAAAAATTTTTTGGTCTCATAATATAATCTGTATTAAGGTATAAAAAATAATCTGGTTCAAATTTTCTTATTTTAATATAAACATTTTCTAGTAAGCTTTTTATACTGAGATTGTCCATTCTTTTATTTCTTTTTATAACAATAAATTTTTTATTTTTTTTTATTTTAAGATTCTTTATAAGATATTTGTCTAAAACTAAAATAACTTTTTTAATACTATTATTATCTGCTAAATTTTTAATAAGATTTTTGTTAGAATTTATAAATTTCTTTGATAAAAATTTTGGTTTTTTTCCAATTACACATGCAAAGATCTTTTGATTGGCTAAATTAAATATTTCTGGAAACAGTTTTTCTTCATAATCAATATTTTTCATTATAGAAGTAACATTTTTTAATCTATCAGTTTTGTTTGTATGGTGTAATCCATGGTGGTGATAAACTGCAGCTTTAGGTTCATAAATAATTTTATAGTTTTTTTTCATACTTAATATTTCTTTTGCCCATATTCTGTCTTCTATGTTTGATGTAGTTTCGCTGAAAGGATGCTTAATTAATAAGCTACTTCTAATTGCAGAATTAGCATTATGAAAAAAAGAATCTTTTTTTTGTATTCTTTTGTCGTTGCCAAAAATATTTTTTAAATCCCTGTAATCAGACAGGTTGGTATTAAACATAGGTATTTGCTTACCATATACAGCCGCTATTGATTTAGATTTTAAATTTTTTATTAAATTATTTAACCAAAATTTGTCATAAGGTATGCAGTGAGCAGAAAGACATACTACATACTTTGACCTATATTTTTTAGCTGCAAGATTTATTGCCTTGCCAGGTAAAAATTTCCTAATTTTTAATATTTTTAACTTATATTTTTTTACAATCTCAATAGTTCTATCTGAACTATAATTGTCAACTATTACAATTTTAAATTTTTTGTACGTTTGTTCTAAAATTTTTTCGATGGTATATTTAATCCATCGATCTTCATTTTTTGTGCGAATAATAATTAAAGTTTCCGTCATGAAAAGTTATGTTTACTTATTTTAACAACATTTATCAATTTTTTTTTCTTTTTAAAAAGGGAAAGATTGGTATTAAACAAATCTAACTGTTTAAACCAGTAACCGTGGGAATAACCACCAATATGTGGCGAAATAAATACGTTTGATAATTTTCTAATTTCACGAATAATTTTTGAATTGTCCTTTGTAGCAATTGTATCGATATAACATGAAGAATTTTTATTTTTTTTCAAAAATAATTTTAATTTAATTAAATTTATTGTTTCTAGTCGACTTACTAAAATTAAAGAAACATTTTTTTTTAATTTCGAAAATACTTTTTGATTTAAAAAATTCTTGTTAAATACATTATTTGGTAAAAGATTTATAACCACATCATAATTTTTAAATGAATGGATTAATTTTTTATATCCTATATATAATTTTTTATCTTTTTTTAAGATATTTTTTCTTCTTGAAAAAAAATTAGTGTTTAATTTAAAAAATTTTGAAAAATTATGTATTTTTTTTGCAACATTTCCATATCCTAAAACTAATATTTTTTTTCCATGCAAATCTTGTGTTTTTAAAAAAACTTTTTCATACTTAGCTCTATTTTGAATAGAAGATTTTTTATTTATTAAAAACTTTTTAGTAGTATCTAATAAATATAAAAATATTAAATTAAAAATTGAATCTGTATTAATTAATTTGCTATTTGTTACTATAATATTTTTTTCTTTAATTTTTTTATAGCTAAGTTTGTCGACACCAACTGAGCCAAAATGTATCCATCTAAGGTTAGGAAAAAAATCAACAATTTTGTCATTGACGCGAGTTCCCCAATAAATGCTTGTTTTAGTATCAAGCTTAATTTTTTTTGGATTTATTTTTTTGACTTCAATATCTTTATGTTTTTTCTTTAAAATAGATACAATTTTTTTATTTAAATTAAATAATTTTAATTTAGATGAAAAATCAGTTGTTATAATTATTTTTTTAGTCAAAGTTGAATGAATTTTTTTTTAATATTTTACTATTTTTTATATTTGTTTCCTTTAAATAATATTTACTTGAATTAAAATCATTATCAAAATAAAATTTAGAATTATTTATTCTGGCCTGCTCAATAAATTCATTATTTAAAGAAAAGTCAGTAATAGGAAGCTCAACAAATTTTACAAAATCGTCTAAAAATCTTGAAATTTGCAGAGTCGAATAAATATTTACAACACTTCCCCAACAGTGGAAAATTATCTTCTTTTTTAAATTATTATTTTTTAAAAATTGTATTAGTTTTGATAATTCTGAAATCGGCATATGTGTTATGTCGGGATTAATATAATCAAATTTATAATATTTAATTAATCCCACAAAATCATTTAATGAATTAAAATTTTCACCATAAGAAAATTTAAGTTTAAACTTTTGCCTTAAATGAATAAAATTTTCTAAATTATTAACGTTTAAAACTTCCTCAATCCACAATGGATTTTTACTTTTTATATAACTTAAAAAACTTTGAAGTTTTTTACGATTCATGTTTTTTTCATAAGTATTTGTGATTAAATCTACTGAAAAGTCTTTTATATTATTTCTTAATAAATCTATTTTTGATTTAAAATCACTACTTGTATTTATTCTTATCTTTATTTTGTCTATGTTTAAAACTTCTGATTTTATAATATCTCTTTTCAAATCACTTAAATTTGAATTAATAGATCCTGCACTTGAATAAACATTTACACAATCATTAATTTTTAGATTTTGGTTTTTAAAAAAAACTTCCTTAGTGGTTTTTGCAAACGATTGGCACTTTATTTCTGAAATTAAATTAATTATAGCAATTTCTAATGATGCAATTATACTTTTTAATATTCCATTGTTAAAGAAAAATTTATTTTTTTGAATATTTTCTAATGCATTTAATGTTTGAGTAATATTTTTTTTTTTAATTATTGAGCTAATAAAATTAAGATTCTTCATAAATAGAATAGGTGAATACGCTCCAACCAAACTTTCTCCGATTCCAATGTTTCCTGTATTTGAATAAATTTTTGTTAAAGCAATTAGTTTTTCTTTTTTATAGCCAAAATACTTGCCGTCTCCAAAATTACCTTTGATAATTGAAGATTCAATTTTTCTTATTTTAATTTTTTTTAACGTGACCATCGGCCAGTATAAACTTTTCTTATTTCTGTTTCCTGTATTGAAAATTTTTCTTTTATGTTCTTTTTCATTAGCTGAAATCTTTTTATGTTTTTGCTAAGCTCTTCCATCATATTTGGCAAAATAGCAAATTTGTTATCTCTTCCTGGCAAATTATTATTAATTGTAAAATGTTTTTCAATGACACTAATTCCATAGTCTAAGCTTAATATAGAACTTAATATATCTGGAGTGTGATCGCTTAGTCCTATATTTTTTGTAATTTTTTTTAATGAATTAATTCTGTTTAAATTCACCATTTTATCTGAACATGGATAGGACGAAACACAGTGCATAAGATTAGTTTTCTTTTTTTTATCAAAAATTTTAAAGCTTTTTTTAATTTCACTTATTTTTGCTGCCCCAGTAGATAAAAAAATATTACTAAATTTCTTATTGCAAAACTTAAGTAACTCGACGTTTCTATTCTCTGGTGAAGGAATTTTTATAGTTTTCAAATTAAGTTTTTTTATTAAATAATAGTCCTCTAGATTAAAAATGCTTGTTAAAAACTTTATCTTATACTTTTTGCACATCTTTAAAATTTTTAGATAGTCTTCTTCAGATAATTCAGCTTTTTTATAAATTTCTCTTCTACCGTCATTATCCCAAGGGCCAGGTTTTAGATTTTTTACCTGCCATGTCTGAAATTTTGCATAATCAGCACCAGATTTTTTTGAGGCTTTAATCATTTTTTCTGCCAGATTCAAGTTTCCCATATGATTCCAGCCAATTTCTGCAATTAGTATAATCTTTTTCATTGGTCAAATTAAACAATAGTTTAAAATTTGTATCTTTTCTATCAAAAAAACTAATCTCATTTTCTATTAAAAACTTTGAGAAAACTAATTGATGTCAAAATTATAAATATTAAAAAACTTGTATTTGTTTTTCGCATAACAAAATTTTCGTAGTACTTAATAATTTTTTTATGATTAAATATTTCGCTATTTCTTATAACGGACGAGTTTAAATTATCATAAACAAAATCTCTTAAATTCACTTTAAGCCACTTTTTTTGTGGGTCAACTATACTTTGTTTTTTCTTTTGAAAATTAACTAATGATCCAATATTGAATAGTGCGTTTTTAAATAAATATCTACTTTGGGAATTAAAAAATTTTTCCTCATTACGTAGGTGAAAACAATAATTAAATAGCCTGTGATTTAAATAAGGAACTCTAGCTTCTATGCCATGTCTCATAGATAGCCTATCTGTGTATTTTAAAAGTCTCGGGAGTTTTATGCTTTCAATATCTTTTAATTGAGAGTTTTGTAAACAATTTAAGATTTCGTAATTTTTTTCTATTTTGTCCTTTGTATACTTCCTAGCAAAATCCTTATTGAATAAATCAAAATTTGTAAATTTTATCCCATCCGAAGTGCAACTGGATTGGTGATTAAGTACAAGCATGCATTTATCATAATCTTCTTTATTTAATTTTTTCTTTAGTTTTTTTTTACCGTATTGATCTACAAGATAAGGAAAATAATTATAACCATAGCCTCCATTCATCTCGTCTCCACCATGACCTTCAAATATTACCTTAAATCCATCTTCACTTGCTTTCCTGTATAAAGCATTTACTCCAAATAATCTTACAGATGTAAATGGTGACTCCATGTATTCACACAAAGAATTCATTTCATTAATTACTTCATCGGGAGCCACGTTATATATATTATTTTTAAGATTTAGCTTATTGGCAGTATTTCTAGATTTTTTACTTTCACCAAATTGGTTATCAAAAAAATCGTAAGTATATGTATCTAAATTATAATCAAAATTTTTTTTACAAGTTGATGCAAGCGCGGAACCATCTGTTCCGCCGCTTAGGAATAAACCTATTTTTCGATCTGAAATTAAATGCTGATTAATTGATTCTAATATTAGTTCATATAATTTTTTTTTTCTGTCTGCAGTATTTATAAATTCTGGTTTTTTTAAATCCCAATATTTTATTTTTTTTATTTTTTCTTTATTTAAGATCATAAAATGAGAAGGTTCTAGCGAATTTATTTTATTAAAAAAAGTATGTTTGCTATGATCCATAGATCCGCTAAAGAACAAATCACCAAATGCTGTCAAATTATAATCTTTATAATTTGTATAATTAATTATTGGTTTTATTTCTGAAGAAATAATAAAATTAAATTTAGATTGATAAAAATATAAAGGTTTTATTCCAAATCTATCTCTTGCAATAAAATATTGTTTTTCTTTTATATCATAAACCACAAAACTAAACATGCCTTCAATCATATCTAAAGTTTTTTGTTTATATTTTGCATAAAGATTAACTAAAATTTCAGTATCTGAATTGCCTCTTAATTTAATTTTTGGAAGATACTTAATTAAATTTTTTGTGTTATATATTTCCCCATTAAATACAATTAGATACCTGCCAGAATAATCTGCCATTGGTTGTTTTCCATTAGAGGAAAGATCGCGAATTTTTAGTCTAAAAAAATTAATTCTAATATTTTCATCATAAAAAAATGTTTTTCGGTCGTCGCCTCTGTGACTTAATAATTGAGCTGAAGAATTAAATTCTTTTTTTGTACTATGAAATTTTTTTTTTTTAATCTCTATAAAAAATCCACACATAAATATTTTTTATTAACTCCTTTGAATTGGCTGAGTCTTTTAAATTTGCAAATTTACTAATTTATCAAAAAAGCACAATAATGTTCAATTATTGAACAAATTTTGACTTTTGTAAATAGATAATATATAAATCCCTTGATTTAAATTCAGATAACAAAAATTATTTTTCTAAATGAAAATTGAATACAAAGATTTAACAAACTTTATTTATTCTAATTTGTCGTGGGGTCCATTGTTTAGGGATCAAAACACAGATAAAAATTCTGTAATAAAAAATTTAGATACTAGCGCAGAAAAATATATAACAGACTCATTAGAAATAATGAAAATCAAAGTTTCTGAACTTAAAAATAAAAAGGTATTCGACATCGGTACTGGCAGGCAGTCTCGTTTCTTTGCTAAGCATGGTGCAACTGTGGATCATATCGATATAGCAAAAGATTCAGTTTTAGCTCTACAAAATTGGGCAAAAAAAAATAAAAAACCTATTACATCAAGGCATAGTGATATTGCAGATTATGAGTTAGAAAAAAACAAATATGATATTATTTTCTTAATGGGTATCTACCAACATATCCATACCCCAGCTTATTCTTTAGTAAAATTCATTAATGCTCTTAAGCCTGGTGGAATTATGTATATGGGCTTTTATAGAAGTGGGGAGTTTAAATATTTTATTGTTGATTCGATTAGACACCTAGTGAAAAATTCAATGATGAGCATGATAAGAGATATTAATTCTGTTTTGTTTTCTTATGCAGAACTAAATCATTATCAAGGTTCAAGGGTTATGGATGATTTTTTTATTCCCAAAAAACATAATTTTCATCCGAAAGATATTATTTCAGACATAAAACTATTAGGTGGAAAAATTTTTCACTTCGATAATGATCTTAGAGATTATTGCCATGATGGAAGTGACTATTTTTCTATAGGCGGAGATAGAATTTATGTTACAAAAGAAAAAGAAACTAACATTGATATAAATAAAGTGAAGGATAAACTTTTAACAAAAGAAGGTAAAAATCAGTTATTTGATGTTACTTACAATGAAGATATAATTTTAAAAAATATAGATTTAGTTAAGAAAATCAAAATTTTAAATGACACTGGTTATATCTCGGATACGCTCATTTCGGCTCTTTGCATAGGTCTTTACCAATTCACGAGACCTCTCATCTTGGAAGAATCAAACTATTACCAAGAGAGTAAAAGAATTGGCAGACATAAACTGCTAAATAAATATCTGAAAAATTTTCTTAAAAATTTTGGTATAAGGGAAGGTCAAGAGTTTGAGGATTAAAAACTATGTTAAACGAAAAATTTTCTTCAAATAATTTTTCAAAAAAACATATAAGTTTTTTTAAAAAAGAAGGTTATATTCTTGCCAAAAAAGTAATTAGTTTAAAAGACATTCAAATATTAAGAAAAAGCATACACGCAGCACTGCAAAAAGTTTTGGGATCAGAAAAGGTAGATAAGATATTTAACGGTAAAGATCCAAATAAACAAATGATTTTGCTTAGAAAAAAAAGGCCTGATTTGTTTGCAAAATTTTTTGATACTTTGCAAACTTTGAGTAGCATTTACTTAGCAATTTCAAACGAAAAAATTATAAATATTGTATCTAAATTGTTGGGAATTAATAATCACGCATTGACACTTACTGATGTAGGTATAAGGCTAGACGCGCCGCATGATACAAGAAACTCTTTAGGTTGGCATCAAGACTCCTCTTACTATAGACAAAACAATAATGGAAAAAATGGCATCGTTTTATGGATACCAATATTCGAAATCGAGAAAAATATGGGAAATCTTCAATATCTAAGATATTCTCATAAATTAGGTCCTTTAAATACTCCAAAGAAGAAACAATCTGGGAAATTTGCTTCTAAAAAAAGAAATATAAACTCTCAGAGTTTAAAAAATTTTAAAGAAGTTTTGAAGAGTAAAGCTAATGTTGGCGATGCTTTACTAATGAATCATGATATGGTCCACAGAAGTGGGAGAAATCTTAATAAAAACAAAGTAAGAGTTACAATGTTAGCAAGGTTTCACAATATGTTATCTAATGATTTTAATCCCGGATTTAATGTTTATAAATATTCAGATAAAAAACTAAACTTTTCTCTTCACGGATTTTAATTAATCATAATCTAAAAAAAATTTTTCAGTGCATAAATCAAGCCAATTGAGCTATTAGTA
>CEUZ01024976.1_pt1 | contig 20415 bp, 18 predicted proteins | sample 361511 | NCBI WGS metagenome assembly CEUZ01 (sample SAMEA2622822, study PRJEB7988) | marine metagenome | biome: marine biome (ENVO:00000447); feature: surface water layer (ENVO:00002042); material: "saline water (ENVO:00002010), including plankton (ENVO:xxxxxxxx)" | depth 5 m
CACGGCTAACTTAACAGCAACTTATTCAAATGGTTCTGCTGGTGTCGGTGCAACATTAACTAATTCAGGCACACAGGCAACATTAACAATTGACTCAACTGCTGCTAATTTAGATGATAGAGTTTTAGTTAAAGATCAAACAACTCGTACACAAAACGGTATCTATGTAGTAACTAATGTAGGTGGTGCTTCTTCTAATTGGGTATTAACAAGAGCAACTCCTGAAGATCAACCGTCTGAATTATCAGGTGGCGCTTTCGTATTTGTTGAAGAAGGTGTTTTAAATGCTAACAATGGTTATACATTTACGCATACAGGTCAACCAACATTTGGAACAACTAATTTAGATGTATCTCAATTTTCTGGTGCAGGTCAAATTACTGCTGGTGCCGCTATGTCAAAAGACGGTAATCAATTAGATGTTGAAGTTGACGATTCTTCTATTGAAGTAAGTTCAGACGCATTAAGAGTCAAGGCATTAGGTATACAAGATTCTATGATTGCAAACAGCACAATAACAACTAGTAAATTAGCAAACCCTACAATATTTTTTAAAGATGAAACTTCAACGCAAGGTCAAGTTGCTTTAGAAGGAACTTTGCAGTTTCTTGCTGGTGAAGGAATTAATACTATTGCAAGTGCTGACACAATTAAAATAGAAGGTGAAGACGCTTCAACTACAAACAAAGGTGTTGCTTCTTTTACTTCAGACAATTTTCAAGTAACTTCAGGTGAAGTAGAAATCGTAACCGTTGACGGAGGAAACTTCTAGTGTCAACGGTAATAAAACCTAAAAGATCCGAAACACCAAATCAAATTCCAGGTGCTTCTGCTTTAGCAGTACACGAATTGGCAATGAATGTTACCGATGGTAAGTTATATACTAAAACATCTGGTAATGTTGTAAAAGAAATTGGTGGTGCAGGTGCTGTAACTTTAGAATCAGTTACAAACTCTGGTAATGTATCTCCTACTGATATTGTATTAAACGGTGCAAATTTAGTTTTTGAAGGTTATCAGGAGAACGCATACGAAACAACAATAACGGTTGCAGAACCTACAGGAGATAGAACAATAACTTTTCCAGACGCAAGTGGAGATGTAGCAATGTTAGGTGATTCATTAGCGTTTTCAATAGTATTCGGTAGTTAATTATGGCAAGTACATTTAAAAATGCAGGAATATCAGTTCCAGTTGTAGATACATCCGCAGGCAACTTATTTGCCGCTGGTGCAAGTTCAACTGCTGTAATTCACGCATTATATATTTCAAATAAAAGTACAACTGCTAGTGCTACCGTAGATGTAAAAGTTACAACTGATGGTGGTTCAACTTTTTATCATATAGGTAAAGGTTTAGAAGTTCCACCAAATAATACATTAACTTTAGACAAACCAGTTAATTTAGAGAACAACGATATTGTTAGAGTAGTTGCTGACGCTAATCCTGATTCGTCTTCAGTAGATGTTGAGGCATACGCAAGTATCCTTGAATTAACATAGGAATATAAATAGAAAAAAATGGCATATTTAGTAAATCACACACCTGCTGCTTCTACAAAACAGAAATCTTTTAACGGTATAAGACGAACAAAAGATGGTATGTTATACTTAACTTCAGTAAATCCTAACAAGGGTAATGAAACTATTGAAGTATCAAAATTTTATGAAGATGGTAAGTCTGATTTCGTAGGTAGAGATGAAACAGACTATGTTGATGAAAGACTAGAAATGATAGATGTTAACTATTTCACAACAGATGGTTCAGCATACGAGTTTACTATATCAGTTCCTGTCTTAAATGAGTCAAGGATTGCAGTATTTTTAGACGGTGTTCAACAAACACCATTTTCAGACTTTACATTAGTTAATAATACCGTAGTAACTTTTACTCTAATTCCTAGAACAGGATTGAGTATAGTTGTTGGTACGGTTAAGAAAAGATATTTTAATAATGATAGTGATAGATTTCAACAAATTAATTATTCCTCAAATCCGACAACAACTTTTCTTATAAATAATACTAGTGGAGATTTAGTAAAAAGAGTAAACGCAGGAGTAGTCAGAAACGCAGAAGGTTCAGACGATTTTGATACTTTTGAGGACACAACGGCAGTTTCTACAACTACATCATATCAAAGTGCAGTATAGAAATGAATAATTAGGGAAACAAATGGCAGATTTTAAACTAGGACGACTTAAATTTAAATGGAGAGGTGATTGGACAACTAGTACAGGCTATGTTATTGACGATATAGTTAAGTACGGTGGTAATTCATACGTTTGTATAGCAAACCATACATCACCAAATAACGAAAATTTATTTTACACAACTCCTGCAACATACACAACAAATTGGCAACTACACGGTGAATCATTTTACTTTAAAGGTGCCTATGCAAATTCAACTTGGTACAAATTAAACGACCTAGTATCTTATGGTGGTAAACAATACCGAGTTACAACTGCTCACACATCTTCAAGTGCAGTATTAAATCAAGCAAACTTTGAACAATATTCAGACGGTATCACTTTTAGAGGTGATTACACTTCAGACACACAATACAGATTAAACGACCTAGTTAAGTATGGTGGAAGAACATACAGAGTCACATCTGAACACACATCTGCTTCAGGTGGAGATATTAATATAGATTTAGCAAACTTTTCACTTTATAGTGAAGGTTTAGCATATAGAGGTGATTGGGCTGCAACAACATATTACAGATTAGATGATGTTGTAAAATTTGGTTCTTACCAATACAGATGTACAACTGCTCACACTTCAGGTGCAACAACAGATGATTTCGCACAGGCAAACTTTGCCATTTATTCTGAAGGATTACAATTTGAAGATTCATACAACGCAAGTACGGTTTACTCAAAAGGTGATGTCGTAACTCACGGTGGATATTCTTATGTGTATATTGCTGATGAAGAGGCGTCAGGACAAACGCCTGCTGACAATGCTACTTGGGATGTAGTAACTACTGGTTTCAATGCAACTGGTGTTTATGTACACGGAACAACATACAAAACTGGAGATACGGTTCAGTATGGTGGTAATTCTTATGTCTGTATTTTAGACGCAACTAATCAAAGACCTGCTCAATCAGATGGTGGAGTTAACGCAACTTATTGGAAACAAGTAGTTGGTGGATTTAACTGGAGAGGTACTTATGACGCCGCTACAACATACAATATTGGTGATGTTGTTAGATATTCTTCAAACTCATATGTACAATTAAAAGATCAACAAACAAATGTTCAACCTGGTTCAGACGCAACCGTTTGGACAATTCTTGCTCAAGGAGATACTGCTGCTGTATTAACTACAAGAGGAGATTTATTATTTGAAAGTTCAGGTGGTGTATCTAGGTTACCTATTGGTATGCCAGGTTCAGTTTTAGCAAGTGATGGATTAGATGTTAAATGGTCAGATATTTCTGGTAAAAATATTTTATATGTTGCTCCTACAGGAGATGACAACAACCCAGGAACAGAATCATTACCTTACAGATCAGTACAGGCCGCTTGTACAAAAGCAAAAGAGGCATCCATAACTGAAGTAAATAATGTTAACGGTGGTACTGGTGGTACTGCTAATGTTTACAATAACATAAGAGCAGTTGCATATAAAGAATTAACGGTTTCAGCAGTTCCAACTGCTACAAGTTTTGAAGTTACATTAGGAACATCAACTTACACTCACACTTATGTTAGTGGTGGTGAAGTTTTAAAAACAGATGACACATCATTAACGGTTACAAACGCACCTTACAATAATTCAACAGGTGTTTTAACAATTACAACTTCAGGTGCTCACGGATTATCTATTAGTGATACCGTAAGAGTAAGAGGTTTAGATTACACTTGTGCTATTGGTGCAAAAACTTATCCTGAAACTGGTGAAGATTCTTACTTTAGAATTGACACAACAGGTGCTCTTGCAGTTTCAGTACAAAACGGTACTGCTCATCACAATGTTGGAGATAAATTAAGAATAGACGGATCACTTATTGGTGGCGCTACTACATTAACAATGGATGTTAAATCTATTGCAAGTGATGTAATTAAAGTTGCAAATGGTGAATACAAAGAAGTATTACCTTTAAGAGTTAGACCTAGAGTATCAATCATAGGTGAATCTTTAAGAAACTGCCGAGTATCTCCTACAACAGGTTCTGGTACTCAAATTAAAACCGTTAAAATTACAAATAACTTTTCAGGTGCTGCTGCTGGCGAATACAAATATGTACACCCTTATAAAATAGAAAAATCATTATCAGTTGCAAGTGTTCCAGATTCAGTAACTTTCACGGTAGATTTAGGGACTTCAGATTTAACACACATCTATAAAAGAGGTGGATTAGTTACAAACGCTGCTTATGGTGAATTAGACGTATCAAATGCTGTTTACGATAACTCAACAGGTGTTTGTACAATTACAACTACATCAACTCACGGTTTTTCTGTTAGTGATGTATGTAAAGTATCAGGTTTACAATATACAACAACAGACGGAGATAAAATTCTTCCAGAAGTTGGTAATGACGCTGTATTTAGCGTATTAGTAGATGGCGGTCAAGCAGTAGAAGTTATTACTTGGAACGGTGGTAATGGATTTAGTGTTGGCGATGTAGTTACACTTAAAGGTGCTGACATTGGTAATTCAGGTGATTTAACATTAACGGTAGGTTCTTTAGAAGATAACAATGCTTGTAACTTGTTCTTATTAAATGACGCAACAAACATAAGAAACTTCACATTTACAGGATTAACTGGTACAAAACGTGCTGGTGGATTATACGAAGTTACGGTAACAAGTGCTAATTCATTTACAATACCAACTTCAACTTCCGAATACGATCATAGTTATGTTAAAGGTGGAAATGTTATTAAAGAAGGTGATGAAGGAACAAATATTGGTGTTGCAAGTATATCATATGCTTATGCAACTGGAGAATTAACGGTTAATACAAGTACAAACCACGGATTATCAACAAGTGATTACATCACATTAGGAAGAGCAAGATTTAATGTAACAGATGTTGGAGAGTTTACAATACCTAAAGGTGTTGAAATGGCAGGTGTTATGACACTAGACCCTAGTGGTAATATTAAAACTGCTTCTCCATACATTCAAAACTGCACATCAGCAAATACTGGTGCTTGTGGTATGCAAGTTGATGGTAACTTACACAAGAAAACTCACGCTTCATCTAACAAATCAATTCTAGGAAATGACTTTACTCAAATCAATAGTGATGGTATGGGTATTCATATATTAGGAAATGGTCGTTGTGAGGCAGTATCAGTATTCGTTTATTATGCTGAAAAAGCAATTTTATGTGAATCAGGTGGATTTATTAGAGGTCTAAACTGCTCACACGCATACGGAGAGAAGGCTTGTGTTGCTAACGGTACAGACGAAGACGAAACACCAGTAAATATTCAAACTAGAGGTTTAATGTTGAAATACAATGCTGCTGCTTTCATAGGTGGTGCAACGGTTTCAGATTTAGAAAGTTCAATTGCTACACAAGGTTCGGGTACTGCTACGGTAACTGGTGATACTTCAGGTGCAACTGCTACAATGTTTAGATTTAATACATCTTTACAATATTTACATATAGAAAATATTACAGGTAACTTCCAAAACGCTGAAACGGTTACAATTACAAAAGAAGATACAACTACATTCCAAGTTACACTTGATAGTTCTTTTGGTTCACCTGCTCAACAAGGTCAAAGAGGACCATTACTTGCTGTTAAATCAGGTACAACTACTTTAAATGCAACAGGAATTATTAAATTGGCTGCAAATATTAGAATTGCAGGAGATACAAAATATTATAGAGTTGGGTTAGTTTCTGAAGAAAATACAACTGCTGGAACTGCTGTAATCAGATTAACTGAAGATATAATAACTTTAAAAGCAAAAGATGAAAGTTTATCTTCAGATGTTACAACAGGTTATTCAAACATTCGTTTAACAGGCCACGATTTCTTAAATATTGGTACTGGAGATTTTATTACTACAAACTATCCGAATACACCTACACAGGCTGCCGACCAAGATGATGAGGTAACTGAAGAAGATGGTGGTAGAGTATATTGGGTATCAACCGACCAACAAGGGGACTTTAGAGTTGGAGATTTATTTAAGATTGAACAGGCAACTGGTTCTGCTACTCTTAACGCAGACGCCTTTAACCTTTCAGGATTAAGTGAATTAAAACTTGGTTCTATCGGTGCAGAATTAGGTGCCGCTATTAACGAATTTAGTACAGATATGACTTTGGGTGGAAACTCAAACAATGCTGTACCAACAGAAAACGCTGTATTAGGATATATGACAAGAGACCAGGCAGGAACTGGTGCTTGGGTTCCACCAACAGGAACAACTTCACAAAGACCTATCGGTGGTGCGTTATATACTGGTGCGATTAGATACAATACATCTCTAGTTGCTTGGGAAGGTTATAACGGATCAAGTTGGACAGGTCTAGGTGGTGGTACACCATATGTAGAAGTTGTCGGTGATGGTTCTACAATAACCGTTGCAGAAAGTAATCAAAGATTTTTAGTTAATACTGCTGCTCATCCTACTACAATACAATTACCTGGTAGTCCATTAGTTGGAGACGCAGTTACATTTTTAGATTTAAATGGAACATTCCAAACAAACAATTTAACGGTTGATAGAAACGGAAACGAAATTATGAACCTTGCAGAAAATATGTCTGCTACAATTAATCACGCTGCCTTTACATTAGTTTATACTGGTGCAATAAACGGTTGGAAATTATTAGAGGTTGCTTAATAGGATATAAATAAAGATATGAGTACATTAACACAATTTACGGTAACAGGAAAAGAAAAAGACGACTTTTACGGTTTTAATATTACAGGTCAAACTAACCAAGTAATAAACAGAGTCGTAACTAAAAATATATCAGGCGAAAACGCTAATCAACATTTGTATGAATATTCTTTATCATCTGCTTATGACGCTTCAACTCTTTCTTTTACAGGTGCAAAATCTTTAGTAAGAATACCAAATGCTGAAGTAGAAACAGATGGTTACTACAACGCTTACGGTAGAAGTTTCTTTACTGCCTCACAAAAAGGAAAATCTACAATAGAAGGTATTTGTTTTAATAATAATGGAACAAAAGCATATGCTGTTGATAGTTTCCACGCAAGAGTTATGCAATATACTTTATCATCAGCATTTGATGTATCTACTTTAACTTTTGAAAAAGAATTAAACATTAAAATAAAAGGTACAAATCCAGTTGCAATTACATTTAACAATGACGGTACTAAAATGTTTATTGTTGAAACTGGTGGTAATGTTGAACAAGGTATTACTGCTGGAAAAGTTAACGAATATAATTTAAGTTCAGCATATGATATTGCAACAGCAACTTATTCACAAAATTTAGATGTATCTGCTCAGGATGCTAATATGAAAGATTTATATTTCAATGATGTTGCTAGAGGTGCAGTTAACCCAGGAGAATTATTATTTTTAGTTGGTGATGATGGTAATGATGTAAACGAATATCTTTTAACAACTGCTTACGATTTATCTACTGCTTCATTTGTTGACTCTTATGGAACAGGTGCTGAAGATACTAGTCCAAGATCAATTGTTTTTGATAATGATGGTGATAAATTATTTGTAATTGGTGCAGATAACAATAAAGTTGCTCAATATCCATTAGTAACTGGTTTTGATATTTCAACTACTCAAGCAGTAACTTCACAAACAGATTTAAGAACAAACAATATTCAACCTAAAGGGGCGTCATTTAATAACGATGGAACAAAATTATTCGTAGTCGGTGTTGGCGGATCTTTAGTAATTGATAATGGTGATGACGAACAACCAATCACACACGAAGTTAGAACAAGAAATACAATGAAAATGTATGAAGGATTTACATATGTTTTTGACGTATCTGACAATAACTTAAAAGATTCAGACTTTAAATTTTCTACTACTGAAGGTGGTACTACAAATGGCGGTACTGAATATACAACAAACGTAACTACTTCAGGAACAATAGGCAATACAGGTGCTACGGTTACTATTCAAGTACCAAAGAAAGATGTTAGTCTAAATCCAGGTAGTGCAGTTGCTGAGTTGTTTTACTACGAATCTGGCTTTACTGCAACTGGTGGACAAATCTACACACCAGAATGGAAACACGAATTGCAACTAACAAAAACTGATGGTGCAGACGATATAGAAACTCGTTTTGAAACTAAAGAACAAGAGGATATCTTCAAAAATAGTTTCTTTATGAGGGCTGGTCTGACTTTTAGTGTTGATAACGGAGATTTAAAAGTAGAATTAAATTAAAATTTTTTATAATTGAGATATAAACGATTATAAATATAAATAGAAATAAGGAAACATAGAATTATGGCAACAATAAATTTAGGAAGAATTAAACCAGTATTCCAAGGGGCTTATAATGCTTCTACTGCTTACGTAGTTGACGACATTGTAACTTTTGGTGGTGAATCATTCATCTGTATTTTAGCTTCAACTGGTAATGCTACTTCAAACGCAACTTATTGGTCAAAAATTGCTAAAAAAGGTGATGATGTAACTCAATTAACAACTCACGGAGATTTCTTATTTAGAGATGCTAGTGGTGTTCAAAGACTCGCTGCTGGTACAAGTGGTCAAGTATTAGTAACAAAAGGTGCTAGTGCTGATCCAGAATGGGCAAGTGCAACAGGAATAACTTGGGATTATAGAAACTCATCATTCACTGCTGTTTCAGGTGGTGCTTACATTTGTAATACTGCTGAAGTTGGTGCGTTTACGGTAACTTTACCTGCTAGTCCATCTGATAACGATTATGTATTAATTGCTGATGGTTACGGTTCATTCAATGGTGCAAATCTAACGATTGCAGGAAACGGTAATAATATTGCAGGAGAAGCTGCTGATCTAATAGCTGATAGTAACTATGCAACTTTAAGATTAACATTTAAAACAACTCCAGATGTAACTTCATCTTACATTGGTTGGGTATTTGTATAATAAATGCAAGTATCTAAAGATATAAATATAACAAAGAAATTTAGAGGAATATAAAAAATGGCAACTTTATCTAACTTACTAGGTGGCGGTTCTGCTGGTGCAATAGACCACAGAAAAGAAGGATTGCCACTATTCGGTCTATTCGGAACTTCTGGAGACCAAAACGATCATATGACATACAGAATCTTTGATTCTGGTTTCAAAATTGTGGGCTCACCTTGGGGTGCAGTTTGTAACTCAACAACTAACTACCGTTTCGGTATATTAGGGGATGCTTCTTTTGCATACTCAAAAGATGACTTTGGTACTTCAATAGGTCACCAAAACTTATCTTCAGAAGGTTGGAGTGATTATGCACGATACTGGAAGTCAGTTTATCAATGCGATCAATATCCTCACGCTCAATATTACACTTCATCTAGGGATGGATTTTATACTTTCCATAGTTTTCATAGTTATGATACTAACTTTGAATATGATACTGGTTGGACAAAAATTAACCACGTATTACCAGAAGGTATTAGACCAAGAAGAATATTCTGTAATAGAAGAAACTCTTTAAGAGAAATAAACGTAGGAAACCACTCTTGTGCTGCTTTTGACCATTACGATTATACTTCTCACAAATTAGATAACACAGATACTTACGCAATCGGAACTGGTTATAACGAGAAAAACAAAATGCTTGTTATGGTTCACTCACAAGACGAAAGTTCCTCAACTGCTAAAACAATTCACGTTTTCGAATCAAGTAAATGTTTGAACCACGTTAAGAAAATTAAAGATTACTTTGATAACTTAACTTCAACAGAATACTTTACTGGTACTTGGACAACTAACAACAATAGAGATATGACCGTTTGTGTTGGTAATAACAAATGGGTTGGTTTTGGACATAAAAACGGTAACTCAATGAGATATGCTGCTTTTGATTGTACTAACGGTACTTCTTTAGGAACAACTGACACTGCTAGAATATATGTTGGTTGGCAAGATTTCCAAGGTTCAACAACTACATCTTACGGTGCAAACGAAGGTTCTCAATACTACACTAAATTTAATACAACTTGGGATGGTACTTGGGGAATGATTTATTCTCCTTATTACTACTACGGTTGTGGATTAAATGCTTTCTGTATGAGTTTAGAGAATCCTAGAAAATTCATAAGTGTAAACAACACTAAATCAGATAGATCAAATCCTTGGCTTGCTTGGGGAAGAACAGGTTTCCACGGTGGGTGGTCAGAAAATACAGACGACCAACAATGGAGAACATATAGTTTTGCATTTGATCCGACAGATTCAGATCATACACAAGATACAACGGTTTATTACGGTAGTACCGATAACAATGATGTTATTAGAGATGATAACAATTTAAGAGGTACAACAATTACTCAAAAAACTGGTAACTACTCAACAGAAAATAGTAGAACAGGACTACACGGTGGTTCTCATACTACTTGCTATCCAGCAATGATGCAGATAGACTGGTGGGGTCAATACGGTAATAATAGTTCTTCATATGGTGGTGTTGGTCACTCAGGAACAGACGCATAATAACGATTAATTAGGAGAAACAAAACAATGGCAACATATTATTTTAAAGTAGGAACAGGTGAACCATTTACTGACAAAACGGATGCTGGCGATGACGCAGTAGCAAAAGGACACGCAGTAAAGGCTACGAATGCTCCTGATAATACAGAATCTTGGAGAATGACTTATAATTTCTCTACAAATTCTGTTGATGTTTACGAGGCTGCAATGAACAACGAAGACGCTCAAACTGCTAGAAAAGCGGCTTTAGACGCTAAAGACGCTTCTGAAAGAAATTCTGGCAAAGAAGCACAAGTAGCTTTAGACGCTGCTGACGCATAAGAGTAGAAGTTAATTAACTTTTACATTGCAGGTTTTATATTATGGCATATGACATCAAAGAGCTTACTAAAGAGATTCATCAAAACGCTGAACGACAAGAGTTTGTAAAAACTCTAATGAGTGGTACGATTCGTCCTGAATTGTACGCTATATACTTGTATAATCAATTACAATGCTATTCTGTACTAGAAAAGTATGGAAACGCAAATGATTTGTTTAGACAAACACCTGGTTTACAACGAGCAGAAAATATACATAGAGATTACAAAAAGTTGTGGCCAGACTTATCAAATCCACCTAGAATAACTCCTAGTACACAAGCATACGTTAAACACATAGAAACTATACAAGACGATCCAGAAAAACTATACGGACACATTTATGTAAGACATTTAGGTGATCTATCTGGTGGTCAAATGATTTCTAAAAAAGTACCTGTAAAAGGTTATTATGATTTTTTAGGTAAAGGACAAGAATATAAAAGAATAGTTAAAGAAATCATAAATGAGTATTTAAACACATATCAAATTAATGTTATGGCTGAAGTAACTTATTGTTTTGAATCTGCTACAGAATTATTTAAAGAGATGAATGAGATAGGTAAACCTTTAGTATTAACAGATGAAGTAAAGGATTAATGAGAAGTTTATCTGAAGAATGGGATAAATTTTTTCAACAAAATCCTACTGGTGGACCTTGGGATTATAAAAATCCTAGTGCAGAGCGAAAAAAACAAGATGACCATATTGTTGATTTCATAGAGTTTTATAATTTTGAAAAAAATTTAAAAGTTTTAGATTGTGGATGTGCTGATGGTAGAAATTCTGAATATCTGATAAACGAAGGTTATGATGTAACAGGTGTAGATTTTTCACAAACGGTTATAGAAAGAACACAAAAGCGTTTACCTAAAGGAAAATTTCTTACTGGAGATATAAGAAAATTAGATAAGATTGAATCAAATAGTTTTGATTTTCTTATTGACGCTGGTGCTTTTCACGTGAATGATCCAATAGATTCTATATCAATTCTAAAAGAATATCATAGAATATTAAAATCTTCTGGAAAAATGTTTATTAGAGTTTTTAATAAAGATGTTCACACACCTAATCCTATTTTTTCTGTAAATGAAGAAGGAACTATGCTTGTATTTGGATATAGTTTAGCAGGATTTTGTAATAATGTTTTAGATTATTTTAATGTTAAAAATGTAAAATATGATCCTAACTATGGTATGCACGGTCAAGGATGTAATTATTATTATTTGGAAAGAAAAGATTTATGATTTGGGAAAGATTAATTAAATTAGAAAAAGAAATAATAGAAGTATTAGATAAACATTTAACAGAATATAACGAACCAGGTATGGACAGATTTAATAAACCTGGTTGGACAAACCGTACTTGGTCTAATATGAGTATTAGACGAGCACACGTAGATGTAGTTGACGCTAGAGAAACAAAAGGATTATGGATGGCACATATCTGTCTATTTCCTATGAAGAAAAATGGCGGACCTATTTACGGTTTTGATATAATTGCAGGTAAGAAAAAAGTTACTGGTGCATTCCACGATTTTTCTCCATTACTAAAGAAAGAACACCCATTAACAAGATGGTTTATAGAAGAAAATAAATGGTTTAAACCATCAAAAGTAAGAGAATTACCTGATTGGGCAAAAGCAATCTTTAGTGAAGGTATGATAGCCGCTGGAAATGTACAGGAAGAGAGAGAGTTAAATCAAATTTGTACTTTAGCAGTATCTAATTTAAACGCATATATTGATAAAATAGGACATTATAATAGTGATTCTAACGAGGAAGATGTCATAAGAGCACAAAATTTTTATTGCGAAAATCAACAAAAAAATCCACATACACCAAGGACTATGCAATCTCTAGGATTACCTGAAGAAGATATTAAGTTGTTTTGTGCTGATAATCTCTTTCCTACCATTAAATAAATCTTATAAATAGTATAAAAGATAAGGATTTTTATGGCAGTACCAGCAACTAGAGAAACATTAAAGCAATATTCATTAAGAGCATTGGGTAAACCAGTCATTGAGATAAATGTAGATGACGACCAATTAGAAGATAGAATAGACGAAGCAGTACAATATTTTCAGCAATTTCATTCTGATGGTATTAGAAGAACATATCTAAAATACAAATTAACTGCTGCTGATAAAACTCGTTTGTCAGGTCTAAATCAGGAAAGTGAATCAAAGACAGATTTAAAAGACTCAAGTGTTTCAACAACTTGGTATGAAGATAAGAATTATCTTGTTGTTCCTGAAACCGTTTTATCAGTAATTAATATATTTCCATTTTCAAATAAAGGTACTATGAATCTATTTGATGTTAGGTATCAAATGAGATTAAACGACCTATATGATTTTTCTTCTACTTCTATGGTTAACTATGAAGTTGTATTAAGACATTTAGACTTTTTAGATCACGTACTTGTTGGTGAAAAACCTATAAGATTTAATCAACACGATAACAGATTATATATTGATATGGATTGGAAAAATGATTTAGACGAAGATGAATGGTTAGTAATAGAATGTTATAGAAGATTAGACCCTAACACATATACAGATATTTTTAATGACATATATTTAAAAAGATACGTAACTGCTTTATTTAAAAAACAATGGGGTGCTAACTTATCTAAATTTAATGGAGTTGCAATGGTTGGTGGCGTAACTTTAAATGGACAACAAATATTTTCTGAAGCGTGTGCTGATATAGAAAAATTAGAAACAGAAATAAGAACTACATACGAATTAAACCCAGCCTTTATGATAGGATAATACTATGCCAGTTAATCATTACTTTCAAGGTGGCAACGGTATTGGTAATCAAAACGAGAAAAGACTTTACGAAGATTTAATTGTAGAGGGTCTTAAAATTTACGGCCACGATGTTTATTACTTACCGAGAACACTAGTCAATAGAGATTTAATTCTAGGAGAAGATACAACTTCTAGGTTTGATGACTCTTGGATGGTTGAAATGTATGTAGAGTCAACTGAAGGTTTTGCAGGTCAACAAGAAATAGTTTCAAAATTTGGTTTAGAGATTAGAGAAGATACTACATTTATGGTATCTAAAAGAGCGTGGGATTACCACGTAGGATTAAAAGATAGTTTAATTGCTACAGGAAGACCTAACGAAGGTGATATAATTTACTATCCGTTAATGAACTCATTTTTTGAGATTCAATTTGTTGAAGATCAGGAACCTTTCTTTGCATTAGGTCAATTACCAGTTTACAAATTAAGAGTAACACGTTGGGAATACTCTAGTGAAAAACTAGATACAGGTTTAGAGGCAATAGATAGTGCTGAAGACAAGTACACGTTAGATCAATTAAATTACAAATTTAGTTTAGAGAGTGGTCAGGCTGCTTTAGATGGTGAAGGATCAATAAGATTAGAACAAGACTTACCTACAGGTGAACCACAATTTTTAATGAACGAAGACTTTACTGAATCAGTAATACAAACTCAATCATCTTATGCTTCTAATACAGATTTAGATACTGAAGCAGGTTTTGATACATCATCAGCATTAGACGATATACTAGACTTTACTGAAAGAAATCCATTTGGAGATGAGGATAATTAATGTTAGGTAATAGATTTTATAATCAAAGTTTAAGAAAACTTATTATTGCATTTGGACAAGTGTTTAATAATATAGTTATTCAAAGAACAAATAAAACTGGTGGTGTAACTGCTAGAATAAAAGTACCACTTGCATATGCACCTAAAGAAAAATTTATGGTGAGATTAGATCAACAAGCAAATTTAAATAGTAGAGAATTTGCAACATCTTTACCACGTATGGGTTTTGAAATTACAGGATTAAGTTATGACGCAAGTAGAAAATTAACTCGTGTACAAAAATATTCACAAGTTAAATCAGGTGAAGATGGTAAGAAAGTAAACTTTAATTATACACCAGTACCATATAATATTGATTTACAATTATATCTTTTTACAGCAACTGCTGAAGATGGATTACAAATAGTTGAACAAATTTTACCTTACTTTCAACCTGATTATACGGTAACGGTTAATATGGTTCCTAATTTAGATATTAAAAGAGATATACCGATTGTATTAGGTAATATTAATTACGAGGATAGTTATGATGGCGATTTTACGACTAGAAGAGCGGTTATATATACTATTAACTTTACTGCTAAAACATACTTGTTTGGTCCTATGAACAATCAAGGTGTTATTAAAAAAACTACAGCAGATTTGGGGACAGATACAGAACCTCAATTAACAAGGGAAGAAAGAGTTGTAGTAATACCTAATCCAGAAACTGCTGACGCAGATGATGATTTTGGATTTACAACTACAATTAGTTTCTTTAACGATGGTAAGAGATATGATCCATCAAGTGGAAATGATACATAATGAGTAAACTGGAAGATAAAGTAAATGAAATATTAGGTGTAGATAAACCTACAACTATGCAAAAAGAATTTAGTCCACCTGTTGAAAGAAAACAAGGTGAATTAGAATTAGCAGTAGATAAAGATATTAACACCGATTATGATTATAGTAGAGAAAGTTATTATAGTCTAATAGAAAAAGGACAAGAGGCAATCCAAGGTATACTTGATATTGCAAAAGAAGGTCAGCATCCTAGAGCATATGAAGTTGCAGGACAATTAATAGGTCAAGTAGGACAAACGGTTGACAAGTTACAAGATTTACAAAAAAAATTAAAAGACTTAAAAGAAGTACCCAACAAAACAAATGCCAATATTAAAAATGCTTTATTTGTAGGTTCAACTGCTGAACTACAAAAAATGTTAAATAAAAAAACCGTTGAAACAAATAGTGAAAGAAAAAGTGAAAATGAACAATTTGAAGGCAAAGACATCACACCTAAAAGTTAAAGAGATTAGACAAAGCGTTGCTTTAACTTACATATCAAAACATAAATTTTCTGATTTACCAGAAAAAGAAGCCATAGACGGAACCGTTGAACTATGGAAAAATTATAGAGCTTTTATGCAAGAAAAATTTTGGTTAAGAGGTAATGAGAAAGATTATAAGGGCGATTATTTAAAACCTTTTTATGTTCAACCTAGATGGTGGGCAGGAATATTTGATAACAAAGAATTATTGGGTGTTGAATATTTTACTTTTAGAGGTAATAAAATGTTCTCTGGATTTTTATTTGCAGATAGTAGAGAGATTGCACAAGAATTACATACACAATTATATGAAGCAGGAATAAAAACATTAAATGGTAAATTAGAAATAGCAGAGTCTCTACATTTTACTAATGTTGACGAATACGATTTAAGTTTTAGAGAAGAGGTAGGTTATAGAGCGTGGTCTTGGTTAGATGAAAAAGATCCAAGAGGTAATGATGTTAGAATAAGTTTTTTGAAAAAGGTTAAAGATGATTAAATTAGATACACCACACGAAAGTTTTGTAGGAGGTTGGCATATAGATGAAAAAATATGTGATGATCTAATACAATTATTTAAAGATAATAAAGAACATCAAAAAGTAGGAGTATCTGGTGGACCTTTTAATGTTCAAAAGAATGTAAAAGACTCTATTGATTTAGGTATACATCCTGATTGGGACGAACCTAGATTTGTTGCATATAAAAACGCATTAAAAGAGTGTGTTCAATTATATCAAAATGAATATCCTGAAGTAAAAGGTTTCAATGCTTTCGGTATGACTGAAGGTGCAAATATACAATATTATTCACCAGGCGGAGGATACTTTGCTGAGCATTGTGAAAGAACATCAAAAATGGAGAGTCGTTGTTTAGTATGGATGACTTATTTAAATAGCGTACCTAATGCAGGTACTAATTTTAAATATCAAAAGTTAACTACACCTGCTGAAAAAGGATTAACATTGATATGGCCAACTGATTTTACACATACGCATAGTGGTCAAATTTCTGACACACACGAGAAATATATAATAACAGGATGGTTTGGATACAAATAAAATGGCAATAACAGACGCATATTTAGGTAACCCTAATTTAAAGAAGATCAACATACCACAAGAGTTTACTAAAGAACAAATTTTAGAATATCAAAAGTGTGCTGCTGATCCTATTTACTTTATGGAAACATATGTGAAAATTGTATCACTTGACGAAGGTCTTGTACCTTTTAAGATGTACGATTTTCAAAAGAAGATTGTAGATACTATTCATAATAATAGATTTACAATTTGCAAATTACCTAGACAATCAGGTAAGTCAACAACAACCGTATCTTATCTAATGCACTATGCAATGTTCAATCCAAACTCTAATATTGCTTTACTTGCCAACAAATCTTCTACTGCCAGAGATATATTAGGAAGATTACAACTTGCATATGAAAACTTGCCTAAATGGATGCAACAAGGTGTAGTAAACTGGAATAAAGGTAATATTGAATTAGAAAATAAATCAACGATAGTTGCCGCCGCTACTTCTTCAAGTGCTATTAGGGGTGGTTCTTATAATATAATATTCCTTGATGAGTTTGCTTTCGTACCTACAAACATTGCCGAAATGTTTTTTAGTTCCGTTTATCCTACAATATCATCTGGACAAAAAACTAAAATGGTTATTGTTTCTACACCTTATGGTATGAATCAGTTTTATAAATTATGGATTGACGCAGAAAAGAAAAGAAACGATTACATACCTATTGAAGTACATTGGTCAGAGGTACCAGGTAGAGATGAAAAATGGAAAGATGAAACAATTAGAAATACATCACCAGAGCAGTTTCAACAAGAGTTTGAATGTGAATTTTTAGGTTCAGTAAACACACTTATTAGTCCTGCTAAAATTAAATCTTTAGTTTATGATGTTCCTAAAATATCACAAGGTAGTGTAGAACAATTTGAAAAACCTATAAAGGGTCGTACATATGTTATTACGGTTGATGTCGCAAGAGGTGTAGATAAAGATTATTCAGCATTTATTGTGTTTGATGTAACTAAAATGCCATTTAGAGTAGTTGCAATTTATAAAAACAATGAAGTTAAACCTTTTGTGTTTCCTAATATTATATCTGAAATAGCAAAAAGATATAATGAGGCACACATATTAACTGAAGTAAACGATATAGGTCAACAAATAGCAGAGGCATTACAATTTGAGATAGAGTATCCTAATGTATTGATGTGTACACAAAAAGGTCGTGCTGGTCAAATACTAGGTGCTATGTTTAGTGGTCGTGGTTCATCTTTAGGTGTTCGTATGACAAAACAGATAAAACGAGTAGGTTGTGCTAATTTGAAGACACTTATTGAAGGAGATAAGTTAATAATCAACTCTTTCAAAATTATAGAGGAAATGTCAACCTTTGCTAAAAGAGGTCAATCCTGGCAGGCTGAGGACGGGGCAAATGACGATTTAATGATGTGCTTAGTTATCTTTGGTTGGGTATCAAACCAAGGTTATTTCAAAGAATTGACTAATCAAAATGCTCGTATGCAAATGTATGCTGAACAACAGAATTTAATAGAAGAAGATATGGCACCTTTTGGATTTGTAGATGATGGTGTCAATAGTGATCCTATGAATGAAGAAACAATAGATGAATATGGAGATAGATGGATACCTGTGGTGCGAAAAAACCATTAGGTTTTACACTATTATAAATATCTGTAAGAATGAAATTTAACTATGGGCGTATGAATAATACGAGTTTTGAATAAAATGACTACTAAATTAGCTAATTAGAGGAGAATAACTTATGGCATTTCAAGTATCACCTGGTGTTCTCGTACAGGAAAGAGATTTAACAAGAATCATTCCTGCAGTATCAACTTCAATCGGTGCTTTTTCTGGACAATTCAGTAAAGGACCATTAGAGGAAGTTGTGTCTATTTCTAGTGAACAAGAACTTGTGGATACCTTTGGTAAACCTGATGTAAATAACTTTGAGTATTTTTTCAGCGCTGCTAACTTTCTACAATATTCTAACTCATTAAGGGTAGTACGAGCTAACCAAACAAATCAAGTAAACGCAACTGCCAGCGGTAGTGGTTTACTAGTAAAAAACAAACAAGACTACGAAGATAATTATTCAACTGGACAAGGTTCAGTAGGTTCTTTTGCTGCTAGATCAGCGGGTGCCTGGGGTAATAGTCTATTAGTAGCAACTTGTCCAAGTGCTTCGGCATTTGAACAAATAACATCTGTATCTCAACAACTAGACGGCGGTGCCGCTGTTGGAGATACAACAATAACGGTTGATTCAGACGCAACTAGTTACCTTAATGTTGGAGACATCATTGAGTTTTCTACAACTGCTTCTGGCGTAGATTTCACTACTGGTGAAAAATATAGAGTAACTAATCTTACTTCAACGGTTGTAACTATTGTACAACATCCTAGAGGCGAAGGCGGATTAATAACTGCTGTTGCTGATAATGCAAGAATAAAAAGAAAATGGAGATACGCAGATCAAGTTGATGGCGCTCCAGGAACTTCTGCTTATGCTTCAGCAAGATCAGGTTCTGGCGATGAAATACACGTGGTTGTTATAGACGAAGACGGATCAGTTTCAGGAGTACCAGGAACGGTTTTAGAATCTTATTCTAAACTTTCTAAAGCTTCTGACGCAAAATCTCCACAAGGAGATGTTAACTACTATCCAACGGTAATTAGTAATAAATCTAATTATGTATTTTGGATGGATCATAACACGTCTGGAACCAATTGGGGTAATGCAGCTGCAGGAACAACATTTACTGCTGTTGATGTACCAACAAGTGAATCATTATCTGGTGGATTAGACGGTACTGATTCTACTGACGGCGAATTAAAAGCAGGTTACGAACTTTTTAATGACGCTGATACGGTAGATGTAGGACTAATAATTGCTGGACCTAGTGGTTCTGCTTCACACGTTGATAACTTAATCACAATCGCTGAAAACAGAAAAGATTGTGTAGTATTTGCTTCACCGCAAAGAAGTGATGTTGTCAATGTTTCTAACTCAAATACACAAACAAGTAATGTAACTGATTTCTTTAGTGGAATTAGATCATCTTCTTATGTTGTATTTGATAGTGGTTACAAATATTGTTATGACAGATACAATGATGTGTACAGATATGTACCATTAAACGGAGACATTGCTGGATTGGCTGCTAGAACAGACATATTAGCAGACTCTTGGTTCTCACCTGCAGGTTTAAACCGAGGTGTAATTAGAGGCGCTGCTAAATTAGCATACAATCCTACAAAAACACAAAGAGATGATCTTTACACAAGTAGAGTAAATCCAGTTGCAACTTTCTCAGGACAAGGAACAATCTTGTTTGGAGATAAAACTGGACTAGGATCTCCAAGTGCTTTTGATAGAATCAATGTTAGACGATTGTTCATCACTTTAGAAAAGGCAGTAGCAACTGCTTCTAAATTCCAACTCTTTGAATTTAATGACGAATTTACA
>CEUZ01047738.1_pt1 | contig 20385 bp, 18 predicted proteins | sample 361511 | NCBI WGS metagenome assembly CEUZ01 (sample SAMEA2622822, study PRJEB7988) | marine metagenome | biome: marine biome (ENVO:00000447); feature: surface water layer (ENVO:00002042); material: "saline water (ENVO:00002010), including plankton (ENVO:xxxxxxxx)" | depth 5 m
AAAAATGATGGTTTTTTAAATATAATATCTATTTTTTCATTTATAGGAATTACTTTGGGAGTAGCTGTTTTAATTATAGTTATGTCAGTAATGAATGGTTTTAGGACTGAATTAATTAATAAAATTGTTGGCTTTAATCCCCATGCAGTTGTTAAACCATATGGCAAATCTATTAATTCAGACTCTTTTAAAGCTAATAATTTTTTGCAAAACAATGTTTCTTCAATAGTTTTTTCAAATGATGGCGAAGGAGTTATTTTAAATAAAGATAAAACCAAAGGTGTTTTATTAAAAGGATATTCTGATAACGATTTTAGAAATCTTAAAATAGCAAAAAATAAAGAATTTTATGGAAAAAAAGAATTAAAAGAAAATTCAATATCTATAGGTAGAGAGCTAAGTTTTAATTTAAATTTAGATATAGGAGATACTGTAACGTTGATGTCTCCTGCGGGGATTCAGACAATTGTTGGATCTTTACCTAAACAAGAAGTATTCGAAGTAGTATCAATATTTGATAGTGGATTAGTTAATTTCAATGAAAATGTTGCATATATTAATTTAAATACACTGGAAAGTTTTTTTGATAAAAGTAGTGATCTGCGGTTTTTAGAGTATTATTTTGTAAATCCTCAAATCATCGGTAATCTCAAAAACGAATTACTTAGCATACATCAAAATGAGTTAGTTTACACATGGGCTGATTTAAATGAGTCTTTATTTTCAGCATTAAAGGTTGAAAGAAATGTAATGTTTATAATTCTTTCACTAATTATTATTGTTGCAGCATTTAACATCATATCTGGACTAACAATTTTAGTAAAAAATAAAACTAGGGATATAGGAATTTTAAAATCTATCGGAGTTACAAATAAATCGATAAAAAAAATTTTCTTTCTAGTAGGATTTGTTATTGGAACATCAGCAACTATTTTTGGAATAATTATAGGAGCTTTATTTTCTTATTATATTGAAAATATTAGAAAGTTTATTTCTGATACATTTAATGTTTCTTTATTCCCTGAAGAAATTTATTTCCTAAATTCAATGCCATCTGAAATAAATCCAAATTCAATAGTTTTAATTGCTTTTTGCTCAATAATTACCACAATAATTGTATCTATTTACCCGGCAGCTAAAGCATCCTCATTAGATACAGTCAAAACACTAAAGTATGAATAATTTTATTAAAATTAAAAATATAAATAAAAAATATGAGAAAAATAAAACTATTAAAGTTTTAAACGATATTTCATTCAAATTTGAATCTGGAAAAATCTATTCTATAGTAGGTCCTTCTGGGTCAGGAAAATCTACTTTACTAAACTTACTATCTTTAATTGATACTCCATCATCCGGATCAGTTGTAATTAATTCGAATAAAATCAATTTTGAGGACAAAATAGAAAACGACCATATTAGAGCAAAAAATATAGGAATTATCTATCAAGATAAGAATCTTTTGTCTGATTTTTCAGCAATAGAAAATATTTATTTACCAAATTTATTACTTTCAAATGATAAATTAGCATCAATAAATCTAGCAAAAAAAATTTTAAAAAATATTGGTCTTTCATCAAGATTAAATCATTTTCCATCAGAACTATCTGGTGGAGAAAATCAACGTGTAGCTATAGCTAGAGCTCTAATAAATAATCCCAACATATTTTTGGCTGATGAACCTACAGGTAGTCTAGATTTTGAAAATGCTAAACAAATTTTCAAAATTTTATTTAATCTTAAAAATAAAAATAGAATTATAATATTTGCAACCCACAATAGATATTTTGCTAATATGGCAGATTGTCAAATCAAAATGATTGGTGGTAAAATGCAAATCATCAATGAAAGAATCAGTTAACAAAACATTTAATCATTTTAAAGTTCATACACAATATTCGATTTGTGAAGGAGCTGTTAAAATTGAGCAATTAAAAAATTTTTGCAAAGCAAATAAAATTAAATCATTAGGCTTATCTGATACATATAATCTTTCTGGTGCATTAGAATTTTCTGAAATGCTATCTTCTGTCGGAACTCAACCAATAATTGGAACTCAAATATTATTTAAATACAAAGATTTTACAGGATTAATACCGCTTATTGCAAAAAATAGTATTGGATACAAAAATATTATTGAACTTTCTTCAAAATCTTATTTAGAAAATTCTGAAGTTACTGACCCACATTGTAATTTTGATGATTTATTAAATAAATCTTCAGGAATAATAGTATTAAGTGGATCAATAAGATGCTTAATTGGATATCTTTTTAATAAAGGTTTGTTCCATGATGCTGAAGATATTATTCAAAAATTATCACAAAAATTTAAAGACAATTTTTATATCGAAATACAAAGACACAACGATTTAAATGAAAAAGAATTTGAAAATTTTAATTTAAATATTTCGAAAAAGTATGATGTACCGATTATTGCCACTAATGAGATTTATTATTTAGAGCAAAATATGTTTGAAGCCCATGATGCTCTAATGTGTATAGGTGAAAAAACATACATTAATGATGCAAATAGAGTTAAACTTTCTAGTGAACATTTTTTTAAAACTTCTGATGAAATGATCGATCTTTTTAAAGATTTACCTGAGGCTCTAGAAAATAACTACAATTTACCATATAAATGCAGTTTTAGACCTATTCAATCAAAACCTATTCTACCAAACATTTCTTCATCGGAAATCGATACTAATGAACTATTAAAAAATGATTCTTATGCTGGATTAAAAGAAAAATTTGAAAAAGTTTTTAAAATTAATGAAAAAGATATAGAAAAAAATGATGAATATCAAACCTACAGAAAAAGACTAGATCATGAAATAAAGATAATTGCTGAAATGAATTATGCTGGATATTTTCTTATTGTTTCAGATTATATTAAATGGGCAAAAAAAAATTATATACCAGTTGGTCCAGGTAGAGGATCTGGAGCTGGTTCTTTAACTGCCTGGTGTTTGTCTATTACTGATATAGATCCTATTAAATTTAATTTGATTTTTGAAAGATTTTTAAATCCTGATAGAATTTCTATGCCTGATTTTGATATAGATTTTTGTGAAGAGAAAAGAGACTTAGTTTTTGAATATTTAAATAAAAAATATAAAGATAGTGTGGCTCATATTATTACTTTTGGGAAACTTAAAGCGAGAATGGTAATTAGAGATGTGGGACGCGTACTTGGTCTTCCTTATGGATTTATAGACAGCATATGCAAAATGATACCATTTGATCCTTCTAGGCCAATGAAATTACAAGAATGTATTAACGTTGAACCTAGATTACAGAAACTTATTAAAGAAGATAAAAGAGTAGAAAGATTAGTTAATTTATCTTTAAAGCTAGAAGGATTAAACAGAAATGTAGCTACGCATGCTGCTGGTGTAGTAATTGCTGATAAAAAATTAACTGATACAGTACCTTTGTATAAAGATAGATCTGCAGATTTATTACTACCATCTACACAGTTTGATATGTACTCAGCAGAAAATGCTGGACTAGTTAAATTTGATTTTCTTGGTTTAAAAACATTAACAGTAATCGATAAAACACAAAAATTAGTCAATAAAATATATCCTAATTTTAAAATAGAAGAAATCAATTATGAAGACCAGAAGGTTTACGATCTATTATCAAGTGGAAAAACAGTTGGATTATTTCAGCTTGAAAGTTCTGGAATGAAAGATGCTTTAATAAATATGAAACCAAATAGACTTGAAGATATAATTGCTCTAGTGGCTTTGTATAGGCCGGGACCTATGAGCAACATACCAATATATAATGATTGCAAACATGGAAATAGAGATCCTGATTACTTACATCCAAAATTAGTTGATATATTAAAGCCCACTTATGGAGTAATCATTTATCAAGAACAAGTAATGCAAATTGCTCAAACACTATCAGGTTTTACTGCAGGTGAAGCTGATATTTTAAGAAGAGCAATGGGAAAAAAAAAGAGAGCCGAACTTGAAAAACAAAAACAGAGATTTGTAGAAGGTGCAAGTAAAAACAAAATAAGCAAAGATGTGGCAGCGGGAGTATTTCTTAAAATCGAACCTTTTGCTGAGTATGGCTTTAATAAAAGCCATGCAGCCGCTTATGCTGTTATAGCCTATCAAACTGCTTATTTAAAAACATATTTTCCGCACGAGTTTTTCGCAGCATCAATGTCAATGGAACTTTCTAACCAAAAGAAATTAAGTGAATTTTACGAAGAACTTAAAAGATTAAATATTAATATTATAAGACCAAATATTAATAGCTGTTTTGCAGACTTTACATCAAATGGAAAAGATTTTTTATATGCTCTTGGTGCAATTAAAAATGTTGGATACGAAGCTATATCTAATGTAATTAAAGAGAGAAAAAAAAATGGTGAATTTAAAAATTTAGACGATTTTATTAATAGAGTTGATCCAAAAAATATTAATAAATTACAACTAGAAGGTCTTGTCAAAGCCGGAGCTTTTGATTGTTTTAATAATAATAGACAATCATTATTTAACTCAATTCCTAATATAATATTAAAATCAAAAAATATATTTGAAAATAAATTAATTAACCAGATTGATTTATTTGGAGATGAAAATAAATCAAATAATGATTTTGTAGAAAAAATTGAAGATTGGAATTTTGATACAAGACTTTCTAAAGAGTTCGAAACTCTAGGTTTTTTTATTTCAGACCATCCACTTAATCAATATAAATTAATTTTTGACCAATATAATATAACAAGTTATGATAATTTTTTTAATGAAAAACATATATTAAGCTCAAACGTTGCATGCACCGTGCTCAAGGTTCAGGAAAAAAAAACGCAAAAAGGAAATTCATACGCAATTGTCAAACTCTCAGATTTAAATAGTGTGTTTGAGATTTTTGTTTTTTCTGATGTTTTTGAAACAAATCGAGATTTATTGAAAGAAGGAAATTCTTTAATGATAACTTTATTAAAAAATTTCATTGATGAAAACAAAATTCAAAAAAAAATAAATGTAAAAAAAATAATTTCTTTAAAAGAGATACTTAATAAACCAATTGATGAAATTAAGTTTAAGTTTAATAATTTAGAAGAGTTAAATAAAATTAAAAGTTTGCAAAAAGAAAATGGAAAAACAAAGGTTACATTTGAGGTAAATGAAAAAAATCAAATTTTCACTTTTGAGCTTAATAAACTGAGAAAATTGGACTACAAAGAGTTAAATTCATTAAAAATCAAAGAAAATATAATAAAAAATTAAAAAAAACTTGTTTTTTTTTGTAAATTTTTGTAATTACCTCTTTAAATTAATACGCACACAATTTCTGGTTTTATACCTCCGGTCCTTAACTGGCAGTAATTGTGGTGGAATAACCGGGAAAAAATATGAAGATACCAAATTTAACAATTGAAGAATTATTAGAAGCTGGAGTTCATCTTGGACACAAAACTTTAAGATGGAATCCAAAGATGAAAAAGTACATCTTTGGAAAAAGAGATGCAATTCATATAATAGATTTAACTCAAACCTTAGAGTTAACAAACATAGCATTGAAGAAAGTTTATAATACAATTTCTGAAGGTGGAAAAATTTTATTTATATCAACAAAAAAGCAGGCATCAGAATCAATAGCAAGCTTAGCTAAAGAAACCGATCAATACTTTGTTAACTATAGATGGTTAGGTGGTATGCTAACTAACTGGGGAACAATTTCAAATTCTATAAAAAAATTAAATAAAATTAATATAGATTTATCCTCTGAAAATAGAGGATTTACCAAAAAAGAATTACTTAAAATGAGCGGTCAAAGAGATAAACTTCAAAGATCACTAGGTGGTATCGCAGAAATGAAAAAAATTCCAGAACTTGTTTTTGTTATTGATACAAATTATGAGTCATTAGCAATAAAAGAATCTATTAAATTAGGAATTCCAATTATTGCTGTACTAGATACTAACTCTGATCCCGTGGGAATTGATTATCCAATACCTGGAAATGATGATGCTAGAAGATCAATTGATTTGTATTGTAGATTACTTAAAGAAACTATAGAAAATGCAAAACAAAATATTCCAAATAATAGCGAAGAAAAAGTAAACAAGAATGAATCTAACGATACTAAAAAAAACGAAGGTTCAAAAAATATTATCGATCAAAAAAACCAGATAAAAAATTAATATATTTATAGTATTCCAAATTTAAAATGAGTGATATTGAAAAAATTAAACAGCTAAGAAAGTCTACAGGAGCTGGTTTTAAGGATTGCAATTCAGCATTAAAAGAATCTAAAGGTGATTTAAATAAGGCAGCTGAATTACTTAGAGTTAAAGGTGTAGCCAAAGCTTCAAAAAAAATGTTGAGAGAAGCAAATGAAGGTGTAGTCGTTGTTTCTGGTGATAGTTCAAAAACATCGATAATTGAAATTAATTGCGAAACAGACTTTGTAGCAAAAAATGAAGATTTTGTTAATTTTGTAAAAGAACTAGGTGAGCTTAACAACAAATGTTCATCAGATATATCGAAATTAAATCAATCTATGATGAAAAATAACAAATCAGTTGAGGAAAATTTGGTTGCATTAATTGCAAAAATTGGTGAAAAAATAACTTTAGGTAGAACAAGGACAATTGAAAATCAAAACTCTAAAAATTATATCTATCAACATTCAGTAATTAGGGATAATGTTTCAAAGTTAGCTGTTATAACCTCTTTAGGAACAAAAGAATATTCTGATAAAGTTGATGTTTTTGGAAAACAACTTTCAATGCATATAGCGGCAACAAATCCACTATCTTTAACTTCAGATCAAATAAATGATGATATTCTTAAAAAAGAGCAAGAATTGATATCTGAAGAATTAAAAAATTCGGGAAAATCAGAAGAAATTGCAAAAAAAATTAGTTTAGGTAAATTAAATAAATTTAAAGAAGAAAATAGTTTATTGTCACAAGATTGGGTTATGGAACCAAAAAAAAAAGTTAATAATATATTGAAAGAATTAGGAATAGGTGATTTGAAAATTGTTGAATTTTCTAGAATAAAAATAGGTGAGTAAGAATAATGTTTAATGACAGTTCATATAGTTCTAAAATGTCAAAAACATTTGATGTATTTACAAAAGAACTATCATCCTTAAGAACAGGAAGAGCAAATTCAAATATGCTAGATTTAATAAAAGTTGATGTATACGGTCAACAAATGCCTATTAATCAGTTGGGAAGTATAACAACACCAGAACCAAGAACTATAAATATACAAGTATGGGATTTAAATAATGTTTCATTAATTGACTCTGCTATTAAAAAATCTGAATTAGGACTAAATCCACAAATAGATGGACAATTAATTAGATTACCCATTCCTGATTTAAGTGAGGAAAGAAGAAATGAAATAAAAAAATTAATTAAATCAATGGGTGAAAAATGCAAAGTTTCAATCAGAAACATAAGAAGAGAAGGAAACGATGAATTAAAAAATTTACTTAAAGATAAAAAAATATCTGAGGATGATTTAAAAAAAAATGAAAAGATTATACAAGATCATACAGACATACATATAAAAAAAATAGATGAAAAAGTTATTTCAAAAGAAAAAGAAATAATGACAATATGAACCATTTAAAACATGTTGCCATTATTATGGATGGAAATGGCAGGTGGGGTTTAAAAAAAAAAAAATCTAGAAATTTAGGTCACAAGCAAGGACTTAGAACCGTAGAAAAAATAATTAAATCATCAATCAAAAATAATATTAAATATTTAACTTTATATGCTTTTTCAACAGAAAATTGGAAAAGACCGAAAATAGAAATTCATTTTTTATTAAATTTACTAGAATCTTTTTTAAAAGATAAAATTTATGAATTAAGCAAAAATGGTGTAAAGTTAAAAATAATAGGCGATTTAAAAAAATTTCCAAAAAAAATTCAAAATAGTTTGAAATATGCTGAAAAAACAACTTATAAAAATAAAAGATTACAATTAATTTTGGCTTTAAATTATGGTTCTAAAAATGAGCTAGTTAATGCAATTAAGTTGATCAGAACAAAAAAAATGAAAGTAAATGAAATTTCCATTGATAATTGCCTTTACACAAAGGGAATCCCAAATCCCGATTTACTAATTAGAACTGGAAATACCAATAGACTTAGCAACTTTTTACTGTGGCAATTGTCATATTCTGAAATATTTTTTGTAAAAAAAATGTGGCCAGATTTTAATGAAAATGATTATAAAAAAATTATTAGTCAATTTAAAAATATAAAAAGAAATTTTGGAAATATTTAATGAAAAATGAATTTTTTAAACGTGTATTAAGTTCCCTTATATTGATTCCAATAGCACTTTTTTTTATTATTAAAGGAACATTCTTATTTAATTTTTTTATATTAGTTTGTTTTTTAATTACTTCATACGAATGGCATATGATGAGTAAAAAAAAACCTTATTATTTGTTAGGATTTATTTTTCTTATATTTTCTTTTTATACAGTTTATAAATTAATAGATTTTGGTGGCGATTATATTTATTTTTTACTCATAGCTTTAATATGTGTTTCAACAGATATAGGTGGTTATATATTTGGGAAAATATTTAAAGGACCAAAACTAACTAGAATAAGTCCTAAAAAAACCTACTCAGGAATGATTGGAGGATTATTTTTATCAATTATATCAACAAATATTTTTTTAAATATTCCAATTTTATTTCCAAATAAAGCTCAAATTACAACTGATATATTTATATTTGTGCTTTTAATTTCTATCACAAGTCAGATTGGTGACATTGTTATTTCGTATTTTAAAAGATTAGCAAAAATTAAAAATACAGGAAAAATTATACCTGGGCATGGCGGTTTTTTGGATAGAATAGATGGAATGCTTTTTGCTTTTCCATTTTCATATATAATTTTATCAATAAATATTTTTAAATATTTTAAATGAAAAAAAGAATTGCAATTTTAGGATCAACAGGCTCAATTGGAAAAACAACAATAAATATAATCAAACAAAATAAAAAAAAATATACAGTTATTATTTTATCTACATATAAAAATGTAAATCTATTACTTATTCAGGCAAAATTACTCAATGTTAAAAATGTTATTATATTTAACAAAGAAGAGTTAATAAAAAATAAAAATAAATTTAAAAAAAAAAAAATTAATGTTTTCCCAAATTTTAATGAAGCTATTTCTAAATTTAAGAAAAAAATAGATATTACTGTATGCGGCATATCAGGTTTGGCTGGTTTAAGACCATTAATTTCATCTGTTGAAAAAAGTAAAAAAATTGCTGTTGCAAATAAAGAGTCAATAATTTGTGGATGGCCGATAATTCAAAGAAAATTAAAAAAATTTAAAACAAAACTTATACCCATTGACTCTGAACATTTTTCTGTATGGAAATTAATTCAAAATGTAAAAATAAAAGATATTGATCAAATTATTTTAACTGCATCTGGAGGTCCATTTCTTAACAAAAAATATTCTGATGTAAAAAGGATTGAACCTAAATACGCTTTAAAGCACCCAAATTGGAAAATGGGAAAAAAAATAACCATAGATTCTGCTACTATGATGAATAAAGTTTTTGAAGTAATTGAAGCTAAAAAGTTATTTAATATTGATATTAAAAAAATTAAAATATTAATTCATCCATCATCTTATATTCACGCAATGGTAAAATTTAAAAATGGAACTATTAAAATGTTAGCTCATGATACAGATATGCAAATTCCAATTGCTAACGCCATAAATGAAAATTTTAATTATTTTGGCGATAATGAAATAATTGATTTAAAAAAAATTAATAATCTAAAGTTTTTTAAACCTAATGTTAAACAATTCCCATCATTAAAATTTTTAAACAATATAAAAAATCATGATAGTTTTTTGGAAATCGTTTTAATAGCTGCAAATGATGACCTTGTAAATTATTATTTGAATAGAAAAATTAATTATTGTGATATTATTAATATTTTAAATAAATTATTAAAAATGCAATTATTTAGAGAAAATAACAATCTAAAATTAAGAACTTTAGAAGACATTTACAAAATTGTTGATATTGTTAAATCAAAAATTAAAAAATTATTATAATTGTTATTAAACTATATGAAATATATATTTAAAATATTATTAAATTCTATTTTTATTTATACATTTTTAATTAATATTAGTATTGCTGCAAAAATTAATAATATTATTATTATTGGAAATGAACGAATAGCAAATGAAACCATAATTTTATTTTCTGAGTTAGATCTAAATCAAGATATTTCTAGTGATACATTAAATAATTCGTTAAAAAAACTTTATGATACTGGTTACTTTGAAACAATTAACATAATAACTAAAAATAATGATGTTATTATTACCGTTAAAGAATATAAAATAATTCAAACTACCGATATTTCAGGATTAAAAAATAAATCCATAATAAAAGAAATATCAGATCTAATTAAAACTGAAGAAAAAACTTCTTTTTTTAAAGAAAAAGTTCAAATTTCAAAAAATAATATTTTAAATATGTTAAGATCATACGGTTTCTACTTTGCTGAAGTAAATCCAAAAATAATAGAAAATCAAAATAATTCTGTAGATATTAATTATGAAATTATTACTGGCGAAAGGGCTACCATAAATAAAATAAATTTTATAGGGAATAACAATATAAAAGATAAAAAGTTAAGAAATATTATAGTTTCAGAAGAAGATAAATTTTGGAAATTTATAACAAGAAATAAGTATTTAGATATAAATAGAATAGAATTAGATGAGAGATTATTAACTAATTATTATAAAAATCGTGGTTATTACGATGCAAAAGTAGAAAGTTCATTTGCTAAGTTATCTGAAGATAAAAACTTTCAATTAACTTTTAAAATAAATTCTGGTGTTAAATATTATTTTAATGAGATTAAATTTGATATACCTGAAGATTACTCATCAGAAAATTTTTCAAGATTTGATAAAATATTTAAAGAATTAAAGGGAAAAAAATATTCATTAAATGCTATAGAAAAAATTATCAAAGAAATTAATAGAATTGCTTTAATTGAAGAATTTCAGTTTATTAATGCAAAGTATAATGAAGAAATTTTTGATAAAAATAAAATAAACTTGTCAATTAATTTTGCTGAAGCAGAAAAAATATATATTGAAAGAATTAATGTTTATGGAAATTATATAACTGATGAAAAAGTTATTAGAAATACATTAATTGTAGATGAAGGCGATCCTTTAAATCAATTATTATTTGAAAAATCAATACAAGATCTTAAAGCAAAAAATATATTTAAGACGGTTAAAAAAGAAATTATAGAGTCAAAAGAAGATGCAAGTAGTCGCATAGTAAATATAACTGTAGAAGAAAAACCCACGGGAGAAATTTTTGCTGGACTTGGAGCTGGTACAGAAGGAACATCAATAAGTGCAGGTATTAAAGAAAATAATTATTTAGGTAAGGGTATAGGTCTCACTGCAAAACTTGCTGTTTCTGATAATAAAATTAAAGGTATATTTGATGTAAATAATCCTAATTTTAAAAATACTGATAGATCTTTGTCAACAACTATTGAAAGTTCCTCTTTAGATTATATGAGTACAAGCGGCTACAAAAGTTCCAGAACTGGATTTGCGTTAGGAACATCATTTGAACAATTGGATGACTTATATTTCTCACCAAAAATATCAACATATTATGAGACTATAGATACATCTGCTAATGCATCTGCAAATAAAAAGAAACAAGAAGGAAATTATTTTGAAACACTATTTTCTTATGGATTAACTGTTAATAAACTAAATCAAAATTTTCAGCCAAGTGATGGTTTCAGAACAACATTTAGACAAACTGTACCAATATATTCTTCCGATGATGTAACTTTTCAACACTCATTTGATGGTGCGAAGTATTTAACCTATGCTGATGATCTAGTATTTTCTGCAAAAATTTATGCTGAAGCAGTAAATTCAATAGATGAGGATGTCAGAGTTTCAAAAAGAGTATTTATTCCTTCAAGAAAACTAAGAGGTTTTACTCCTGGAAAAATTGGACCTCAAGATGGAGGTGAATATATCGGAGGAAATTACGGTGCCGCTATAAATTTAACGTCTGATTTACCTCTATTTTCAGAATCACAATACGTAGATTTTAATATTTTTTTAGATATAGCAGATGTTTGGGGAGTAGATTACAGTAAATTACTTGATGATAGTAAGATTAGATCATCAACAGGAGTTGGACTTGATTGGTTTACACCAGTTGGCCCATTAACATTTTCTTTTGCTATACCTTTGACAAAAGAACATACCGATGAAACTGAAACTATAAGATTTAATATTGGTACTTCATTTTAAATGTTTAAAGTTTATAAAAATACAAGCTTTATTATTTTAATTTTAATTATTTTTTTTACAAACAAAGCCTATTCTGAAGTTTCATATCTAAATTTAAATGAGCTAATGACTAAATCAATAGTTGGAAAATATATAAATGAAACTTACGAAGTAGAAAAAAAAAAAATATTTAAAAAATTCAAAGAAAATGAACAAAATTTAAAAAAAGAGGAAAAAGAAATATTAACTCAGAAAAATATTTTAAAAAAAGATGAATATCAAAGAAAGGTTGAGAGTTTTCAAAAAAAGGTAAAGGATTATAATTCTGTAAGAAAAGAAAATTTACAAAATTTAAATAACAGAAGAATAAGTGCAACAAAAAAAATTATAGAAATATTAAATCCTATTTTAACAAAATATATGAAAGATAATTCAATTTCATTGATTTTAAGAAAAAAAGATATAATTGTTGCAAAAAAAAATTTAGATATTACATCTGATATTGTTAAATTATTAGATATAGAAATCCAGAAAATAAATTTTTAATATAGATGATAAATTTATTTTATAAAAAAAATAACAATGTAAAATTAAAAGATGTCTTATCTTTACTTAATATATCTGAACATTTTGAAAACTTAGATGTTATTATTAATGATATTAAGGATGTCTCTTCAGCACAAGAAACAGATATAACTTTCTTTAATTCATTAAAATATAAAGACGCTTTTTTAAAATCCAAAGCTTCTTTTTGTGTAACTAATAAAAATTTTTCTAAATTTATTCCTAAAACTTGTAAACCTATAATAGTCGATAACATTCTTGTCTCTGTCTCTAAAATAACTGATTTATTTTATCCAAATTCAATAAATGATGAATTTGATAAAAATGCAGATTTGATTAAAAATTCAAGTGACTTTAAAAACTTATCATTTGGCAAAAATGTCATGTTGGGCTCAAATGTTAAAATTGGTGAGAACTGTAGTATTGGACATAATACAATAATAGAAAGTAATGTTGTCATTGGAAATAATTGTTCAATTGGATCAAATGTAATAATAAGAAAATCTATTATTGGAAATAATGTTAGTATTTTAGATTCTAGTATAATTGGTAAAAAAGGATTTGGTTTTTTTCCTAATGATAAAAAAAATATAAGATATCCTCACATAGGTTTGGTTATTGTTGAAGATAACGTTGAAATTGGTTGTAATAATGTTATTGATAGAGGATCTCTTTCAAACACAATTATAGGTCTTAATACTTTTATAGACAACCAAGTTCATATTGCGCATAATGTTAAGATTGGAAAAAACTGTATAATTGCAGGCCAAGTAGGTTTTGCTGGGAGTACTGTATTGGGCAATAATGTTATGATCGGAGGACAAGCAGGTATTTCAGGACATTTAAAGATTGGAGATAATGTGAAAATAGGTGGGGGAAGCGGTGTAATAAATGATATACCAAGTAATTCAGTGGTCATGGGATATCCAGCAAAAAATGTAAAAGATTTTATAAAAGATAACAAATAATGACCGACAAATTGAATAAGGAAGAAATAAAAAAATTATTACCTCATAGGGAACCAATGCTTCTTATAGAAGAACTTATAAACATAAAAAAATTAAGTTCAGCTACTGCCATTGTAAATGTTAAAAAAGATAGTTTTTTTGTACAGGGACATTTCCCTGGCGAGCCAGTAATGCCTGGAGTCCTAATTGTAGAAGCTTTTGGACAAGCTGCGGCCGCACTAACTGCTAATGGTTTGGATAAAAAAACCTATGAAAATAAATTAGTTTTTTTAATGACAATTGAAAAAGCAAGATTTAGAAATCCTGTAATACCAGATTGTAAATTAGAACTGAATATTGAAGCAATAAGATCTCATGGAAGAGTTTGGAAATATAAAGGAGAAGCTATGGTAAATGGTAAAAAGATGGCTGATGCACAGTGGGCAGCGACCATAGTCGATAGAAAGTAATAATTAGTAGTAATAGTTGATAAGCAATTAGATAAAATTTTGTTATTTATTAACTGTGATCCATAATACAGCAACAATCGATAAAAACGCAAAAATTTCTAATAATGTAAAAATTGGTCCTTATTGTATTATTGGGCCCGATGTTGAAATTGACTCTGATACAATTTTACATTCACATGTAAACTTAGTTGGAAATACAAAAATTGGAAAAAATAATGAAATATTTCCATTTGCCTCAATAGGTACACCACCACAGGACTTAAAATATAAAGGTGAAAAAAATTCTTTAGTTATAGGTAACAATAATAAATTTCGAGAATATGTTAATATTAATCCAGGCACTCAAAGTGGTGGTGCTAAGACGAAAATAGGTGATAATAATCTATTTATGGTCTATTGCCATGTAGCACACGATTGTAATATATCTAACAATATTGTGTTGGCAAATAATGTTCAAGTTGGAGGACATGTATCAATTCATGATAATGCAATTGTAGGAGGAAGTTGTGCAATACATCAGTTTTCAAGAATTGGAGAGTCAGCAATGATTGGAGGAATGACAGGAGTTTTAAGCGATGTAATTCCTTTTGGATTATCATTAGGAAACAGAAATAATTTAGTAGGATTAAACTTAATTGGATTAAGAAGAGCCAAAATATCTAATGAGAATATTAAAATTATGCAAGAATCTTATAATATAATATTTCAATCTGAAAATTTTAGATCAAATATTGATAAATTAAATTCTGAATTAAGAAGTAACCAATTTGTAAAAAAAATTTTAAGTTTTATAAATTCGGATAAAAAGAGACCAATATCAGTGCCAGAAAATATTAAATGATAGGATTATTTTTAGGCGAAAAAAAACTACCAATTGAAATATTAAATAAAATAAAAAAAAAAAAGGTTAAATATTTTATTATTGATTTAACAAAAAATAATAAATTTAAAAATGATAAAAACTCTTATTTTATAAATATTGGAAAATTTGGTAAAATTTTAGATTTAATTGCTTCTAAAAAATGCAAAAAGGTAATTTTTGCAGGAAATATATCAAAGCCAAAAATCTCAAAAATTAAATTAGATTTTAAGGGAATTTATTATATTCCACGAATTATAAAGGCAGCAAAACTAGGTGATGCGGCAATATTAAAAGAATTAATTAAAATTTTATCAGAAAATAAAATAAAGTTGATTAAATTAAATTTTTTTAATCCTGAATTAACATTATCAAGGGGTAATTATACAAAACTAATACCAAATAAATTTGATCAATCTGAAATAAAAATAGGAATAAATTATTTGCATAAATTAAACTCTTACAATCATGTTCAAGGATTAATTGTTAGAAATAACACTGTAATTGCATATGAAACATCAAGTGGAACAAAAAAAATGATACAAAAAATAAAGAAAATAAAGAATTCAAAAGGTATTTTAATTAAATTTCCAAAAAAAAAACAAGATCTTAGAGCTGATTTACCTACTATAGGCCTTGATACATTAAAGGATTGTAAAAAAGCTGGAATTAAAGGGATTGTTTTAAAATCTAAAAAGAACATTGTTTTGGATAGATTTAAAAGCATTGATTTTGCTAATAAAAATAAAATGTTTATTGCTGTTAGATGAAAAAAATATTTATTTTAACTGGTGAACCTTCTGGAGATAAGCTTGCATCAAAAGTTATATCTGAGCTTAAAAAAAATAATCCAAATATAGAATATTTATGTGTAGGTGGATATTATTTAAATTCAATAGGAATAAAATCAATATTTGATCTTAAAGAAATAACATTCATAGCATTTACAAGTATTTTATTAAATATTTTTAAAATAAGAAACAGAATCAATAAAACTGTAAATGAAATTATAAAGTTTAATCCAGATATATTATTTAGTGTTGATAGTCCTGATTTTTCATTAAGAGTAAGTAAAATTGTAAAAAAAAAAAATCCCAACATTAAAACAATACATTTTATTGCTCCAAAAGTTTGGGCATGGCGAGAAGGACGAGTAAAAAAAATGAAAAAATACTTAGATCATATTCTATTACTCTTTAAATTTGAAAAAAAATATTTTGATCGAGAAAATCTATCGAATACTTTTGTTGGACATCCTATTCTAGATGAACATGATGAAAACAATATTAAATTAGATAACTTATTAAATAATAAAAAAAACATTATATCTTTATTTGCAGGTAGCAGAGAAAGTGAAATTAAAATACACAGTCCAATTCTTTTTGATTTTATTAAAAAAATGAATAAAAAAACAAAAGATTTAAATTTTATTTTTCATTCATCTGCAAAATTTAAAGATTATTTAATTAATTTATTAAAAAAAACAGATATTTTAAATGTTGATATTATATCAGATGAAAAAATAAAAAATGAAATTTTAAAAAAATCAATATTTGCTGTTGTTAAATCCGGAACAGTTTCTCTTGAAGTTTGCAAATTAAATATACCTTCAATAATAATTTATAAAATGAATTATATTAATTTTTATATAGCTAAAGCTTTATTAAAAATTAAATATGTCAATATGCTTAATATAATTAATGATAAAGAAATTATTCCAGAGCTAATACAAAAAGATTGTAACTCAGAAGAAATTTTTAAATCTGTATATTATATGTTAAACAAACCGGACTTAATTAGAAATCAACTTCAAAATATAAAATCAACTATAGATCAAATTAAATCTCAATCTTCATCTACTAATGAAGCATCAAAAGTTTTAATTTCTTATCTTACTTAATCTCTTTATTACATCTTCTTTGCCTAATGATATAATTATATCATAAATTCCAGGTCCAAATTTTGAACCTGTTAGTGCTATTCTTAATGGTTGTCCAACACCTTTAAAATTTGTATCATTTATTTTTATCAATTCACTAACAATAGGTTCCAATGCTTCTTTAGATAATTTATTTAAATTTGAAATTTTAGTAATAAATTCTGAAATTATTTTTTTTGATTTATCATCAATTAGTTTGAAATCTTCTTCATTAAAACTTACGTCATCTAAAATTATATATTTTGAATTTTTATAAATATCCTCTAAAGTTTTGGCTTTATTTTTTAAAAATGAAAGTGAGTTTTTTATTTTTTCCTCTTTTTTTAAATCAACTTTTTCTTTAAATAAGTCAAAATATTCTTTCAATTTTGTGAAAAGCTCTTCTTCAGCAATGTTTTTTATATAGTGTTCATTCATTGACAATATTCTACTCATATCTAATTTCGATGGAGATTTGCCGATACCTTCAAGATTAAAATATTTGATACTTTCATCTAAATTAAAAATTTCTTTGTCTTCATAGGACCAACCTAATCTTAATAGATAATTTCTTAAAGCTTCAGGCAAAATACCAATTTTTGAATAATCATCTAAAGTTGATGCATTATCTCTTTTAGATAATTTTTTTCCATCAGTCGTGTGAATTAAAGGAATATGTGCAAATTTTGGAATGTCCCAATTTAAGGCTTCGTATATTTGTATTTGCTTAAATGTATTAATTTTGTGATCATCACCTCTAATAATATGTGTCATATTCATTAAATGATCATCAACTGACGCAGAAAGGTTATAAGTTGGTGTACCATCATTTCTTAAAATAATAAAATCTTCAATAGTATTGTTTTCTATTTCAACATCACCTTGAACTAAATCCTTTAGAATTGTTGATCCATCTATCTTACTTTTAAACCTTAAGACTGGTTTTATATTTTTTGGAGCATCTTCATTGTTAACATCTCTCCATTTTCTGTTATAAACATAGGGGATTTTTTTCTGCTTTGCCCTTTTTTTTTGTTCTTCAATCTCTTCAGGACTGCAGTAGCATTTATATGCTTTTCCTTTTTTTAATAATTCATTTGCTATTTTAACATGATTATCAACTTTTTTAGATTGAATATATTCATCTTCATCATGTTCTATTCCAATCCATTTTAAAGATTTAATTATTTGTAATTTATATTCTTCTTTTGATCTTTCCTTGTCAGTATCCTCGATTCTTAAATAAAACTTGCCGCCTTTATTTTTTGAATATAGCCAATTAAATAATGCTGTTCTTAATCCACCTATATGCAGTGGACCTGTAGGTGAGGGAGCAAATCTGGTTGCTACTTTTGACATCTGAAAGGTTTAGACTATTTTTTTAAAAGTTTCTATATAAAGATACTAGAATTCCTTGAACTTTTACTCTATCTGGACCGAATATTTTGGTCTCATAATTTCGATTTGCACTTTCCAAAGCTACAGTTTTACCTTTACGTCTAATTCTTTTTAACATTGCCTCATTATCGTCAATTAGAGCTACAACAATTTTTCCATTATCTGCAGTTTCTGTTTTTTTAACAATAACCGTATCTCCGTCATTTATACCAGCCTCAATCATTGAATCTCCTTTGACTTTCAAACCAAAAAATTCTCCATTTTTTTCTATGTTTGTAGGTAAAGGTATTCTGCTAACTTCATTTTGAATTGCTTCAATAGGAGTTCCTGCCGCTATGCTTCCTAAAACAGAGATTTCAGGGCCATGATCTTTATTTTCGTTTGTTTCGTCTAAACCTCCTTTTATAACACTTGGAGAAAAACTATTATAAATATCATTTGCTGAAGCTGTTTCTGGCAATTTTATAACTTCTAAAGCTCTAGCTTTATGTGCTAATCTTTTAATAAATCCTCTTTCTTCTAAAGCACTTATCAATCTATGTATTCCAGATTTAGACTTTAAATTTAGTGAATTTTTCATTTCTTCATAAGAAGGAGAAACACCAGACGATCTCAACTTCTTGTTGATAAATAAAAGCAAGTTTTTTTGTTTTTTAGTTAACATAGAACAAATATCGTACAGATTCTGTTCTACAAAAGTTCTATGAGTTTAACAACAGGTAAAAAACCTTTAAAATATAGGGATTATTTAACTATAAAAGAGAGAAAATATTATTTTCATCTAAATTCTTTAATAATGATTCACCAATCAGAAATGTTTTAATTTTAGTATTCTTCTGAATTTCCATAATATCATCTTTATTTTTAATTCCACTTTCTGAAATCAACGGATAAGGATGTTTTAATAAAATATTATAAATATCGTAAGTTGTATTTAAATCAGTTTTTAGTGTTTTTAGGTTTCTGTTGTTAATTCCTATTAATGCCTCAGTATATTTTAGTGATTTTTTTGCTTCTTCAACTGTATGAACTTCAACAATTATAGTCATATTTAATTTTAAAGCTTCATGGTAAAGTTGATCGGCAAGATCTTCAGAAACACCTGCTAATATAATTAATATAGCATCAGCCCCATAACTTCTTGCAAGGTTAACTTGAAATTTATCAACAAAAAAATCTTTACATAAAATTGGTAAATTAACTTTTTCCTTAATTTTACTTATATGAGTAAGGTTGCCTTGGAAAAAATCTTCTTCTGTTAATACAGATAAACAAGTTGCATTATTAGATTTATAAATATTTGCAATATTAACTGGGTCATAATCATTTATAATTATTCCTGCTGAAGGACTTGCTTTTTTAATTTCAGCAATAATTGATAATTTATTTTGATTATAATTATTTATTATTTTTTTTTTAAAATCTAAAAAGGTATTATTTTCATCAATTGTTATCTTTAATGACTCGATATTAATATTTTTTTTTAGTTCATTAATTTTTAAAAGTTTATTATCTATAATTTTTTTTAGAATATTTTCAGACATTTTGAAATTTTTTGATATGTTTAAATATATTTCCAGATTTTATAAATCCTCTTGAATAATTATAAGCTAATTCAAAATTTTCATATCTTTCAGAAACGATTAAACCAGCAGCAGCATTTAAACAAACAGCCTTAGAAAAATCATTATCATTACCTTGAAATATTTCCAACATTTTGTTTGCATTAAAATTTGCATCATCACCTATTAAATTTTCAAATTTATCTGCTTTTACATTTAATTTATCTGGATCAATTATAAATTCTGATATTTCATTATTTTTTAACTGAACAACATTTGTTTTGGCATAAGGAGAAATTTCATCTAAACCATCTTCGCTGTTAACTATCCAA
>CEUZ01290148.1_pt1 | contig 20358 bp, 20 predicted proteins | sample 361511 | NCBI WGS metagenome assembly CEUZ01 (sample SAMEA2622822, study PRJEB7988) | marine metagenome | biome: marine biome (ENVO:00000447); feature: surface water layer (ENVO:00002042); material: "saline water (ENVO:00002010), including plankton (ENVO:xxxxxxxx)" | depth 5 m
AATAAAATTTAAAACTTTGTTATTGAATATAAAAAAACCACCATTTATCCAACCCTGACCAACTTGTGGTTTTTCTTTAAACGATTTGACTTTATTTCTACTAATCTTTAACTCACCAAATCTAACTGGTGGTCTAACTGCAGTAATAGTAGCAATTTTACCATGTCTTTTATGAAATCTAACTGTTTGTTTTATGTTAACATTAGAAACGCCATCACCATAAGTTAACATAAAAGTTTTTTCATTTTTTAAATAATTTTTTAATCTTAATAAACGTCCACCAGTTTTAGTATCTTTTCCTGTATAAACTAACTCAATATTTTTTTTATTTTTATAAAATTTTTTTATGTATTCACTCTTATAACCTAAAGCTAAGACAAATTGATTATATCCGTAATATTTATAAATATTCATTATGTGTTCTAATATTGGTTTTCCACCAATTTTAACCATAGGTTTAGGCTTGACTGCTGTTTCCTCAGATAATCTGGTGCCGTAACCACCACAAAGAATAACTGTTTTCATTTTAAAAATTATTTATTTAAATAGTTGTCCAGCCACCGTCAACTAAGATATTTGATCCTGTTATGTATGAGGCAGCATCTGAAGCAATAAAAGCAACTACATTTGCTACTTCCTCTGAATTTCCTAATCTTTTAAGTGGAACTTTTTTTTCATAATTCTTGATAAATTGTTTTTCTTGTGCATTTGATTTTCCAGCTACATGACCTATTAATCCACCAGAACAAATACTATTAACCCTTACACCAAACCTTCCATAGTAAGAGGCCATCTGTCTAGTCAAATTTACTAGCCCCCCTTTTATCATTGTGTAAGGCATATTTTCTGTCATCGAAGTCTTTTCATAGATGTTGAGGTCTTGACCTAATAAACCATAAATAGAATTTAAGCTTATAATGCTTCCTTTTATTTTATTTTTTACCATTTTTTCAGCCACCATCTTTGCAAGCCAAGCATAACTATTCATATGAATTTCTACATTTTTTACCATTCTTTGTAGAGTAATTTTATTAAATGAGCATTGATCCCAGTCATTTGTTTTTGGATATGCACAATTAATAAATACATCTGGGCAACCAAACTTTTTAATAACTTTATTAAAATTTTTATCTAGAGTTTTTAATTTTGTGCAATCAAACTTTTCATATTTTGCATTTTTTGGTATTTGTTTTTTTTTAATATCAAGAATAATTACTTTAGCTCCAACTGACAAAATATTTGTAGTCACTTTTGAGCCTATTAATCCACAACCACCCAAAATATAAACTTTTTTATTTGTTAGCTTAATTTTATCTAAATATTTTTTAGGCATTTTTTTTCTTTAACAAAAGTTCAACTATCTGAAAATCAAGTTTGTCGTCAATATCAATAGATCTATTTTCAGGCATTTCATAAAAAACAGTTTTTTTAATAGAAAATGACTTAAAATTAATTAAAGATTTTCTATCCCAAATAAAAAAAGATCCATTAGTGTGGTAGGTTGTTGGAGCATCTTGTCTTCTATAAATATTTTTTTTTAATTTTTTACTTTGTTTCAATTTATTATTCACTATTTCAAACATATTATAATAAGGGTTTTTTTTTTTAGACTTGCATCCTGAAATTAACATATTTGCTTTTTTTTTAACAAAAAGCTTATGCGCTTTTAATATATCTTCAATTTTTCTTAAGGGAGATGTAGCCTCTAAATCAAAAATCGTTTCAAATTTTTTATTATATAATTTTTCAGTTTGGACAAGAGCATGTTTAATGGCTGGAACTTTTGGGCTCATATCTGAAGCTAATTTTTTTGGTCTCAAAAACCAACCTTCGGCTCCGTAGAACTTTGCCATTTTTAATATTTTTTTTGAATCAGTTGATACCACTATATGATCAAAAATCTTTGATTTTACTGCCTGTTTGATTGTATAATACATAAGCGGCTTACCATTAATTAATTTGGTGTGTTTGTTTTTTACTCCTTGGGAACCTCCTCTCATACATATAGTACACAAAATTGAATTCATTAATCTTTGCCTTATACTAATTTTTTTATTGCCTTGCGATATTCCGACCATTGACCCACATCTATCCAAGACTTGTCATCGATAGGATAGACTCCTATTCGTTTTTTTTTTCTTTTTGCAAGTTTTATTAAATCCGGCATATCAAATGCTCTTTTTTTTGGTATTAATTTTATTAAATCAGGACTAAGTACATACAAACCAATATTTACAAAAAAATCTAACTTTGGTTTCTCTACGATGCTTCGTAACTGTCCACTTTCATTCAGTTTGCATGTTCCGTAAGGAATAATATATTCTTTAGAAGAAGCTACCAGGGTTAAATTATTTTTGTTGGATATATGAAAACTCATTAAATGATCAAAATTAATATTGATTATTGTGTCACAATTAGTCACTAAAAAAGGCTTTTTTATTTTCCCTTTTAACAGACTAAGTCCGCCAGCAGTACCCAATGGTTTAGGTTCTTCTACAAAAGATAATTTGTAATTAGTTTTCTTCTCCTGAAAGAAAGCTCGAAGAATTCTACTTTTGTAATTTAATGTAATGAAAAAATTGACATTATTATTATTATCGACGAATTTTTCAATTATATGTTCTATAACTGGTTTTTCATTTATTGGCACCATAGGTTTTGGTAAAATACTTGTAAATGGTTCTAAACGTGTACCTTTACCTCCAGCCATGATTACAACGGTTTTTGAAAAGGTGCCAGACTTGTGATTGTTTTTATTTTTTTTAAAAATTTTTTCGAAAGTTAATACATCAACAACTGTTCTTGATTTTCCTATGATTGGAATAATATCAATTCTTTTTTTTATTAGTATATTTTTTGCTTGGCTTAGTGAATAATTATCTTTCTTTAAAAAAATAGGATCTTTTTGATAAAATTCATTAATTTTATCTTTATACACTTTTCCCTTTAAAAGGGCTTTTCTTACGTCACCATCACTTATAGTTCCAAGAATTTTATTCCTATTGTCGACAACAACTAAACATTTCTCTCCAGTTTTACTTAGTTGCTTAAGAGTATTTTTAATATTAGCGTTTGATTTAATTAGTAAATTTTTCATATATTATAAATTTCTATTAATACTATTAAATATAATTTCATAACTAGCTCTGTTTGGGTTTTTTATATCAACAATAAAATCTTTCTTAAAGTCACTATATATTTTTTTATTGAACTTCATTTCATTATAAAATATTTCTTTATTAAATTTTACAACCGACATATTTATAGGTTTTTTATTAAAATAGTCTGCTGAAATATTTATCCATCTTTTATCATTAATAGGAAAATTATCTTCAAATAGCCACATTACAGGTTTTTGAAATAAAATAGCAAAATGTATTGCCGTAGTACGATGTAATAAAACAATCTTACATTTTGAGATTAATTCTATGGTCTTATTAAAATAAGTTTTACCAAATTTTATTGGGCTTCTTTTATCTTGTGTACGTGGGTGGCCAGCTATTTTTAAATCTAAATTGGTACAACTTATAAAGTTTTTAAAAAAATTATTTAATGGATTGTACCGTGCATTATATTCTTTAGCACCTTCTGGAAAAAAATATTTTGTATAAGGATATAATACGTCCGGGTGATTATAACCCGGATCTAGATAAACAGCGTAATCCTTAGAATTTTTAAATAAATTTAATTTTTTTTTGTTGATTGCTATCTTTTCATCACAATCAAAAGATGGAATTTTTATTATTTTTGAATTTCTAAATTCTTTTTTTGAATCGTTGTAATGTTTTTTTCCAGCGCAAAAAATGTACTTTGGTTTTTTTCCAAAGTTATTTAAATTATGGTAATTTGATAAAATTTTCTTAATCGTAATTATTGGAAATAAAAATGATAATTTTATTTTCTCAAATATAGTTCTACTTTTTTGCGGCATATTTCCAGTTTTAATATATACGTATTTTATATCTTTTTTTTCTATTGCATCAAAAATAAATTTTGTTTTACTACTTCTCGTTATATTAAAAAAAACTAATGTTTTACTATCAATATTTTTTATCTCATCTAGTGCTTGTTTTTCATTTGCTAGTACTATCTCTTTTGGAAATTTAATTCTATCACGTGGTAAATATTTTCTAAAATATTCTGGTCTTGTAATCGGTCCAATATTAAATATTTTTATTTTAATTTTTTTTTTTAAATAATAGCTTATGCCCCATCTAATCTTCTGAAATTTTATTAATTTGCTCTCAAAAAAAAATACAATTTGCTTCATGAAAATATGTTAATAGTTGATTAAAATTTAATTTTTTTTTTACTTAGAATCTTGAACAATTTTAAATTATTTTTTTTTTTGAGTGGAAGAGTATATTCTATATTTCTTGTATAAACGTCTTTTATTGTACTGAGTACCCGCCATCAATTATAAGATTGTGTCCGGTAATCCATTTAGAATCATTGCTTAGTAAAAATTTTACTGACAAATTAATGTCGTTAAAAGTTCCAATTCCTAAAGGATGACTTTCGATAACCTTTTTACTCATATCTGAGGTAATTTGTTTCAAATAATTTTCGAAAAGAGGACTTTTTATTACACCCGGACTTATGCAGTTTACTCTTATTTTATATTTGGATAATTCAACTGAAAGAGATTTTGCAAATCCTATTAAGCCAGCCTTGGAAGCTGAATAAATTGATTGCCCTGAAGACCCTACTACTCCCATAACAGATGATATTAGGACAATAGAGGATGGTTTATTAAATATTTCCTTATTTAAAAAATATTTAGATAAAAGAATAGGTGATTTCAAATTAATATCTATTGTTCTATCAATATCTGCATCACTTATAATTCGAACGGGTTTGATAAAATGAATTCCTGCGGCGTGTATAAAATAATCAACTAATCCAAACATTTTTGGAACTTTTTTCATCAAAGAATCGTATTTGTTAAAATTGGTTAAATCAAAGTTTAAATGTTTTAAATTCTTATTTTTTATACCTGGTTTTCTCCTTGAAACATTTATTATTTTTGCATTTTGTTTTAAAAAAAAATTAATTAAATTTAGCCCTATACCAGATGATCCGCCTGTAATTAGAATTGTTTTATTTTTAAACTCATTAATCATGTTTTGTTAACTCACTAAATTTTGGTTTGTTTAAGTTTATAATCGCACTTGCCCAAGAATAGCCCACTCCAAAACCAGAAATTAGAATTTTTACATCTGATTTATTTTTTAAATTTTTATAAATTGTAATAGGAATTGATGCTGAATTAGTATTTCCAAATTCATCAATAGAATAAATAATTTTATTTTCAGGAATTTTTAGTTTTTTCATTAAAGCATTTATTAAAAATTTATTAGCTTGGTGAAATATAAAATAATCAATCGAACTGATAGTATTTCTTGATGAAGAAAGAAGTCTTTCTATTTGTGGCGGAACTTCATTTAAAGCAAACTCAAAAATTTTTGCTCCATTCATTTTTAAAGAATACTTTTTTTCAAAATTATTAATGTTAGTATTATCGTATATAAGATTTTTATACCCTCCTCCATCTGTACCAAATAGAAAACATGAAGAATTTTTTAACTTTTTTTCATGTTTTATTGCTATTGCCGCACCTGCGTCCCCAAATAGACCAAAAAATTTTTCATCCTTTAAATCTATTAATTTGCTGATCATGTCCCCGGTTAACAAAAGTCCTTTGGATTTCATATTTTGTGAAATCAAAAATGCTGTATATAAACCATATACAAAACCAGAACATCCTAGAGGAATATCATATGCCAAAATATTTTTACTTAAACCTAATCTTTTTTGAAGAATACAAGCTGTAGAGGGTAAAACAAAATCTCTAGTTTGGCTAACAAAAAGCAAAAAACCTATATCTTTTTTTTTCCATTTTAATTTTTTAATAATTTTATTTGCAGCAATAAAACAAAGATCGGAGGTAGAAATTTTTTTTTTTAAATTCAGAAAATGTCTTTTAACACCAGTGTGTTGAATAAATTTATTTTTATCTATTATTTTCAATAAATTATTATTATCAATTTTACTATTTGGAACACAGACGGAAATTCCAGATATTTCACAATTTTTATTCGTAAACATTTTGATATTTAATTTTGATATTTAAACAGTTTTCTTTTCATATAATTTTATTAGTTGTCCAAAAGTTTTACATTTGTTTATTTTATCTGGTGAAATTTTTAAGCTACTAAAAGATAAGTCATTAAAAGCCATAATTTCAAGAATTTTTAAAGAATCAAGACCTAAATCGTTTAAATCACTCTTTTCACTTATATTTTTTTTTTCTAATATTTTTTCCAAATTTTTTATTAAAATTTTTTTTTTCATTTTAAATTATTCTTGACATCTTTTTTCTAAATAGCTCTATTCTTCTCTCATATTTTCCAATAATAGTATCTACTTGCTTTTGCTTGAGTGAATCATGAACGTTCTCACAAATTAATTTGTCTTCGTTAAATACTATTTCATTGAATTTTTTGCACGAGTTAATAAAAAAACTTTTTACAGAGCTTGGAATTATTTTTTTATTTAAATTTGGCACATATATTTCGCTTGTAACTAAAGTGTTATGCTCATCTATCGGCATATATCTTTGTAAAAAAAAAGAATGTTCCATTGTAGTTGCTATTGTACTTAGTGGGAAAATTAAAAAATGGCTATATTTATTACTATTATTTCTAAAATATTTTTTTAACTTGTCAAAATCTTTAATGTACGAATCTGATAGAGGCAAATCCATACCCATAACATTACCTTCAAAATAATATTTTGGTTTGGGATTTATTAATTTCTTAAAAGTAGTAGGGTGCACAAAAACTGCGTGATACTCATCTATGGAATTTTCTAGACAAATTTTCCAATTGCATTTCCAAGTCCATTGTGCGGAGTGAATACATTCTTGAATTTTATAAGAAATATTTTTTAAATAGCTATATTGTGCTCCTAAATAAGATTTTAGATTTTTTGTGTTTTTTCTGTTTGATAAAAAAATAAAGTTTCCACAATAATCTACATTCCAATTTTCAAGTCTTAATTTTCTAAAATCTTTTTTACTAATATTAAAACATTCTTTTTTCATTGGTATATTTTTTGGATATCCTTCATCATCATAGGACCAGGCATGGTAAGGACAGACTAATTTTTCATTTCCTTTAAATTTTGTTTTAATTTTGCAACCACGATGTGAGCATATATTTGTAAATGCTTTTATTTTATTATTAAATTTAAAAAGTACTATGGAGTTTCCTAATATATCAAAAGTCTTAAAATCATTCTCATTTTTTAAATCATTTAAATGTCCAACTAAAAACCAAGAATTTTTTATAAAAAAATCTTTTTCTTTTAAAAAAAATTTTTTTTGATTATATTTTACTGATTTAATTTTCATTATTTTTTTGAACCAATGTACATTCTTTTTTCCTTTGCAGGATTTCCATGGGCTAAATAATAATTATTAATATTTTTATATAAAACGGAACAGGCTGAAAGCTTTGAATAATTGCCCATTTTTGTATTAGGCATAATACACGAACTGGCACCCAGGAAAGCACATTTGCCAACCTTGGCATGACCACCTGTAAAAGAGTTAGGACTTAGTACAGAATTTTTCCCAATTTTTGAATGATGTCCAACTATGGCTGCAGAATTAATTAAAACGTTGTCTTCAATTATTGAAAAGGGGGCAATTACAGATTTTGGTCCTATTACTGCTCCTTTTTTAATTAGAGCCGTTTTAGCTACATAACTCGTAGGATGTATAATAGTAAATAAATCTATATTTTTTTTTTTTAATTGCATATATGCGTTTTCCCTAACAATCGGATCGCCTGCAGTAATATTAGCTTTAATTTTTAAATTTTTTGGTATTTTTTTTATAGAATTAATTAAAATTATATTTTTATTTATTTTTTTAAAAAGTTTTCCTTTTTTTAGATTTTTATCAAATATATATATTTTTTGAAAAATATTTTTCTTCGCATGCTGAATATCATTTAGATAATTTAAAGTTTCCATGCCGTGGTCGCCTGCACAAATTAAAACTATATTCATAAGCTATGATATCATGTGTAATTAAAAAATTTTATGATTTATGTCAAAAAAATTTTTAATTTGCATTTTTTCTAAATTTAATTTTTCCAATATTCTTACAACTTTTTTGGTAGCACCTTTTTTTAAATAATCACTATTACTTATTTTTTTTTTAACTTTATTTTTTAATACTAGTCGAATTTTATTTTCAATTACAATAGATTTTGCTGGAATATTTATTATATTGCCAGCTTGAGTTCTGCCTTCCTGTCTATTTCCTATATTTATAATCGTAAGACCTAAAAAAGGTGCTTCGCTGAGTCCCGAAGATGAATTGCCTATCATGCAGTTAACATTCTTTAATATAGAATAGTATAATTTGTGACCTAATGAATTAAATAACCTAGCATTATTAGGATTTTTTCTAACAAAATTTTCTATCATTTTAATTATTTGATCGCTTCCAGAATCTGAATTAGGTTTTGTAAAAATAAAGTTGACATGTTTGATGTTTTTTAGTGCTTTCAAAATTTCATTAAATTGCTTTTGAGTTTCAGAAGGAACATTTGTGATGGGGTGAAATGTTATCAATATATTTTTTTTCGTAAAATCAAGTTTAATTTTTTTTTTAAGACTTTCTTTTGAAAACAATTTTGTCGACAAAATATTGTCAATTACCATGTTGCCTACTAGGAAAACTTTTTTTGGATTCTCACCCATTTGTATTACCCTTTTTTTGTGACTCGAATGTGTTACAAAATGAAAATTTGACATTTTTGTAATGGAATTTCTTGTAATATCATCTTGCGATCCTTTTGTAACTTCTCCTCCATAAAAGTGCGCTATGGGTATGTTTGAAAGATAGGATGAAATTGCCGGTCCTAACATTTCATATCTGTCACAAGGTATGCAAACTAAATCTGGTTTTATTTTTCTAAGTATTTTTGAAAATTTTACCACACCAATACCCACTGAGTTTGAAACATAATCTTTAATTGCAATCGATTCAGCAAGCTTAATCTTCTTAAAAATTTTAAATCCTCCTTGTTCAATTTCTTTATAAGTATTTCCAAATTCATTCATCAAATGCATACCTGTCACCAACAAAAAAAGTTTTAACTTTTTGTTTTTTTTTATTTCTCTTAAGAGGTTAGCCATTAAGCCAAATTCTGATCTTGAGCCTGTGACTACACAAATTTTTTTTTTAATCATTAATAAAATCGTCTGTTTTATAATTTTTTTTTGATTTTTTACCAATAATTTTATCCCAATAAATTGGCTGCAATCCTGTCCCGGGTCTTTTTAAAGTAATATTTTTCTCACTAAAAATTTCACCCTTTTCAATCTCTTTTAGTGCAACTATTGACTTTCTAACATGTTGCTTATTAATTACTTCGCTGCGTGTAATAATTTTTTTACCTCCCCCGAGAGCGTTTTCTATATTTTTAATACTTTTCACCATTGCATATAATTCTTGAGGTTCCAAACTAGAGGTATGATCTGGACCTTTTAATTTTTTTGAAATTGTAAAATGCTTTTCAATCACTTTTGCACCTAATGCAACAGCTGCAATTGGTGCTTCAATACCAAGTGTATGATCTGAAAATCCTACTGATACTTTATATCTGCTAGCTAAAATTTTTATAACATTCAAGTTTGCATCTTTATAGGGTGTTGGATACGCCGAGTTACAATGTAATATTGCTAACTTTTTTTTTGATAATCCTGAATTTAAAAGAGTTTTAACTGCCAAATCTATTTCAGATATTGTTGACATGCCTGTAGATAAAAATGTTTTTTTATTGAACGATCCCAAATGTCTTAAATAGGGTATATTGTTAATTTCGCTAGATGGAACTTTATAAAAGTTAATTCCTAACTTTCTAATTTCGTTTAAACCTTTAATATCAAAAGCACTGGTCATAAATATAACTTTCTTTTTATGACATCTATTAATTAAAATGGGATGAGCAACTTTCCAGTTTAACTCCAATTTTTTAATCATTTCGTATTGCGTCTCATTTCTTTTATTATTAACTTTTTGGTAGTCTGCTTTTTTTGCTCTTTTTGTAATTAATTCGGCGTTTGTGATTTGAAATTTTACTGCATCTACGCCTGCATTTGCGGCTGTATCTATTAATTTAATTGCTTTTTTGATTGAACCATTATGATTAACTCCCGCTTCAGCGATTATAAATACTTTATTTTTCATTTAAATTTTAAATCTTAGATATTAAGTGAGCACTGCTAGGCAGATTAAGTATTCTTTTTTGCAAATTATCTGTGTTACTCAAATTCATTTTTGGAAAATTTCTTAGATATTTATTTTTAGTTAAACATCTCCAAGCTGGTCTTATAAAAATATTATTACGATGTGATTCTGTAATGATCCTATCTCTATATTTATAGTTATCGCCTTGCAATATTATAGTATTTAACCAATAGTTACTTTTTGATCCTTTTTTTTCTTTTAAAATTTCAACCTCAGGAATCTTTAAAAACTCATTTGCATACCTTTGATTTAGCTGTCTTTTTAATTTAATAAGCCTATGGATCTTTTTGATTTGCGCATACCCTAAAGCTGCATTGATATTTGGAAGCTTATAATTATATCCAATCATGTCATGGCCAATAAAAAATTTACTTTTTTCTCTTGCAACAGTAGTTAGATGTCTCGCAAGATTTGATTGTTTGATATTGTTAACAAGGATCATGCCACCCCCACCTGTAGTAATTATCTTATTGCCATTAAAGCTTAGTGTTCCAACGTCCCCGATTGTTCCTAAATGTTTATTTTTATACTTACTGCCAACAGCCTCTGTAGCATCTTCTATAATTTTTAAATTATATCTTTTGCATAAGTGACTCAGTTTTCCTAAATCCATGGGGTTTCCATATACATGGGTAGGAAGTACGGCTCTGATTATATTTTTTGAAAATTTATTTATTAGTTTGTTTTTTACTAATTTGGTATTTTTTTTTAAATATTCTTCAAGTTTTTCAACATCTATTCCCAGATCTTGGTTGTTTATATCAACAAAATGTGGAATCCCGCCGCAATATAATGTTGCATTTGTACTTGCGATATAATTTAGCGCAGGTATCAAAACTTCTTCTTTTTCTCTAAGCCCGATCACTTTCAAAGCAATATGAAGTGCGCTGGTGCCGTTTATAGTAGAAATTGCATATTTTGACTTGGTAAAATTAGAGATACTTTTTTCAAACTTTTCAACAAATGGACCAAATGAAGATACCATATTAGTTTTAACACATTCTTTTAAATTTTTGGCTTCCTCGACACCTAATGAGGGCTCATGCAAAAATAAGGATTTCTTTTCTCCGGCGACTTTTCTTATCGCAGAAATTAACCTTTTTGGTAAGTTAATCATTAACTAAAGATTGTATAAATCTGACTTAAATTTTTCTAAATTTTCTGGATCAGAATACCAAGTTATTGTTTCTTGGATTGCATTGGCAAAAGAAACTTTGTTGTCATAAACAGGCTTCCATTTCAAAAGCTTTTTAGCTTTTACATTAGAAGCAACCAGTCTGTAAACCTCGCTCTTTTTTGGTCTTTTTCTTTTTAAATCACTTTTAATTTTTAATTTTTTATCCATTAATCGAGATATTAATTTAATTGTATCTTTAATTGATATCTCAAACTTTCCTCCAATATTAATTACCTGACCGTTAAAACAATTAGATTTACATGCTTTTTCAAAACCAGATACGGTGTCTTTTATGTAGTTAAAATTTCTCTTAGGATTAATATTTCCAACGGTTAGATTTTTTTCTTTTGTTAAAAACTGACTTATTATTGTCGGTATAATTGCTCTTAAAGATTGCCTTGGACCAAATGTATTAAAAGGTCGTAAAATTAAAACTGGTAATTTAAACGAACTATAAAAAGAGTACGCTAATTGATCCGCGCATATTTTTGTTGCTGCATAAGGTGATTGTGCCACTAGTGGATGATCTTCTTTTATAGGTATTTGCTGAGCTGTACCATAAACTTCGCTCGTTGATGTATGAATAACTTTAATATTACCCAAATTTTTTGCAGCATTTAGAATATTATATGTTCCTCTGACATTGGTATCGATGTAACTTTCTGGTGAAACGTAAGAGTATGGAATACTAATTAGAGCAGCAAGATTAATTACAATTTCGCAATTAATCATTGTCTTTTTTATACTTTCAACATCTCTAATATCTCCATGAATTATTTCAGTTTCTTTTTTTATTTTATCATCCACAAAGTCTAAACACCCCCAAGAGTTAAAAGAATTATATAATGTGAGCGCTTTAACTGAGTATCCTTTGTTTACTAAATATTCTGTTAAATGTGATCCTATAAAACCATCAGCACCTGTGATTAAAATTTTATTTTTCATATTTAAATTATATTATTCCGTCACCCTTTATATCAGGATATTTCTTTAAAAGTTTACTTAAAGGTCCCACATCTTTTATCTTGCCATTTTCCATTAACAAAACCCTATTACAAATTTGCACAGTTGATAGCCTGTGAGCAACTATAATGATTGTTTGCTTGCCTTTTATATTAAGAATTGAATTTACAATTTCATTTTCTGTTTCATAGTCTAAAGAACTTGTTGCCTCATCCAATATCAAAATAGAGGGATCCTTATAAAGGGCTCTTGCTATTCCTAATCTTTGTCTCTCACCTCCTGATAATTTTGTTCCCCTTTCTCCCACAATCATATTTATGCCTTTATCACTTTTATTTATTAATTTTGTTAATTTTGCTTCATCAATACACTTTATAACTTTATCATTATTAATTTCCTCTTCTTCTTCACCAAAGGCTATATTTCTTCTCAAGGTATCATCTAGTAAAAAAATATCTTGCGGAACATAAGAAATGGAAGTTTTCTTTTTGCTTTGATTTGATTCATTAATATAAATCGCTCCATTTTTTGGATCGAGCAAACCTAAAATAATATTTATAAGCGTCGTTTTTCCTGAACCGGATTTTCCAATTACACCAACCATTTCACCTTTATTCACAGAAAAAGAAATATTATCTAGTGCTTTTGCTTCTTTCGTTTCATATGAATAATCTAAATTAGATATTTGAATTGAAGTCTGTTCATCTAATTTAATATTCTTATTCTTGTGTGCAAAAATATTCATATTTTTTTTGTAATTGAGTTCTTTAGATGCAATTTCTTTTACTAACAAATCAAAACTTATTTTGTGAGAAGCCATATAAGTTAGACCGTTATTTAATGAACTAAAAGATGGTAATAATCTTAAAATACACACAGTCATCAACGCCAACATAGGTAGAATATCGTTACTATTTTTATTTAAGTAAAAAAATAATAAAGTCATTGATACCAATATTAAAATCCCCAAAAATTCAAAAAATATTCTTGGCAACTTTCCAATTAAATCTCTAATCATAAGATTAGTTTCATAAATATTGTTTTGCTTATTAAAATTATTTGAAAAAAATTTTTCTTTTGCAAACATTTTAACATCTCTTATACCAACAAATGTTTCTGATATTGCTTCAATTATTTCTTTCGATGCAAAAATTCTTTTACCAGCAACTTTCTTTAATATTTTGTCTGTATTGAGATAAAACAATAAAGCGAAAATAATTAAAGTTGTAAAAGAAATAAATGATGCAATTGGATCGTAAAGAATTAATAAAACTAAAATAACCAAAAGAATGAAAAATTCACGTAATATTGTAATACACGATTGTAAAAAACCTACAGCCTCATGCACTTCTCTAATAATATTATTAGATAATTCAGAAGTGTTAATATTGACAAAATAAGAATATGATTTTTCTAAATAACTAGAAAATAGTCTTTTAGCGAAATTTAGTTTAATTGTTTTTAATAATTTTAGTTCATAATAATTAGAAAATAAAACAGTTGCCAATTTAAAACTAAAGGCGCAAATTAAAATAATACTAAATCCTACGATTATGCTACCAGGGTAAATATTTGATATCAAATCACTCACATTAATATTAATTATTTCCAAATCCTTTTTTGAATTAATTAATAGAGCAACATACATAGGAATTAATGCTAGAACTAACATCTCTAGCATTGCTACAAAAACGAGAATAAAAATTAAAAAAAATAACTTTATTTTCAAACCAATAGTTAAAATTTTTCTTAAATTTAGTAAGGTTTTAGATGTTGTAGTCATTTTTTTTTGAGAATTTTCCTAATAAGAGAGGGCCAATTTTTTTTAAACCCAATCGATCTATCATCTACAAAAAAATCAAAGGATGGTTTTCCCATATACAATCTGTGAAAATTTAAACCCCAACTCTTAAGTTGCTTATGTGTAAATTGATAACCTTGTTTGTAAGCTTTTTTAATATTATCCTGATTTCTTCCCATATATCTTGATGTAAAAATTTTTATACAGTGACCTTCTAAATACAACTTATTGATTAAAATTATCGCTTCTTTAATCGGTTTAGATTTAGAGTATTGTTTCCCTTTGGTAATACAAATAGTATTATCCATATCAAAACAGAATATTTTTTTTTTCACTTTAGGATTTTAAATTAATATAACAAAATATTTTTAATTTGATTAAAACTATTTAAAACTTCTAAGTTCTTTTTTTAGCAAAGTATTGTTCATATCAAAATATCGTAACTTACTCAATTTTGGTAAAATTTTCATTTTCCATTTTTGATCAGAATAATTAGTTACATTATCTAAAACTCTTTTAACCTCACTATAATTACAAGAATTTGAGTAAAAAAAACCTTTAGACTTCATTTTTAATGGCCAGCCGAATTTTTCAAATTTTCCATTTCTATTTAACTTTCTCGATGAAAAAACTGCAACTTTCTTATCTCTGGCAATAGCTTCATAGCCTAACGTGGAGTCTATAAAAACAATATTTTCAAATTTGTCTAATAATCGATAATTTTTTGGAAATTTTATCTTTTTTAAGAATTTCCAGTTATTCGAATTAATAATTGATTTATAAAAATTTTTTTCATCTTTATAATTCTTTGTCGCAACTCCCAAAATAAAAAAACTATACTTTTTAAATACACAATATTGATTAATTAATGGAAGTAATTTTTTTTCAACTAAATAAGTGTCATCTATTAATTGCTGATTAATTTCGACTTCAGGATTTGCATCTTTTAACATTTCAAAAACTTTTTCCTTTCTTCTAAATTGAGATATAAATAAAATTGTTTTTTTTTTTTGTGTTGTCTTTTTGCTAACAAAATTATTTCTAAAAAAACCTATTGGCTTAATTTGGCAGTTTATGTATTGATTAATTTTATTTCCATATTCTTTATTGGAGGTAAAATAGATATCGCTTTTAAGGTTTTTTTTAAAATTAGAGTTCTTGTTAAGAGTTAAAAACCAATCTCTGTTTTCAGATCTGTGACCATTTTGTACAGATATAAATTTAACATGAGGCAGATATTGTTTAAATTTGTAAAAAATAATGTTGTTATCTGTAAATGTAATTACAATTTTAGCATTCGTATATTTTATAAATTCTAAATAATAATTAAATAAATTAAATTTAAAATTAAAATAATTAGAAAATAATGATTTTATAAAGATGTATATATTTATTCTTTCTAATCTTGAGCATATAGTTGTGTATTGATCTGGTTTAATTTTAAGTTTAGATGCAATAAAATTAGCATGATTAATGTCAAAAAAAACTATATTTTTTTTGGGTGGTTTTCTCAATTCATAATTAGCTTTTAAAAGCTTTAATATCTTTTTCATTTAGAAATATCAATTACCAGTATCTAAATTTTGGAATTAATTTTTTTTCCTCTTTTGTGATTTTTTTAATACCGCTACCAAACATCATTGGAAACTTTTTTAAAACATTTGACAGTTCTCTTAGACCCGGTTCAGATAAAGATGCGGCTTGATCTGTACCCCACATTGTCCTATCTAATGTAATATGTCTTTCTATATAATCGGCTCCCATAAACCACGCGGCAAACGTAGGTGAAACTGTAGTCTCATGTCCACTATAACCTATCTCGCACTTAAATTTTTCTTTTAAAGTTTTTATCATTCTTAAATTTAAATCTTTTTCCTGGCATGGATAAGCCGACACACAATGCATTAAAATAAATTTACATTTATTTTTTTTAAATATCTTCACAGCTTTTGTGATGTCTTTCATTTCAGACATGCCGGTTGATATAAAAGTTATCTTTTTTTGTTTAGCTACATTTTCAAGCAATTTAATGTTCGTTATCATTGCAGAAGCTATCTTGTTGTATTTTAATTTAAATTTTTTTAAGAAATTTGAACTATTTATATCCCAAGGAGATGCAAACCATTTTATTTTTAGCTTTTTGCAATAATTATCTATTTGTTTATATTCTTTATATCCAAACTCAATTTTTTTTTTGTAATTTAAATATGTCATTTCTCCCCATGGTGTAGCTCTAACTATATTTTTTTGCTTCTCGGGAACAACAATCTCTAAGTCTCTCTTTTGAAATTTAACTGCATCAAATTCATATTTTTTTGCTAAATCTATTAATTTTTTAGCTATTTCAATTGAACCGTTGTGATTAATTCCAATCTCAGCAATCAAAAATGGTTTTTTTCTATTATTAAATTTCATTTTATTTATTTTGAATTAAAAAAGTATTTTAAATTATTTATCAGCCTAATATCATCTAAATTATCGATTTCAAAACTATGAAATTTTTTCATTATATAAAGTCCAATTTTTCCAAAAAGTCTATTTTTTATTTTAAGAAATTTATTTTTATTAAATATATAAATAGAGCCATTTTCTACATACTGTTTTCCAATTTTTTGTCTCATAGGTCTATTAAAAATATTATAATTTGGCAAAATTTTATTATTCTTTTTTTTCCAAACAAAAATATGAGATTCATAAGCTGAAAAAACACTGTCGTATTTTTTACTTTGAAATAAGTTTATAGCTTTATCAATTGCTCTTCTTTCTCTTATCGGCGAAGTGGGTTGAATGCCTACCACACAATCAAATTTGATTTGTTTTTTTTCTAATTCTTTAATTGCATGTATCCATGCTGATTCTGATAAAGCCTTGCTTGTAGAAAATTTTTTTGGCCTTAATATTGTTTTAGCTTTATTTTTTAAAGCAAAATTTAGTATTTTTTTACTATCTGAACTCACCCAATAAGAATTGATTTTTTTTGAATTTTTGCATGACTGAATCGACCAATGTAATAAAGGTTTTCCATTTACTTTAGTCAAATTTTTATTTTTTATTCCTTTTGAACCTCCTCTTGCTAGAATTATTGCTACAAAATTATATTTTTTTTTCATTAAAATTTTTATTAAGAATATTCTCTTTAAGAGATTGTTTTTTTTAAATAGCTAGCCCTAAAACTTTTGGAATCATAGGATATTTTTTTAAGTCTATAATTTTCGATAAATTCATCAATCGCAATTTCTATGGATTTTATTGGTTTAAATCCAGCTTTGAGGATTTTTTTAGAATATAATCTATATGATCTTGGATCTATAGATTTATTTTTTTTTACAGAAACATAAGGAAGTCTCTTTTTAATCATTTTTGCAATCTTCATTATAGAATGGTTTTCAAAACCAACATTATAAATTCCGCTTATTTTTTTTTTATTCAAAAAAAATAAATACGCATTTACCATATCTTCCATATGAACATGTGGTCTTACTTGATTTCCTCCATTTACATTAATCATTTTATTTTTTAAGGCAGTATATGTCATTGCATTTACAGTCAAATCTAATCTTAAAGATTTAGAAAATCCACAAACAGTGCCGGGTCTAAGAATTATAGTGTCAAAAAAATTTTTATATCCTTGCACTAATTTTTCTCCAATCATTTTAGTTTTGTTATAGTCGCTAATAGGTACTAAATTTGAATTTTCATCTACTTTTCTTTTTTTACTTACTCCGTATACGCTTCCTGATGATGCAAAAATAAACTTTTTTATTCTTTTTTCTTTACATAAGTTTAACAGTTGAAGTGTATATAAAACATTTGTTTCCCAGGTAATTTTTGAATTAATTAATGCCGAAGGATCGTTAGAAATGGAAGCGAGATGAATAACGATATCTATGTTTTTTATATTAGTTTCTTTAATATCCCCAATATTCATTTTAATATTTTCTAAATTTTTGTGTTTTAATAAAAAATTACCAAACAATTGATTATCGATTGATAATACTTTATGCCCTTGATCTAAAAGTTTAGGGATTAAAGCTGTACCTATATATCCGCAGCCACCAGTAACTAGTATTTTCACTTTTTTATATTTAATTTGATTTATAAAACTTATTTATAAGGCCAGCAGTATAATAAATATCTCTTTTCTCTATAAATTCATGAACAGGAAGTGACAAAGTTGTTTTCGCAATTCTTTCCGCATTAGGAAAGTCGCCTTTTTTATATTTTAAAAATTTAGCAGCTGGCTGTAAGTGAATTGGTATTGGATAATGAACTTTTGCATCAACGTTATTTTTTATTAAATATTTTTTAAGCTTATCTCTTTTTTTAACATTTATTTGATACAAATGAAAAACTTCTTTCAAATTTGATGATCTTTTTATGGTTAAAACATTTGAATTTTTTTTTAACAATTTATCAAATAAATTGGCATTTTTTATTCTTTTAAAAGTTATATTATTTAATTTATTTTTTATTTTATAATTGGCTACTACCGCTTGAATAGTATCTAAACGGGAATTAAAACCAAAAATCTTGCATGTATCTCTATTTATCAAACCGTGATTTTTGATTAAATAAAGTTTTTTTGCTAACTTTGAATTTTGAGTTATAATAAACCCTCCGTCTCCCCATACATTCAAGTTTTTAAGTGGGTGCATGCTATAAGTACAAATGTCACCATAAGAAATTAAGTGCCTATTATTGAGTTTAGCATCAATCGCGTGGCAAGAATCTTGTATAACTTTTAGATTATATTTTTTTGCTATAAATTTAATTTTATGCAATTCGCAAGGTCTGCCTCCCCAATGTACCGGCATAATTGCTTTTGTTTTTTTTGTAATAGCAAACCTAATTTTTTTTTCATCAATATTGTAGTCATCTTTTATGTCAACGAATACGGGTTTTGCCCCTGCAGTAACTATAGCTCCTATAGTTGCAATAAACGTAAATGGTGTTGTTATTACTTCATCATTTTTTCCAATGCCCAGAGCCTTTAATGCCAAAAAAAGAGCGTCGGTACCATTACCGACGCTGATTGCAAATTTTGCTCCCGTTCTTTTTGCTAAATTTTTCTCAAATTTATTTACTTCTTTACCTTGAGTGTAATCACCTTTTTTTATGACTTTTTCAATATTTTTGAATATTTTTTTATAATCAGAAAACTGTTCAATTAGATAGCTATGATTAATTTTTAATTTATTATTTTTCTTATACTGTTTAGGCAAATAATTTAAATTTTTTTTCATATAAATATTTTTTAAAATTAATTAATAAATTTGTATTGCAATGATTTTTTAGAAAATTTTTCAAAAAATTTATCATAAAAAACTATTGTTTTAGATAATCCTTGTTTTATTGATACTTTTTCGTGCCAATTTAACTTTTTTTTGGTCCATAAACATTTTAGTTTATATGCATTGTCTTTACCTATGCGATCACTAGTTACTTTTATAAGTTTTTTATAACTAACTTTTTTTATGTCACAAATTATTTTTATTATTTTATTAATCTTAAGAAATTTATTGCCTGAAAAATGATATACTTTACCTAATTCTCCCTTCAATATTAGTTTATTTATTCCACTACAAAAATCATCGGTATATATAAAATTACGAACTGATTGCCCTCCACCTTCCAGTGGAAATTTTTTATTTTTTTTAATGCTCATTATTACTTTAGGAATAAGTCTATAAAGAGGTTGATTGGGACCATAAAAATTTGAAAACCTAGAAATTATGATTGGAAAATTTTGATAAAGCAAAGCATGTTTAAAATTTAACTCGGAAGCTAACTTTGAAGAAGCGTAGGGAGTCGATGGATTAAATTCTGAACAAAACTCATCTATTCTTTTTGATTTAGAGCCAAAAATTTCTGGTGTAGATATATAAATATATTTTTTTAAAAATTTAGAATTTTTTAATCCTTTAATTAAATTAATTTTAGAATTTACATTAATTTTAAAATATTTATCTGGATTTAACCAACTTTCTCCAACCATACATATAGATGCGTGATCTACTATCACTTCAGGTTTTATTTTTTTAATTAAAAATAAAAGCTTTTTTGTATCTTTTAATAAATCAATTTTAAAAA
>CEUZ01027049.1_pt1 | contig 20340 bp, 13 predicted proteins | sample 361511 | NCBI WGS metagenome assembly CEUZ01 (sample SAMEA2622822, study PRJEB7988) | marine metagenome | biome: marine biome (ENVO:00000447); feature: surface water layer (ENVO:00002042); material: "saline water (ENVO:00002010), including plankton (ENVO:xxxxxxxx)" | depth 5 m
CCTATCCCCAGAAATATGAGCCCACCCATTTCAGCGTCGATATTTTAGGCGATTTTGATAATCTGGAAAAAAAGGATGTCACCATCGCCGGGCGGATTATGTCCATGCGGAAAATGGGAAAAGCATCCTTTTTCCATATACAGGATCAACAAGGAAAAATCCAAGTATTCATTCGCCGGGATGATGTGGGGGAAGATAATTACGCCAACTTTAAACTATTGGATATGGGTGATTTCGTGGGTGTGAATGGTTATGTATTCAAAACAAAAATGGGTGAAATCTCGATTCATGCCAATGAACTGACTGTCCTCTGTAAATCTATCCGACCATTGCCCGTGGTGAAAGAAAAAGAAGGTGAAACGTTTGATGCATTTGCGGATAAAGAGCAGCGGTATCGGAATCGCCATTTGGATCTGATTGTAAATCCGGAAGTGAAGGATACTTTTGTCAAACGGGCCAAAATTATAAAAGGCCTGCGGGACTATTTAGATAATATGGGATTTCTGGAAGTCGAAACACCCGCCCTTCAACCCCTTTATGGCGGTGCTAACGCACGTCCATTCATCACTCACCACAATGCGTTGGATCAGCAATTATATCTCCGAATCGCCGACGAATTATATTTGAAGCGTCTCATTATCGGCGGCATTGATCGTGTTTATGAAATCGCTAAAGATTTTCGAAATGAAGGTATGGATCGAAATCATAACCCTGAATTCACCATGCTGGAATTCTATTGGGCTTATGCAGATTTTGAAGACAATATGAATTTGGTAGAAGATATGATTCGTTCCGTAGCTGAAAGTATCGATGCCCTTCAACTCAAATGGGGCGATATGGATGTTGACCTTTCCAAACCCTTCGAACGGCTACCCATTTTAGACCTCTTGAAAGAAGTCACCGGAGAAGATTTGACTGAAGCCACAGATGAACAAATGCAATCCATATGCAAAGTAAACCATGTTGATGTGGAAGACAATGCCAACTACGGCCATATGCTGGATGCACTCATGAGCGAATTGGTGGAGCCAAAATTAGTACAACCCACGTTTATTACGGATTATCCAAAAGCGATTTCACCGTTGGCGAAAAAGCATAGAAATGGAAATCCCCACTTGGTGGAACGGTTTGAGCTTTTCATTGGCGGCTCTGAGTTTGCAAATGCCTTTACGGAGTTGAATGATCCCATTGATCAGCGGGAGCGGTTTGAATCTCAAGCCAGGTTGGCCGAAGAGGGGGACGACGAAGCCCATCCTGTGGATGAAAATTTTCTCAAAGCTGTGGAATGTGGTATGCCTCCAACCGGCGGTGTGGGGATTGGCGTAGATCGTTTGGTTATGCTCTTTACAGAAAATGTGAGCATCAAGGATGTAATTCTCTTTCCGGCCATGCGGACGGAAGAACAGTAATTAAAGTTTTGTTTATCAGAACCAATTCATTTTAATTGATATGGATTGTATTAATTATGTTAATGCATGGATTGACTTAGTCAATCTATGCCAAAAATCATGAATTTCCCTTTTTACCTTTCGACGCGGTATCTTCGTTCGACACAAAAAGGGAGTTTTACACGAATCGCCGGCATCCTGTCAGTCGCAGGACTGGCTCTAGGCATTGCAGCCCTTCTTATTACTCTTTTCATTCTTAACGGATTTGAGCGGGTCATTTCCCAAAAGATTTCTGATTTTGATGGTCATATCCGCATTCGCCATTTTTTAAGTAATCCCATTCAAAGAGATATTGCCGTGTTGGATAGCGTCCAAGCTAATTATCCAAATCTAATTAGTCGATCATCATTTATCCAAGGACAAGCTCTTCTACGAAAAGGCAAACAGGCAGAAGGGGTTGTCGTTGAAGGCCTTGAACCCAATGGAATGGGATTTATCTCATCAATGATTGTAGATGGAAAACCAAGCATACACCCAAATGAAACCATTATTGGTCAACGATTGGCGGATCAGTTGGACATTTCGGTAGGGGATCGAATCGTCCTTTTTGATATTGAAACACTCCATGGAACCAAAAAGCGATTGGGCCAATTCACGGTGAGCGGTCTTTACCATTCGGGGATGACCGAGTATGATCATTCATTGGTTTTTATTGACTTGGAAGGCGCCAATCGATTATTTGCCATGGATGGGACAATTTCAGGGGAAGTCCTTAGGCTAAATGAGGCTAATCAGTACAGAAACATTTCTCAAGAATTGAGCAATGCTTTGGCCTATCCTTATATGGTCATCAATTGGAAGGAAAAGAATCGCGCTCTATTCAAATGGATGGATGTGCAGCGATGGCCGATTTTATTTATATTTGGTCTCATTGCTTTGGTGGGGGTGGTAAACATAGTTTCTGCATTGGCCATGGTCATCATCGATAAAACACGGCAAATTGGCCTCTTAAAATCTTTGGGAATTACCCAAGGGGATCTGAAAAAGGTTTTTCTCATCAAAGGGCTCATCATTGGATTGTCAGGGGCATTGGGTGGAGCACTTTTGGCCATCTTGCTGGCGGCCCTGCAAAATACATTTAAATGGATCAAGGTGCCAGAAGATGTCTATTTCATGGATTTTATTCCTGTAGATGTGAGCGGTGGAGATGTTGCTATCATATTCCTTTTTTCTGTTGCGACATCCATATTGGCAGCGTGGTGGCCTACCGTTCGAACCAATAAAATTGAACCGTCAAGTGCCTTGAAATACGAATGAGTTTTTCACGAAAAATCGCAAAACGGTTTATGCTGGGAGGCAAGGGGGCGGGTCCCAGTCGTCTCACAGGTTGGATTGCCATCATCGGATTGGCCGTAGGGTGTATGGCCATGGTTCTGTCTATTGCGGTGCTGAATGGGTTTGAATCCCACGTCGTGAATAAGATTGTGGGTTTTGAAGGGGACATTCGTGTTTCAGGAGTAGATAGTTGGGATAAGGCCAAAATAGATATTGAGTCTGTAGTTGGTGTAAAAACAGCCCTCACTTTTCAAGAGCGCAAAGGGTTGATCCTTGGTCGAGGTGATACCCAACGAATGGTGGTATTGAAAGCGGTGGATCCTAATCTGATTGAAGATTTTTATACATTGAATATGCTTGAAGGTGAGCCGTCTCAATTGCCTATGGTTTATTTGGGTGAAATGACAGCGCGGCGATTGAATTTAAATGTAGGTGATGGGTTTCGGATTATGAGTCCCATTGACCATGGTTCAACTTGGGGGATGCCGCGACAAATCCAATGTGTGGTTGGGGGCATCTTCAGCGTCCAAGTATTGGATTTAGACGATAAAATTGCATTCATACCGGAAGCAGTTGGGAGACAGTTATTCATTCGAAAAGATGGTCCAGACGGGATGGACATTCGATTAAATGAAAATGCAGATGTGAATGCAGTGGCAAGTATCATTCAGAATATGTATCCCCACGCCAAAGTAGAAACCTGGGGGGACCTCCATGCAGAATTATTCGGTGCGATGAAATTTGAACGGATTGGTGCTTTGGCCGTATTGAGCCTTATCATTGTGGTGGCTTGTTTTAATTTGGTAGTCACCCTCGTTTTGGTCATTGCTCAAAAAGTGCGGGAATTCGGCATCCTGCAAGTCATGGGCACACCTAGAGAGATGGTGCGATCCATTGTCATGAACCAAGGGGCAATGATTGGGGGGATGGGCATCGGTGCTGGTGTGTTGATTGGGTTATTGCTCACGGCCCTCCAAAATGGGCTTGGCATTATCGAATTGCCTGAGGATATCTATTTCACACCCTACCTGCCCATGGATATATTCCTATCTGATGTGGTGATCATACTGGCCATTTCGGTGGGGATGGTGTTGGTATCGTCAATGGTGGCGGCAAGACGTGCCTTGGTCATTTCACCCTTAGAAGCGGTCTATTTAGAAAAATGATTTTAGAAGCAAAAAATTTATCCAAATCCTTTAAAAATGGTGAAAAGACACTTTCTGTTTTTTCAGACGTTTCCTTGTCCTTTGATTCTGGTGATTTAATTACCATCATGGGACCTAGCGGTGCAGGGAAATCCACTTTACTCAACATACTTGGTACCTTAGATACACCGGATTCAGGATCCATTATTATCAATGGACAGGATACCCAAGGATTGACACCATCTGAGATGGCCAATATTCGAAATAAAGTGCTGGGGTTTGTGTTTCAGTTCCACCATTTACTTCCTGAATTCAATGCATTAGAAAATGTCCTTATACCCAATCAAATTGCCGGAGAGGCGGGGAATGAAACCAAAGGAAAAGAATTGCTCGATTATATCGGCCTTGCCGATCGGATGGGTCATTTCCCATCCCAGTTATCAGGAGGAGAACGTCTTCGTGTTGCAGTGGTCCGCGCCCTTATGAATGAGCCCAAACTGGTTTTGGCCGACGAACCTACAGGCAACCTTGATCTGGGGAATGCAAATCGATTGGTGGATCTCTTTAAACAAATTAATGATGATTTTGGTCAAGCTTTCGTGATTGCCACCCACAATCCGGAAGTGGCCGCCATTGGAAATGTGCAGTGTTATTTAGAGAATGAATCACTTTCTTTTTCAGATAAGGTTTGAACTTGTTATCACCCTGTTTAATTTCACAATAGTATGAAAGAAAATTTTTCCAAGCGCGTCCAGAACATTATGAAATTTGCCAAGGAGGAGGCCATCCGCTTGGGGCATAGTTACGTAGGTTCTGAACATTTATTATTGGGGCTGCTAAGGGAAGACTCCGGACTTGGCTCCAAGATTTTTGATATATACGATTGCGATATAGAAGATATCCGCGCCATGGTAGAAGATATGATCAAGACGTCTGGTGGCACCATGACTTTAGGGCATCTGCCACTTACGCGCCGTGCGGAACGAATCCTACGAAACGCCTTTAACGAAGCAGCGGCCATGGGCGCTACTATAGCCGATGATGAACATTTGCTGTTGTCCATGCTGAAGGAAACCGAAGGCATCGCTGGCGAAGTCTTGAACGCCCATAATTTGGATTATGAGTCGGTGGTTGACCTCATACAGGATGACTCCAAGGAAGCAGAACCGGCAATGAAACCGAAGCGAAAAGAAAAACCGTCTAAATCAAAAACACCGGCTCTAGATCATTTTTCTAGGGATATTACACAAATGGCCCGTCAAGGAAAACTTGATCCAGTCATTGGCAGACGGGATGAAATTGAGCGTGTGGCACAGATTTTATCTAGAAGAAAAAAGAATAATCCTGTATTGATTGGAGAGCCAGGGGTGGGTAAAACCGCCATTATTGAAGGACTCGCCCAAAAAATTATTGATAAAGATGTACCGAGACTTCTCCACAATAAACGCATTTTATCTTTAGATCTGGCTGGATTGGTGGCGGGGACAAAATACCGAGGTCAATTTGAAGAACGAATGAAGACCGTCATGGTGGAGTTGGAAAAAGCAGCAGATAATCTCATTTTATTTATCGATGAACTGCACACATTGGTAGGTGCCGGCGGTGCATCCGGATCTTTGGATGCATCCAATATGTTTAAGCCGGCTTTGGCTCGTGGGGATATTCACTGTATCGGTGCAACGACATTGGACGAATTTAGAAAATATGTAGAAAAAGACGGTGCGTTGGAGCGTCGATTCCAGAAAGTGAATGTGGCGCCTCCATCGCTGGATGAATCCATTGCCATTTTGAAAGGACTTCAGTCCGATTATGAGAAGCACCATCATGTAATTTATGACGAGGAGTCGATTGAGGCTTGCGTTCACTTATCCCATCGATATATCACCGATAAATTTTTACCGGATAAAGCCATAGACATCATGGACGAGGCGGGATCCCGGGCCCATATGCTGAATATGAAAGTTCCTCAAGAAGTCATTGATCTTGAGCTGGAAATTGAAAAAGTCCGCTCTGAAAAAGATTCCGTTGTCGTCGCCCAAAAGTTTGAAGATGCAGCGAATCTTAGGGATACAGAGCAAAAACTCATCCAAAAATTGAAAAATCTTCAGAAAGAATGGCGAGTAGATGAAGCATCTAACCCCATTCGTGTAACGGGAGAAAATATTGCTGATGTAGTCTCTATGGTGACGCGAATTCCTGTGCGGAAAGTGGCGGAATCTGAAGGACAGAAGCTTCTTAAGATGAAGGCAGAAATGTCCGAAAGTATTGTGGGGCAGGATAGAGCCATCGAGAGTTTGAGCAAAGCCATTCAGAGATCCCGAGCCGGATTGAAACGGCAGGACCGTCCTATTGGTGTATTTTTATTTTTAGGCCCCACTGGCGTTGGTAAAACAGAAACGGCCAAAGTATTGGCCAATTATCTCTTCAGTCACGGTGAATCCCTCATTAAACTGGATATGAGTGAATATAGTGAACGATTCTCTGTTTCCCGTCTCATCGGTGCGCCCCCGGGATACGTAGGTTATGAAGAAGGAGGTGAGCTCACAGAAAAGGTCCGTAGAAATCCCTATTCGGTCATTCTATTTGACGAAATTGAAAAAGCACACCCAGATGTATTTAATGTATTACTCCAGCTTTTTGATGAAGGTGTGTTGACCGATGGATTGGGTCGAAAAGTGGATTTTCGAAATACAATAATTATTCTTACATCCAATATTGGAACGAAGGAGATTCAAGGTGGCGGTGGATTTGGTTTTGCTGAAGATTCAGAAGTAGCCAATTACAATACCATGAAAGATCGGATTTTGGAAAGGGTGAAGGGCACCTTCAACCCTGAATTTTTAAACCGATTGGATGAAACCATCGTATATCATGCCTTGACAAAAGATCATGTGTTAAATATTGTAGATCTTCAGCTCATGGATCTTCATGAGAATTTGGATAAAATTGGTTACACATTGTCAGTGACCAAAAGAGCAAAAAACCTCATTGTAGAAAAGGGGTTCAATCTGGAATATGGTGTTCGTTTCCTTCGCCGTGAAATTCAAAATTTACTGGAAGATCCCCTATCCGAATTGCTCTTGGGTAAAGCATTTGCGAAAGCTAAAGGGATCAAAGTTGATGTGAAGCAGAAAGCATTTAGATTTTTACCTGTTCAAGTAAAAAAGGCCAAATCCTCCGCATCAAAATCCGGTAAAAAACCGGCCAAATCAGTCGATTCTTAGTTGATATCTGTCATATATATCAATAAATAATCCATAGTCTGCCATATCGGCTAATTATATACCGTGGCATGGGATTTGTCTTATAGGGTGTAAATTTTATGTTTCACCCAGTTTTAAGGAGAAATCAACATGGGAAAAATTATCGGAATTGACCTAGGAACGACCAACTCTTGTGTGGCTGTTCTTGAAGGTGGCGAACCGACAGTTATCAACAGCACCGAAGGAGGAAGAACAACTCCTTCTATCGTTGCATTCACCAAAGATGGTGACCGAATCGTGGGGCAGCCTGCCAAGCGCCAGGCCGTAACCAATCCGCAAAATACCGTATTCTCAATCAAACGCTTCATGGGACGGATGTTCGATGAAGTAAGCACCGAAATTGAAGAAGTCCCTTACACAGTGGGCAAAGGCGACTCAGGTTCTGTGGTTGTTGAAGCAGGTGACAAATCTTATACACCACCTGAAATCGGCGCTATGGTTTTGCAAAAATTAAAGCAGACTGCAGAAGAGCATTTGGGTACAACCGTCACAGATGCAGTTATTACTGTACCGGCTTATTTTAATGATTCTCAGCGTCAAGCAACCAAAGACGCAGGGAAGATTGCTGGATTAAACGTCCGTCGAATCATCAACGAACCGACTGCTGCTGCTTTGGCCTACGGTCTTGATAGGAAAAAGGAAGAAACAGTAGCCGTATTTGATTTGGGTGGTGGCACATTCGATATCTCTGTCCTCGAATTGGGGGACGGTGTGTTTGAAGTAAAATCTACCAATGGTGATACACATCTGGGTGGTGATGACTTCGATCAGCAGGTTATTAACTGGATTGCGGATGAGTTCAAATCCAGTGACGGCATCGATCTGAAAAAAGATCCGATGGCACTCCAGCGCCTACGGGAAGCTGCTGAAACAGCCAAGAAAGAACTATCCAGTTCGAAACAAACTGAAATCAACCTGCCATTTATCACTGCAGATTCTTCCGGTCCAAAACATTTGAACCTGACCTTGACTCGCGCCAAGTTTGAAGAATTGGTTGCGGACTTAGTTGCCCGTACGGTGGATCCTTGCTTGAAAGCAATTAAAGATGCAGGGCTTTCTGCTTCTGATATTCATGAAGTGATTCTTGTTGGTGGTTCTACACGGATTCCGAAGATTCAGGAAAAAGTGAAAGAAATTTTTGGGAAAGAACCCAACCGAAGTGTAAACCCGGATGAAGTGGTTGCCTTGGGCGCCGCCATCCAAGGTGGTGTTTTGGCCGGTGATGTGGATGATATCCTTCTCCTGGACGTTACACCTCTATCTCTTGGTATTGAAACGTTGGGTAGTGTTTCCACGAAATTAATCGAACGGAATACAACCATTCCGACGAAAAAATCACAGGTATTCTCTACAGCAGCTGACAATCAAACGACTGTTGAAATTCATGTACTCCAAGGGGAACGTGAAATGGCGGTGGATAATAAAACCATAGGTCGTTTTCATTTAGACGGTATTCCGCCTGCACCTCGAGGCGTGCCTCAGGTTGAAGTGACTTTTGACATTGATGCGAATGGTATCCTGAATGTGGGCGCCAAAGATAAAGCTACAGGCAAAGAGCAGAGTATCCGAATTGAAGCATCCAGTGGACTGTCAGATACAGAAGTAGAAAAAATGGTGAATGACGCGAAAAAACACGAAGGTGAAGACAAAGCCAAACGTGAAATGATCGATATGCAAAACCAGGCTGAACAGCTTATTTATCAGACAGAAAAGAATCTGGAAGAGCATAAAGATAAGTTGGATGACGCGGAAAAGAAATCCTTAGAAGATGCCGTGGCAAAAGTGAAAACTGTCAAAGATGGTTCTAGTGCAGATGACTTAAAATCGGCTATGGATGAATTAAATACTGCATGGAGCGCCATCGCGTCCAAAATGTATGAAGCAGCCAAAGAAGAAGGACCAGCTCCCGGTGCAGATGCCCCGCAGAGCGAACCGAAAAAAGGGAAATCCAAGAAAAAGGATGATGCTGAAATTGAAGATGCTGACTTCGAAGTTGTGGACTAATTCAGTCTAAAAATAACCAACATAAAAAAAGCGTCTCAATTGGGACGCTTTTTTTGTTTATGGAACTGAAGACACGTAACTTCATATGAGAACCAAAGCGTTCATTCCAATCATGACAAAGCGCCAAAGCATCATTTTATTCATTGCCCTTGCAGTTGCGATTATAGGGTTTTTGCTATTTAGGCCCAGCCTGTGGCAAGATTGGATTGAGTCAAAACTTAATGATCAGTTGGCAAAAGAAGGGTGGACCATCCAAATTAATGAACTCTCTGGACATTTGTTTTCTACCTTACAATCAGAGAACATTTCTATGGTGCATGAGAATGGCGCCTCTGTTGTATTGCCCCAAATCACCACTCAAATTAAAATTCTTCCCCTCTTAAAAGGGAAAATCTCTATCGAAGAGTTGTCTGTGTCTAATGTTTCAATTCAACCCTATTTTGAATCCGGATTTGATTCGACCGAAACGAGCAACCTTGTATTTGCGCCAGAACGGATCCCATTGGATATTAATAAACTCCATGTGGATGGTAATGTTTATGTACCCTTAGATGACTCCAGCCGTGCAGTCCATTTTATGGTTGATGGTCAAATCCAAAGCAGTCCAGATGCTATGAAGGTTGCTTTAAATGCATTCGAAGTATTTTCTAGTCAGCCGCGAATCAATATCGCCATGAAGGATGTATCAGGACAACTATCCTCACAACGAATTGCAATTTCACTAAAAGAAGCGAATATCAATGGTCTGAAAATTGGGGGAGACTTTCAATATACCGGTGGTGATTCATCTTCGATCCAGGCCCAATTGGATTTATCTGAATATACGATTCCCAAAAAAATATTTTCCCAATTACCCCTTCAGCCCGAATTGTCAAAATTATCTGCCTCATTTACATTCGAGTCAAATTTGACTCTTTTTGAAGGGAATCTTGATATTCGCAATGATATTGGCTTGGATATGGGAGGAGAATTTGATGTTCGTTGGTATGATGATCATTTACGAGTAGAATCCTTGGCCTTATCGGGTAATGATGCCACTTTAATGACCCAAGGATTAATCGAGAATTCCGGTCGCTTTAATGGTACTATTCAATTAGATAATTTGGATGTAAGTCAATGGATGCTAGAAAGGGCAGAGACAAATTTATCCGGTTATGTGTTGGTAGATGGACAATTGGATGAAAATGAAATAACTGGGCTGGATATTAATGCAGAAATCAGCGAATCCATGCTTTTTGACCAAGAGGAATCGGCCATTTCAGGCGGCATTTCATATCGAGATTTCAAGATGAATATTACCAATCCATTGACCGTAACGATTGGTCCTTCTATTGTGTCTGTAAATGGGCTGGCAGATTTTAATCAGCGGTCCTTGGATCTTGATTTATCCCTTACAGAAGCATCTACATTTTTAATCAATAATTTTTGGTCCGATACCCTTGATGGGGGAATAGCCACAGGATCCATGAATCTCTACGGTTCATTTGATACACTGGGTGTTGATGCCGATTTATTGATTGATGGATTACAATATAACAACATCTCTCTCGCTTCATTTGAATTTATAGGGCATTTGAATAATATAAATACCTTTCAGGATGGTGCGTTTAAAGTAAAATTTGGTAAAGGGACGTGGAATAATTATGGCTTTGAAAGCGGTATCGGTGAGTTCAATATTTTTGATTCTTTTGTGGACATATCCAGCTTTGAGCTGAAAGATGGAAATGACTATCTCCAATTTAACGGATCAGTCCATGATGATAGTATTTTAACCTTAGATCGATTCCAAATTGCCTATCGTAATCATTATTTAATTAATCCACGCCCTGTAACGATGGCATATACTGATGAACGGTTTGGGTTTGAACCATTTGAGATTCATGTGGATGATGGCATTATCGAGGGGTTTATTAAAACAAATCCGATCCAAGGTCGATTAAAATTTTCAAATGTAACCACCGATATTCTGTCCTTAATTAATGAATCCTATGGAGAAAATATTCGAGGTAATATTTTTGGTGAGGTGTCCATTGGTCAGGATTTAAATCCTGATGATATTAGTTTGGATATTACCTTAAAGAATGGCGAGGTAGCTCATCAGCAGTTTGATGATTTTTTTATTTCAACACTTTATAGAGATGGGATTCTTCATTTAGAAGAGTTAACCTTAACTGATGGTGAAAATACTGGATTTCAGATCATGGGTACATTTCCGGTGGCTTCTGATTCCAGCCAATCCACAATGGTAGATGTTCAATCCAGTTTTAAAAATATAGATATGACTTTTTTCACTCAGTTTTCTCCCAGATGGGCGCCATTGTTATTTGGGAAATTTACTGGGAATTATACCATGGGTGGGACCACACAGAAAACGAAAATTGGTTTAAACGGTACGATTGAAAATGCATATTACGGCCGAATTCCGTTGGGAACGGTAAAGGGTGAAGCCCAATATGCGAATAAAAAATTAACCATAAGTCGATTCAGTTCAGATTGGGAAGGGAATCATATTACAGGAAAGGCGGAATTACCAATTGACTATGACATTGCCTCGCCCAATACCAGGAAATGGCATTCCAACGGTAATTTGGATGTAGAAACAGAAGGGATATTTCATTCGGCTGTATTTCTATCGGAATATATGGCTGAGACCGATTCTATTACGGGTGATATCCAAATTGTTTTGTCTATCGATGGACCGCCAGATCGTCTTATGCGTAATGGTCATATAACAATTGATAATGGTGCTATTTATACAGTACTGATGGATGAACCCATACGGCATTTACAGTCGAAAGGCACCCTTGTGGATAACCACATGGATATTAAAGGGTTTCACGGTGCCCTATATGATACCCATAGAAAAGAACGGCCAGATAGCAATTTGACCATTAGTGGATCTATAGATTTTACCAAATTCTTTGAGCCGAGATATGATCTCCATGCAATGGGTGATGATATTTTCTTCCGCTCTTTAAATGGAGATATTGAGGGTTATGGGGACTTGGATGTAACTATGATTGGTAAAGACACATTGGAAATTACCGGTACCATCGCGGCTAGAAATGGGGCCATTTACATGGAATTTACTGATGATGAAATGGTTGCATCATTTGAAGAAAAAGGGCGTACCACTACCAATTATAATATCCGTTTTCCAATTGAAGAATCATTTTCAATTCGTAACTCTCAAATTGATGCAACCATTGCTGGTGAATTGGCCATGGCAAGGCGATTCGAAGGGGATTGGAATTATTCAGGAGAAATCGAATTTCAAGAAGGGGAAATATATTATTATCTCGGAGATGTGTTTAAAAACCTTCAGGGAACCATGACCATGGATGGTCAAGGGTTTAACCCATTTTTAGAACTAAATGCATCTACGAAAATTGGTGATGCAGAAATTTATTTGGGTGTATTTGGTCCATTTGATAATCCGGAGTGGACATTCGACAGTGATAAAGGGTACACAGAAAGTGATATACTCCAACTTCTTACTTTTAATACCCGTGTGGCAGAAGAAGGGTTCACTACCGAAGGTCTCGGTTCTCAAGCTCAAACCATTCTAGGCGCCTATTTAGAACGCCAATTAGAACGAAATTTTGTGAGGACGACCGGGCTGAAATCCACGGGTTTATTGGAGGATGTTGAAATTTCAGGTACATCTGAACTCATACGCCCCGGTGAAGGTGAAAAATTCAGTATATCCGCAAAAGTAAACCGGAATTTCAGTTTAAGTTATCAACGCTCATTTTCATTGGAGTCCGCCTATAAAAACAAGGTAGGTGTTGAATATAAATTAAACCCTAATTTCTCGGTCATTGGAAACGTGGATGAAAAGGGACAAGTGCATATGAAGTTCCGAGTACGCCGCGTCTATTAGTCCGAGTTCATGCAACAAATAAAATTCATCCTAGCAGCGGTTGCTGTCACACTATCTCTGTTTGCGCAATCAACGGAAGATCGAACCGTAAATCATGTTACTTTTCTGGGCAATAATGCATTTAGCCATCGGACCTTACTCAATCAAATCGAATTAAAACCACCTTCATTGCTGGCGTTTTCCCAAGTTGAGTTTGATAGACGCCTACTAAAGTTGGATGCCATTTCGCTGAAAAATTTTTACCATTCAAAGGGATTTTTAGAAGTAGCCGTCAAAGATTCTTTTGAAATTACTGGGAATGAGATGGATATATTTTTCATTATTCAAGAGGGTAAACAATACTTTTTAAATGAGGTTAAGGTGAATGGACTGACAGCACTTAAACAAAAAACAGTGCTAAACCTCTTGGGCTTAAAAAAGGGATCCCCATACAACCCCGTCCAAATCAATACAGATTTGGCCTTGGTCAACGAAGCATTTCAGGAAAAAGGCAAACTATTCGCACAATACGACATTAAGCAAAATATAACAGATTCAGTCAACATTACCCTAAATATTGAAGAGGGGGCAGATGTCTATATCTATAATGCGTGGGTGACGGGGAATACTCGAATAGATTCGGCCTATATTCGGCGGGAGTTTGCTTTTGAAAAGGGGGACCTATTCCGAAAAAGTCTCATGGATAAAACCAAAAGGACCCTTCTTCAGGCAGGCTTCTTTTCTGCAGTAAGCCTCATTACGCATCCTATTGCAGGACAGGATAGCCTGGTGAATGTTGAAGTGAGGATACGTGAATTTCAAAACAGAGGGATCCAGGATTTTAATTTCGGATACGAAGATATTGAATACGTACCCGGCGTGAATTCATTAACAGGGATGGGCGGTGAGGTGCGATGGACCGATCGAATGATTTTGGAATCCAAAAACCGATTTGATGCATCGGGATCAGTGGTTATGCCCTCAGAAGAAGGATTTGTATATCCTCGATTTAGTGTGGATGTGAAATTATCAAATCAACGACCGTTGTCATTGAAATTGCCCACCCAAATTAAAATCTTTTATCAGCAGTTTAAAAATTTTGGCAATGAAGAAGGACCTTATGTTCGAAGAATTGGGTTTCAATATTCAAATATTTTTCGATGGAACCGGCAGCGTTCTTTTTTTGATATGGGGTTTCGCGTGGAATTATTTGATGAGTCGGAAGCATTTAAAGACCAAATTGAACAGCGAAAATTTAAAGTACATCTCCACCAGGATAATCAGGACAACCCCATAAACCCAACCAATGGAAATGTGATTATATTTCGGATGGATGCCTATGGAGGCCCATTAGGAGGGAATCGATCTTACACCAAATTTGATTTTGACATTCGACAATATGTATCACCCATAAAAAATGTTACCCTAGCCGGACGTATCAATGCAGGTATGATTTCAGGATGGAAATCAGAATATGATCAATATGAACCCGTTTTGTTTGAGAAATTTTATTTAGGGGGGAGTAACACGCTTCGCGCTTGGAAACCTCTCCATTTTATGACTGCCATTAATGAATCCGGAGTAGTGTACCCACTGGGCAAAACAGCGAAAATACTCACCAATTGGGAAATCCGATTCCCCTTGGTATGGAAGCTGGGTGCGGTACTATTTTATGATGGCGGCTATATTTCAGAAAATCTTGCTTCCATTGGACAAGCAGATATTCAATGGAATCGTGGGGCAGGCATTACACTCAACTTACCCTTTGGCCCCATTCGGATTGATTATGCAGAAAGTCTTGCAGATCCATCTCTGAATCAATTCCATTTCGGCTTTTTATACGCGTTTTAAGGTAACAATAATTAACCAAAACAGTAAGGATGGATTCAGGGTTGAGGTAAGAATAGATTTCTTATAAATTCCCCGCCGTTAAATCAAACAAAAAAATAATGAATAAAAACAAAATAATCATTCTATTGTGTCTCTTGATGATTGCTGGTTGTGGTTTATTTAAATCTGCTGATGATCTGTATTCTGAAGCAGAAATCAAAAGAAATAGTGGTGAACCGAAGGTGGCATTGACTCTCTTAGAGAAGATTATAAAAAAGCATGCCGACCATGAAAAGGCTCCCGATGCCCAGTATATGATTGCTGAAATCTATTACCGCGACATGGGAGACTTCTCAAAAGCGATTGAAGAATATGGTATCATTCATGCTAAATTCCCGGAGACCAAACAGGTACCCTTTTCATTGTTTATGCAGGGATTTATTTATGCCAACGCCTTATCTGATTTTGAACAAGCCAGAGTTCACTATAAAGAATTCTTAGAAAAATATGCGGACCATGAATTGGCAACATCGGTCACATTCGAATTAAAATACCTTGGCAAAGACATCCAGGAAATTCCAGAACTCAAACATCTAACAAAGTAAACCATTATGTCAGAATTTAGTCTTTCAGAAATAAACGACCGGATCGCAAAGGAATCCACTTTTATTGACCCACTGCGTTCATCCATTGGTGAAGTGATCGTGGGTCAAGATGAACTCATAAATAAAATATTAATCGGCCTGCTAGCCAATGGACATCTTTTGCTTGAGGGTGTTCCCGGGTTGGCCAAAACGTTAACGGTGAATACCCTTGCCCAGGTCATTGATACCGGATTCCAGCGGATCCAGTTTACACCGGATATGTTGCCGGCAGACTTGTTGGGGACACTCATATTTAACCAAAAATCAGGTGCATTTGAAACACGAAAAGGACCCATCTTTTCTAATGTCATTTTGGCGGATGAGATTAACCGTGCGCCATCCAAAGTGCAAAGTGCCTTGCTAGAAGCTATGCAGGAGCGGCAAGTGACCATCGGCAAAGATACATTTAAACTGGATGCACCCTTTCTGGTCCTTGCAACACAAAACCCCATCGAACAGGAGGGAACCTATCCATTGCCGGAAGCACAGGTGGATCGATTCATGATGAAACTGGTGGTCGGCTATCCGGAAAAGGATGAAGAAAGAAAAATCTTAAGACAGGCCGCCCGGACGGGTGATAGTCCGATGGTAAATCCGGCTGTGAAACCGAAAGACATATTGAAAGCACAGCAAACCATCAATGATATTTATGTGGATGAAAAAGTTGAGGACTATGTATTGAATCTGGTCTTTGCCACACGAAATCCTGATGATTTTAATTTGGGTGATTTATCCCAATTGATTGAGTTTGGCGCCAGCCCTCGAGCCACAATCAATTTGATTTTGGCATCCAAAGCACGAGCATTTCTAGAACATCGGGGATATATTACACCGGAAGATGTGCGCTATATCGGTAAGGATGTCCTCAGGCATCGTGTCATTCTCACCTATGAGGCAGAAGCAGAAGAAATGACATCTGAAGATGTGATTCAGAGATTATTTGACTCCATCGAAATCCCCTAAATATAAGATATGGATTATGGAAGATGGAGCAGAAGAAAAGCCTAGCCTTAAATCATCCATTACCCATTATCAGTGTACCATCATCCATCTTAACCCATGATTCCTAAAGAGATTCTTCAAAAAGTCCGGCATATTGAAATTCGAACCAAAGGATTGGTGAACGATCTCTTTGGGGGCGAATACCATTCCGTATTCAAGGGACGGGGTATGACCTTTTCTGAAGTTCGCGAATATATTCCTGGTGACGATATCCGAATGATTGACTGGAATGTAACGGCCCGATCCAATGCGCCCTTCGTTAAAATCTTTGAAGAAGAGCGGGAACTGACCGTTTATCTCATGGTGGATGTAAGCCGCTCCGGTCATTTTGGAACTGTAGATCAATTTAAATCGGAATTGGCAGCGGAGATTGCAGCAGTACTGGGCTTTTCGGCCATTAAGAACCAGGATAAAGTGGGCCTTATTTTATTTTCTGATCATGTTGAAAAATATATTGCACCAAAAAAGGATAAATCTCATATCCTTCGCGTGGTGAGAGAAGTGTTATTTCACGAACCGGAAGGGACGAGCACATCACTCCAATCGGGGTTGGATTTTCTTATGAATGTAGCCAAACGGAAGTCCGTAGTCTTTTTGATTTCGGATTTTTTAGATAATGGATACTGGAAATCTCTAAAACTGGCGAACCGAAAACATGATATGATTGGTATTCGGATTGGGGATCCAGCCGAAGCAGAATTACCGGATTTGGGCTTAATTAAAGTAAATGACCCGGAAACAGGAGAGCAGTTCTGGGCGGATATGTCCTCTGTAAGCGATAGAAAAGATTTATCCCAATCCATTAAAGAAAAATGGGATCAATTTGAAAATGAATGCGGACGATCACGTTTTGATGTGATCAATGTGGGGACGGACAAAGATTATGTAGAACCTCTCATGAATTATTTCCGACGGCGAGAAAAACGGTACTAATCTAATGGATCAATTTGAAGATTTTATTCAATAATAGAATATGGAGTGCATTAAGGATATTAATGCAAGGATTGACGCATTTAACCCATTCCAAAAACATACTTTATATCGGTCTCATTTTACTCTTGGCCTGCAGTCAGGATCGACCGGTTACATCAGTGGAAATGGCCGTTGAAATGGATACCACCTATACCACCATTGGGACGCCCATTACATATGCGGTTACGGTTAAATCTCCTGCAGATAAGATCATACAATTCCCTGAATGGGAGTTAGAAGACCCTCTAGAATTGCGTTCTGTCTCGATTTATGACGAAGAGGATGGCATTGTAGGGCAATTTGAATTGGTCTTTTGGGATACGGGCAAAGTGGCCATCCCCGGGGCGACCATTTCTATCCTCAATAGTGATAGCTTATTTGCCTATGATATGACTGCAGACACTATGACCATGGATGTGGTATCCATTACGGAGCAAGATCCTACTTTTCGCCAAGCGACTGAGGGACTGATGCCCATTAAAGACCCTGTGCCGTTACGCTTCCCACTCCCATGGCAAACCATTATCCTTTCTTTAATCATGGTGGCTCTATTGGTTGGTATGGTTATGATTTGGAGAAAGCGGCAACAAGCAGAAGTGTTTTATGAAGAACGACCAGAATATTTAGATGAACCGGATAGAGTGGCCCTCAAAAAACTGGAATCATTGGATCAATCGGGATTATTGGAAAGGGGAGACATTAAAGAATTCTATGCCCAGTTATCTCTGATCCTGCGGGAATACACTGAAAACAGTCTTTATATCCGTGCTCTGGAAATGACCACAGAAGAGATTCGGGCTCACCGCCCTGTTTTCCCCTATGCAGATGAACAATTGGATGTCTACCTGAATATTCTATCAGGAGCGGATATGGCCAAGTATGCCAAACATATTGCGGCTATGGACCAATGCACAGCCCATTTGAATGAGGCTCGATCTTTGGTAGAGGGTACCGTGCAATATTGGAAATTGACTGAAATTTCCTGAGAAAAACTCAAAAGATTATCCCACTCCTCAACTTAAATTCTCCGGCTAATTAAGGGAAGCTAATGGCCACTACATCAGATATTAAAAACGGTGCTGTCATCCTCCATAAAAACAAACGGATGAAAGTGCTGGAATTTTTACATGTGAAACCAGGGAAGGGTCCTGCCTTTGTCCGTACCAAATTAAAGGATATCGCCTCAGGCAAAATTATTGATGAAACCTTTAATTCAGGGATCAAGCTGGAATTCCTCAAGATTGAGGCGAAAGAAATGCAGTTTCTCTATAACGATGGCGATTCTCATGTATTTATGGACAACATCACTTACGATCAGTTAAATGTGATGAATGAACTGGTGGGCAAAGCAGCTAACTTTCTCAAAGGCGGTATGAATGTGGACCTCCTGTTTGATAGAGAAGAAGTATTGGATATTCGTATGCCCGCCCATGTACAACTTGAAGTGACTCACACGGAACCGGGCGTAAAAGGCAACACCGCTACTGGTGCCACCAAGCCTGCCACGGTCGAGACAGACTATGCAGTGCAAGTACCCCTTTTTATCGATGAAGGGGATATATTAAAAATTGATACTCGTTCAGGAGAATATATTGAACGAGTGAAATCTTAATCGTAGTTTCAACGGTTATACATAAATAATTAAGAGAGAATAATGTGGCAAGATAAGCTTAAAGAAATCATTTATTTATTAGAAAATAGCGATGTGAATGAAATTGATGTCAATTTTTGGGGTCGTCGTTTCCGTGTGGTGAAGTCTGCGGGCGTAAATACAGCCCCTGAAGCAGCTCCAGTGGCAACCCTTGCGGCAGCACCAACGGCACCTATAACTGAATCCACCCTAGCTGAAGCGCCAGAATCAGCCTCAGCGGATAGTGGAGAAGAAATACTATCCCCAATGCCTGGCACATTTTATTTGGCATCATCTCCGGACGCAGATCCTTTTGTAAAAGTAGGAGGTACGGTGAAAGAAGGGGATACACTTTGCATTATTGAAGCCATGAAGATTATGAATGAGATTGAAGCAGAACAAAGCGGCACCATCACCAAAATACTGGTGGATAATGGAAATGCCATTGAGTACAATCAGCCACTCTTTCTCATTGACCCTTCGTAATCAGGGGATACCATGTATAAGAAAATCCTGATTGCCAATCGTGGTGAGATTGCCCTTCGTGTCATTCGTGCTTGCCATGAATTGGGACTCAAATCGGTCGCAGTCTATTCCACTGTGGATGAATATTCCCTCCATGTGAAATTTGCAGACGAAGCGGTTTGTATCGGTCCGCCACCCAGTACTGAATCCTATTTGAATATTCCACGGATTATTGCCGCTGGTGAAATCACCAATGCAGATGCGGTCCATCCGGGATACGGATTTTTAGCAGAGAATGCCGAATTCTCTAAAATTTGTGTAGAAAATGATTTTGCCTTTATTGGTCCCAACGCCGATATCATTAATTCAATGGGTGATAAAGCCCAGGCAAAGAAAACCATGGCGGCGGCTGGTGTACCTATCATCCCCGGTAATGAAGGTGTGTTAAAAGATGCAGCGGAAGCGAAAGCTATGGCCAATGAAATGGGCTACCCCGTCATGCTAAAAGCATCCGCAGGCGGCGGAGGAAGAGGAATGCGATTGGTCCGGGAAGAAAGTGAAGTGGAACAGGCATTCACCATGGCATCTAATGAAGCGCTCACTGCTTTTAACAATGGGGACATGTATATTGAAAAATTTGTAGAGAATCCCCGCCACATTGAAATCCAGATTTTGGCCGATGCATATGGAAATGCAGTTAGCCTTGGCGAAAGGGAATGTTCCATCCAACGCCGGCACCAGAAATTAGTGGAGGAATCACCTTCTCCCGCAGTAGATGAAGATTTACGGAAACGTATGGG
>CEUZ01004222.1_pt1 | contig 20333 bp, 21 predicted proteins | sample 361511 | NCBI WGS metagenome assembly CEUZ01 (sample SAMEA2622822, study PRJEB7988) | marine metagenome | biome: marine biome (ENVO:00000447); feature: surface water layer (ENVO:00002042); material: "saline water (ENVO:00002010), including plankton (ENVO:xxxxxxxx)" | depth 5 m
GAAGATGATAAGAAGTTAACAGCGTACCATGAAGGAGGTCATGCAATTGTTGCTTTAAATGAACAAGCATCAGACCCAATACATAAAGCTACAATTATACCTAGGGGCAGAGCATTAGGTGTTGTATGGACGTTACCAGAAAGAGATAAATATTCTCATACTAGAGAATATCTAGAAGCAAATATATCAAAAGCTATGGGAGGAAGAGTTGCAGAAGAAATGATTTTTGGTCATGAAAAAGTTACTTCAGGTGCTTCATCTGATATTCAAATGGCAACAAAACTAGCAAAAGACATGGTTACTAAATTTGGAATGAGTAAAAATCTAGGACCTTTAAGTTACGGTGCTAATGAAGACGAAGTCTTTCTTGGAAGACAAATTACTAGACAAGAACATATGTCAGAAGAAACTGCTAAACAAGTTGATGCAGAAGTGAAAAAAATAGTCGATGCCGGATATCAAAGAGCTAAAAAAATATTAACTGAAAAAATAGAAGATTTACACAAGTTAGCCAAAGCACTATTGCAATACGAAACGCTAAATGGTGATGAAATAAGGGATTTAATACTTAAAAATATCCAACCGAATAGAAGCAGTGAAGAAACTGATAAAAATGAAGAAGATTCTTCAGCTCTAGGATCTTTAGGTTTAAAACCAAAACCTGCACATTAATTATTAAATGCGAAAATATTACACAAGGCCGTGTAATTTCTATTATGGAAATTACGCAACAAGTCTAATATCAAAAAAAAGAGCTTTTTCACTTGGTGGAAATAAAAAAATAGCCTTTGATAAAGTAGAAATTTTTCAACGAAGAAAGAATAAATTAGCAATAAGCAAAATATATTTAATTAGCGAAATAAAGAAATTAGATAAAAATTTAAAAAAAATAATTGAAAAAGACTTAGAAGAAATTACTAAAAAAAGAAAAAAAATTTGCGGAATTAACTTTTCTAATCCTCAAATTATGGGAATTTTAAATATTACACCAGACAGTTTTTCAGATGGAGGTTTATTCTTTGAAGAAACACAAGCTTATGATCAAGCCAATCTTATGAAAAAAGATGGTGCAGTAATTATAGATATCGGAGGAGAGTCAACAAGACCAGGTTCAACAACTATAAATCAAAAAGACGAATGGAATAGAATAAAAAATACGATTATTAAATTAAAAAAAAAGTTTCCAAAAATTATTTTATCTTTGGATACAAGAAAATCATACGTAATAAAAAAAGGTATAGAGAATAAAGTAAATATTATAAATGATGTTTCAGGTCTTAATTTTGATAAAAAATCCTTTAAAATTATTAAGTTAAAAAAAATTCCTTTTATTCTACATCATATGCAAGGAACACCAAATACAATGCAAATTAACCCAAAATATGTTGACGTTTTATTAGATATTTATGATTTTTTTGAAAATAAAATTAATCTTTGTTTGAAACAAAAATATAAAAAAGATTCTATTATAATAGATCCAGGCATAGGTTTTGGTAAAAATTTAAAACACAATTTGAGACTTATATCTAAAATATCAATATTTCATAGTTTAGGAAGGCCAATATTGATTGGCACCTCAAGAAAAAGATTTATTGAACATATAGTAACAAAATTTGATACTCCTGATCGAACTGGAGGTACATTAGCATCAGTGTTGTATGGACTTTCACAAGGAGTTCAGTTATTCAGAGTTCATAATGTTAAAGAAATTAAGCAAGGAATATTAGTTTTTAACAAAATTATAAATACAAATTAATTCATGATTAATAAATACTTTGGTACTGACGGAATAAGAGGCACCGTCAATCAAGGCAATATAACTGGTGAAAAATTTTTTAAATTTGGATTAGCAGCTGCTACTTATTTTAAAAATCAAAAAAAAACTAAACAGATTGCAATAATAGCTAAAGATACTAGATTATCAGGATATACTTTAGAACCAGCTTTAGTATCAGGATTAGCTTCTGGTGGAATGCATATTTTTACACTGGGACCGCTTCCAACAAATGGGTTAGCGATGCTAACAAAATCAATGAAAGCTAATATGGGTATTATGATTACAGCATCTCATAATCCCTATTTTGATAATGGACTTAAATTATTTGGTCCTGACGGATTAAAATTATCAGATAAAATTGAAAAAAAAATAGAAAAATTAATAGACGCTAAAAATACAAAGCAACTTACCAACCCAAAAATGCTAGGCAGGGTTAAAAGACTCGAAGATGGCAATGATAAATATATTAAAATATTAAGAAAAAATTTCCCAACGAATTTTAATTTAAAAGGAACAAAGATAGTATTAGATTGCGCTAACGGGGCCGGATATATAGCCGCCCCTAAACTTCTAAAAAAACTTGGCGCAAAAGTTGTTTCAATTGGTGTAAAACCAAATGGTTTTAATATTAACGATAAATGTGGATCGACATATCCATCTAAAATGAAGAAAACAGTTAAAAAAAATAAAGCACATGTTGGAATCGCATTTGATGGTGATGCGGATCGGATTATCATGTGTGATGAAAACGGCAAAATTATTGACGGAGATCAAATCATAGCGATGCTTGCAAAAAGATGGAAACTGAAAAAGATTATGAGAGGAGGCGTAATAGGCACTTTGATGTCAAATTATGGTTTAGAATTTTTTTTAGAAAATGAAAAAATTAAATTTGCAAGATCAAAAGTAGGGGACAGACACGTAAAAGCAAAAATGAAAAAATTAAATTTTAATCTAGGAGGAGAACAATCTGGACACATAATTTTAGGAAAATTTGCTACCACAGGAGATGGACTAATGGTTGCTTTAGAAGTCCTTTTTTCTTTAAGAAAAGGAAAAAGAGCAAGTAAATTACTCAACGTTTTTAAACCACTGCCACAAATATTAGAAAACGTAACAGTAAAAGATAAAAATATTATAAATAAAAACAATTGCAAAAAAGCAATAAAACAAGCAAATAAATTAATGGATGGATCTGGAAGATTGTTGGTAAGAAAATCAGGAACAGAACCAAAAATAAGAATTATGGGAGAATCAAATAATAAAAAATTAATTTTAAAGTGTATAAAAATAATTAAACGATCAATAAAATAGTGAGACCTAATTCAAAAGTATTAATAATAGCAGGATCAGATTCTTCTGGAGGAGCGGGAATACAAGCTGACATCAAAACAGTTACTGCATTAGGTAGTTATGCGATGACAGCAATTACTGCAATTACAGTTCAAAATACGACAGGCGTAAGTTCGGTGGTTCCAATTCAGGCAAATGAAATAGGAAAACAAATTTTGTTTACTTGCAAAGATATAAGACCTGATGCTATAAAAATTGGTATGCTACATTCATCTGAGGTAATTAATTCTGTTTTAAAAGCATTAAAAAAAATAAAAATTTCTAATGTCGTTCTAGATCCTGTTATGGTTGCTAAAGGAGGTGCAAAATTAATAAACAAAAAAGCAATTAAAACTTTAAAAGATAAAATGATAAAAACAACTTATTTAATAACTCCTAATATTCCTGAAGCAGAAATTTTAACAGAAATTAAAATTAGAAGTTTAAGAGATATGATTTATGCTGCTAATATTTTACTTAAATTAGGCGCCAAAAATGTTTTAGTAAAGGGAGGTCATAAAAATACAAGATATGTTGAAGATGTCTTTTTAAACAAAAAACAAATTAAAATTTTTAAAAATAAAAAAATAATTACTAAAAATACTCATGGCACAGGTTGCACTTTATCCAGCGCGATTGCTACTTATCTATCATCTGGCAAAACTCTTAAAAAATCTTGTGAGTTAGCAATTAAATATGTCAATCAGGCAATAAAATATAATCTTAACTATGGTAAGGGCCACGGTCCTATAAATCACTTAAACTCAATATTAATAAATAAAGAATTTAGATAATGAAAAATGTAGTTGTAGTTGGTTCTCAGTGGGGAGACGAAGGTAAAGGAAAAATTGTTGATTGGCTTTCAAGTGAGGCGGATGTAGTTGTTAGATTTCAGGGTGGTCACAACGCTGGTCATACCTTAGTAATTGATGGGGTTACTTACAAACTTAGATTGTTACCATCAGGAATAGTTAGAAAAAATAAAATTTCAATAATTGGAAATGGTGTTGTCGTAGATCCTTGGGCGTTGCTTGAGGAAATAAAGGAAATTAAATCTAAAGGAGTTAATATTAGCGAAGATAATTTGATTCTCTCTGAATCGGCAAATCTTATTCTTCCTTTTCATAAAGAATTAGATGAAATAAGGGAAGATAGTGCTGGCAAAGAAAAGATTGGTACAACAAGAAGAGGAATTGGACCTACCTATGAAGATAAAGTTGGAAGAAGATCGGTTAGAGTAATGGATTTAGCATCTGAGAAAAATTTAGATAATAGACTAGAAGTAGCTCTAAATCATCACAACGCAATAAGAAAGGGTATAGGAAAAAAAATTTTTAAAAAAGATGAATTAAAAAAAGATTTATTAAAAATAGCGCCTGAAATAATAAAGTTTTCTAAACCTGTCTGGAGAAAATTGAGTGAATATAAGTTAGAAAAAAAAAAAATTTTATTTGAGGGAGCCCAAGGTATATTGCTCGACGTTGACCATGGCACCTATCCATTTGTAACTTCTTCTAACACAGTAGCTTCATCTGCAGCTACGGGCTCAGGATGTGGACCAAATACCATTAATTATGTTTTAGGTATTACCAAAGCCTATACTACTAGAGTGGGGGAAGGGCCGTTTCCGACAGAATTAAACAATAAAATTGGCGAATTAATAGGTTTAAAAGGAAAGGAATTTGGAACAGTTACCAGCAGAAAACGAAGATGTGGCTGGTTTGATGGGGTTTTAGTTAGACAAAGTATAAAAATTTCAGGAATAAATGGAATAGCGCTTACAAAATTAGATGTTTTAGATGAATTAGACGAAATAAAAATGTGTGTAAAATATGAAATCAACGGAAAAGAAAAAGATTATTTACCCGCAACGTTAGAAGATCAATTAAAGGTTAAACCTATTTACAAAACATTTCCAGGTTGGAAAAAATCAATAAGAGGCGTTAGAAATTTAAAAGATCTTCCGGATCAAGCAAAAAATTACATCAAAGCTATAGAAGATTTTACCGGAGCTAAAATCTTAAGTATTTCAACAAGCCCTGAAAGAGAAGATACGATTTTATTAAAAAATCCTTTTAAATAAGTTAATTTTTAGGAAGTAGATTGTTTGATTTTGCAGCATTAAGCATAGCTTTTTGTAACTTTTCGAAAGCTTTTGTCTCTATTTGTCTTACTCTTTCTCTGCTAAGTTTATATTTTTTACTTAATTCTTCTAATGTAGTGATGTCATCTGATAATCTTCTCGCAGTTAATATTTCTTTTTCTCTTTGATTTAAAATGCTCATTGAATCATTCATTAATTTTTTTCTTTGAGATAATTCTTGTTGGTGGGCAAGCTTCAGTTCATGATCGCTTCTATCATCAACTAACCAGTCTTGCCATTCAGTTCCATCTCCATCTTTAATTGGATCATTAAGAGATTTTTCTTTTCCAAAAAGTCTTCTATTCATAGAAATAACTTCTTCTTTTTTAACATTTAATCTTTTAGAAATTTCATCAACATGTTTCATATCTAAATCTCCAGTAGTATTAGGAGATATCTGACTTTTAATTTTCTTTAAATTAAAAAAAAGTTTTTTTTGTGCGGTAGTAGTTCCCATTTTAACTAAACTCCAAGATCTTAATATATATTCTTGAATAGAAGCTTTTATCCACCACATCGCATATGTTGCAAGTCTAAAACCTTTTTCAGGTTCAAATTTTTTTACTGCATGCATTAACCCAATATTGCCTTCTGAAACCATTTCACCGACAGGCAATCCATAACCCCTGTATCCCATTGCGATTTTAGCAACCAATCTTAAATGGCTTGTAATTAATTTTTGTGCAGCTTTTAGATCTCCTCTATCTTTCCAACTTTTAGCAAGCATATATTCTTCTTCTGCACTCAACATAGGAAATTTTTTTATTTGCGTAAGGTAGCTTGATAAACTTCCCTCAACATTTATAGATGGTAAATTCGATGTAAAAGTTTTAGTAGTCATAAATTATTAAGCTTATGTATTATCAAATTAAGGCAAATACAAGATGACTATAAACTAGCTTTATTAAGGCTTTTAATCAATGCGTCGAAATCGTCAGGCCTTTTTGCCTCAAAAAATATTTCATTTTTTGTTTTTGGATGTATAAAACCTAAACTTTTCGCATGCAGCGCCTGTCTATTAAAATTAGTTATTTTTTTTTCTAAATTTAAATCAATTTTTTTAAATTTTTTTATACCTTTTCCGTAAGATTTATCTCCTAATATTGGATTTCCTTTAAAACTCATATGTACTCTTATTTGATGTGTTCTTCCAGTTTCTAACTTACATTCCACAAGACTAATTTTTGGAAGATTTGAATTTTGAAAAACTTTTAAAGTTTTATAGTTTGTTATTGATATTTTTCCTTTTTCTTTTCTTACAGCCATTAATTGTCTGTTTTTTATACTTCTTGAAATTCTTTCATTTATTTTGCCGATTTGTGGTTTTAAAGAACCCCAAATAAGAGCCTCATAAGTTCTTTTTATTGTATGATCACTAAATTGTTTGGATAAATTAACATGAGCAAAATCATTTTTTGCAACAACTATTACACCACTTGTGTCTTTATCGATTCTATGAACTATTCCAGGCCTAAACTTACCACCTAAACTAGAAAGGTTGCTTTTAAATTGAAATAATAAACCGTTTACTAAAGTGTTCTCGTAATTACCAGCTCCAGGATGCACAACTATTCCAGGAGATTTATTTATAACAATTATATCTTCATCTTCGAACATAATATTTAATTTTATTTTGTTAGGTTTTATTGTAACGCTCTTTTGGGGAGGAAAATTTACTGTTACTTGATCATTTTCTTTAATTTTTTTTGATGCATTTATAATCTTAATGTTATTTAACTTGACCTGACCTTCATAGATTAAATTCTGAAGTTTTGTTCTGCTTAAATTATTTATTTTTAATTGTAAGAATTTATCTATTCTGTAACCGTTACAATCAGATGTGATTAATGCGTTAAATATTTTTTTATTCATTAATTATATTATATACTGTATATAAGACTAATGCTGCCTCTAGCTTCAACTGGATAGAGCGCCGTGCTTCGGACACGGAGGTTGGGGGTTCGAATCCCTCGAGGCAGGCCAATTTTTTGGGTAATTTTAAATTAATGTTGTATAATATTACATATTTTTCTAAATCTTAAATAAATTAATAAATAATATTATGAAAAAGTTTATTTACTTTCTGATGACTCTTATAGATATGGGTCTAGAAAATCAGATCGTAGAGTTATTAAAGAAGGAAAAAAAAATAACAGTATTTGATGTAGGCTGTTATAGAGGTTCATTTACTGAAAAAGTTTTTCAAATATTTAAGAAAAAAAAAATAAAATTTTATTTATTTGATGCCAACCAGAACGTAAAAAAATATATTTCTAAATTGATGAAATTAAAAAATGTTAAATATAATGAAATAGCATTGCATAATAAAAATGGAAAAGCTGTATATCATCATAATGATTCATTCGAAAGTTCAGGCTCTTCTTTATCTACTATAATTAAAAACGACTCTTTTTGGATTTTTTCAAGAAAAATGATATTAAAATTATTTTTTTTAAGCACAAAAGGTTTCACTAATTACTCAGTTAAAACTATCACGTTAGATAATTTTGTTAAAAAAAATAAAATAAAATCAATAGATTTATTGAAGATAGATATAGAGGGCTCGGAACATCTTATGCTACAAGGAGCAAAAAAAACTCTTAAGAAAAATAGAATAAAAACTATTTTGGTTGAAATTTGTGATAAAAAAATTAATTACGAAAAAAAGGAAAGAAAAATATTAAATTTTCTGAAGAAATATCAATTTAACTTGATAAAAAAAAATATTTATCTCTCACCATCTTTTCTTAGTAACCATATGGCAGGGGATTATCAGCTTATAAATAGCAGTTTTACTACTAAAAATATTAAAAAATAAATTTAATTAATCAATAATACTTCTAATCTGTTTAGAACCTAACGATAAATCACTTTCTATATCGGAACTTATATATTTTTTATAAAGTTCATTTTTAAATGAATGTAAAGTGTATATTGACGTTTTGGCTAGAGGGAATTTAAAATCTTTAAAATGATCAACCGAGTAACCAAGTTTATAATCTGAAAAATTTTTATTAAATTCATCTATGGCTTTAAATACTCCATTAAATTGATTAATGTAATTTTCAAATACATAAACATCATCAAAATAACACAAGACTCTTGGTAATAAGTGATCATTAATTTTAGGTATTTGGTTAAGAAAATTTATTGTAGAAGTATATAAATCCAAATCAAAAAAAATACAACAAATCTTGTTACGATTTATTTTCACAAAGTCATCTAAGGTGTTTTTAACATCACCATAAAAAATTTTGCTTTTTATTTTTCCCTCCAAAGCTGTTTTGTTAGTATTATAAAGTCCTTTTTTCCATAAAAATGGCAAATCTTCATTTAGATCTGGAGCAGGAAGTCCTGACCCAGTATCGAAACCATAAATTTCAATACTTACATCTAACACCTTCTCTATTTTTTTTTTATATTTTTCTAAAGATATAATTCCCGCACCACCTGCTACACCAAGTTCAATGACACTTACTTGATTTATTCCTAACTTTTTTGCTTCTAAACAAGATTCATAAAGAATACTTTCGTAGTGAGGTTTAAAAGTTTTAAATTTTAAGCTTAGGTAGCCTAAAAGAGCAACTCTTAGAGGTTTTTCATAACCAACAATTCTTTTAAAAAGTAAATTTAGTTTATAAAAAAATTTATACATAAAAACTATGTCTTATTCTTAGACGTAAACAAAGCCATACAGGTTTTTGATATAACATTACTTTTTAAAAAATTATCTGAGCAATGTATTCTTGACCTATCCCAAGTCATAAGACTTCCAACCTCCCAGCTTATAACTTGATCAATTTCTAAACTTTGACAATCCCCATATGGTTGATGACTCATATATTTTTCATAATTATCTTTATTAAATTCTTTATCATTTACAATATGCTTGTCTGTCCTGGTATTATACCTTTTAGTTTTACTTAAACTATCAATATATTCTCTAAATTTCTTGTTTACTAAAAATTTCTTACCATCGTAACTAAGCTCTCCATCTGAAACGTTTTCTATTTTTTGTTTAAAATCAAATATATTTATAATATCAACAAATTTATTATCGATGTCTTTAATAATAAAATCATAATTATTGCTTGTTTGTTTTGTGAACAACGCAGATTTTTCATACCATTTATTTTTAAAAATCACCGTATTCGGTGGGCTATGATAATCTTTATTTTTATCATAAATAATTTCAAGTGGAACAACTACATTCTTGAATATTATATCGTTTGGATTCTTTCCGCTGTCAACATGAAGCCTTAAAGGAAATCTAGTGGTAATTATGTGTGGTTGAAAATCATTTACGTAAAACTTACCGATATCATTTTCAATTTTAGCTTTTAATTGTTTTAAAAAATCTGATTGATTGAAATCAAAAAATATTTTCGTACTCTCCTCTCTATCGACAGACTTGCTTTTGCCTACTGATTTATTTTTTAAATTTCTTAAATGATTTAGCAATTCTTTAACTTCTTTGTCGGATAAAAAATTCGTTTTCTTAAAAACTCCAGACTCGGTCTTTTTTATTTCTTTAAGTATTTCTGCTGAAAAAAAGTTACTCATTTTGTATATATAGCAATGTTATACTGAGGTGTGAATAGATATAGGTTAAAAATTAAAGATCTTTTTCAATTTTAGTCTGAAAATGTTGAAGAGTGTTCGAAATATTTCAATGTTTGGTATTTTTGATTTACCAGAACTTCTTTGTTTTGCAAAAAAGGGAATTTCTTTTATTAAAATTCCTTTATTGTGAAGGTGATACACAACCTCCATAAAAAAACTATAACCCTTTGAGGAAATGCTTCTTATATTAAAATCGGAAAGCTCATTAAGACTGTATCCTCTATAAGCACATGAAAACTCATCGCACTTCATATTAAAAATAAATTTCATAAACTTAGTTCCAAAAAAACTTATAAAAAGTCTAAATCCAGTTATATCAGTTGATCCACCTTTAGTATATCTTGAGCAAATCACAAAAGGATTTTTTTTTAGTTCGTATAACATTTCTGATATTTTTTTTGGATCATGTGTGAGATCTGCATCCATGGTAATAAGATATTGATAATTATTTTTAATACTATATTCAAATGCCATTTTGTGTGCAGTATCTAAACCTTCTTTTTTTTTTCTTATGATTAAATGTATATAATTTTTATTTTTTGAATATTCTTGTACTATTTTCCAGGTTTCATCTGGGGAATTGTCATCTATGATCAAAATATCTGCATCTAAATTTAATTCTTCAACTTTTTTTAAATAATCTTTTATATTTTCTGCCTCATTGTATGTTGCCGTGAAAATTAGTATTTTTTTTGACATGGTTTAAAGTGGTAAATTAATATAATTTAATTTAACAAATGTAAAATATTTAATTTAATTAGAGTAATAAAAATGAAAAATTGTAGAAGTTGTAAAAGTTCAAAACTAAAAAATCTATTTTCCCTTGGCGATATGAGTTTCACTGGAAAATTTCCAAAATCAAAAATAACAAATATTAAAAAAACTAGACTAAGTCTAGTCATGTGCTCCAAATGCACTTTAGTACAATTAGATAGAAATTATAATTTAAAATATCTTTATAATTTAGATTACGGTTACAAAACTGGAATTAATAAAACGATGAATCAACACATGAATAATATTAAAAAAACTTTGTCAAAAAAATCTAAATTAAAATATGGCGATTATGTTCTAGATATAGCGAGTAATGATGGAACATTACTTAACTGTTATGAAAAAAATATTGTTAAAGTTGGCATAGATCCTTTAGTTAAAAAATACATTAAACAATACAAAAAAATAGATTATAAAATAGCTGATTTTTTTCCTTCACAAAAATTAATAAAAATGAAATTAAATCAAAAATTTAAAATTATTACTGCTCTCTCTGTTTTTTACGACGCCGAAGACCCAAATCTTTTTTTAAAAGGAGTTCATAAAATTCTAAAAGATGATGGTATTTTCTTAGTCGAACACGCTGACTTACTATCAATAATAAAGTTGAAAATGTTTGATACTATTTGCCATGAACATTTGTATTATTATTCTACCAAAGTGATAATTAATCTTGCTAAAAAAAACAACCTAAGAGTTTTTGATTTAAAAAAAAATAATATTAACGGAGGAAGCACCCAATACTTTATTTGCAAAAAAGAGTCAAAATATAAAAATAATAATACAATTATCAATAAAATTTTAAACGAAGAAAAAAAATTAAAATTAGATGATAAGAAAACTTTTGTTAAATTTATTAATGAAATAAATGGAATTAAAATTAAAACAAAAAATTATTTGAATTCAATAATTTTAAAAGGAAAAAAAATACATGGATACGGAGCATCTACAAAAGGAAATGTTTTGTTGCAGTATTTTGATATCAATAAAAAACATATACAATTTATAGCTGACAGAAATCCTGCAAAATATAACCATTACACGCCAGGAACAAAAATAAAGATTATTTCTGAAAAAAAATCTAGAAAAATGTTGCCAAATTATTTTTTTGTTCTTCCATGGCATTTTAAAAAAGAAATTTTAAAAAGAGAAAATAAAGCTAGAAAAAAGGGATGTAAATTTATTTTTCCACTCCCCAATCTTACAGTAAATTAAATTATGATTTGTCCATCCTGTCCAAATAATATAGAAAGTAAGATCTTATATCATTCAAATCACCAGAAGGATGCGAAACATGTAAAAGATGTAAAATGCATGAGTGAGATTCATTTTAAACCTACTCTTTTTAAATGCAAAAAATGTAATTTAATTTTTTCTGAATACATTAACGTTAAAACAGAAGAGTCTTACACTGCAGTAGAAGATGATAGATACATACAGCAAATTCCATTCAAAAAAAAAAACTTTGAACTTTTATTTAGCAAAATATCACCATATTTAAAAAATAATCAGGAGGTTTTAGAAATAGGATCTTATTATGGAATACTTGGAAGTATTATAAAACCTCATGTAAAAAAATATACTGGACTCGAGCTATCTAAACACGCAGCAGAATATTCGAGAAAAAATTTTAATTTAGACATTGCAAATGAACATTTAAATGAATTTTTAAATAAAAAAAATTTATTTGATGTAATTATCATGTGTGATGTTATTGAGCATTTAGATAATCCTTTCGAAATAATAAAAAAAATTGAAAAAAATTTAAAAAAAGATGGTATTTTTATTTTTTCAACCATGAATATGGACTCAATATTACCTAAAATTATGAGAGGAAAATATTTTTGGATAATGCCACAGCATAAATTTTATTTTACAAATTCTACTTTAAAATTCTTCCTAAAAAAAAATAAAATGAATATTTTTAAAATTAAAAATGATGCTAGATTAGTCAGTATTGAATATTTACTCTTTAAACTTTGTGTTTTTCTACCAAAAATAGATTTTATTTTTAAATTTCTTCTAAAATTTAATTTTCTTAAAAAAATAACAATAAAAATAAACTTATTTGATTTAAATATATACTTTGCAAAAAAAATAGATTAATTTCTGGTATATAAAAAACTATTAATTTTAATTTTACTTTATTTCAATATCCTGTTAATTACACTTTAAAGTATGAGTCAAAACGAAACCAAAAACGATTTAAAAAAATTCTTTATCAAGTTAATAGCAATAGTTTTTGCAGCAATAGTTCTTATTAACGTAAGTTATAATTTAATAATTGCAGAAAAATTAGAGAATTTTACTAGCAAACAAAATATAGAAAAAGTTAAAAATAAAATAAGATCAGAGATTAGAAACAGTCTTAAAAAAGATAAAATTCTAAATGAAGAAGATAAGGTGCTTATATATAAGTTTTATATTAAAATAAAAAAAGAATTTGATGACATCAAAACCGAATAATGTTTTTTTAAAATTTATTCAAAAAAAAAATCAAAAAATTTTTCTTTTTTCCCTGATAATTTTTTCAATTTATTGTTCACTAATATTAGGGAAATCTTGGGATGAAGGTGCTCATTTAAGAATAGGTAAAAGCACTCTAGATTATTTATTTTCCTTAGGTAAGATTGATAATTATACTTTGTATAGAGAACATTTTTCTCCTATATACTGGTCACTAAAATATTTATTGACACAAATATTTCCTCATAAATACCAAATTCAAGTAACACACATTATTAATTTATTTTTTTCTATATGTACTGTTGTTGGTATTGGAAAATTATGTAAGGAATTTTTTAACCAAAATGTTGGCAAAATAGTATTCCTAATTTTATTCTTTTACCCAGTTTTCTTTGGTCATATGTCCTTTAATGGAAAGGATATGTTTTTAGCCTTTTGTCACGTTTGGATTTTTTATTTAGTTGTTAAATATTTAAAAAAACAAAATGATGATAATAAAAGAAATAACTATATAATTTTTTTAGCTATACTTGCTGCGTCTGCTACTGGACTGGAAATGGTTTTTCTAGGAACTGTTGCTCCTATTGTTTTATTTGTTTTTTATGAAGTGTATTTTTCAAAAAAATTTATTAGCAAAAGTTTTGATAAAAAAAAATTATATCTTGATCTACTCAAAATTTTATTTATTTTTTATTTTTTACTAGTTTTATTTTGGGTTGATACTCATAAAAATATATTTATTTTACCGTACAACTTATTTTTAGAACATCTTTCATTGGTCGCAGGCGAACTTCCGAGAGGACGAGCTTTTAACTTATTAAATGGTGAGTATCATTTATCTTGGCAAGTGCCAAAATTACATTTCTTAATTAATTTATTATATAAATCTCCAGAATATTTTTTATTATGTTATGCTATCTTTTTATTTATTTTTATTAGATCCAATTCCTTTTTTAAAAGAAAGTTTCAATTTTTTAATTATAAATTAATTTTAATGCTGTCGATTATGATTATTCCATTTATGATAAGATTCATAATTCCAATAGTAGTATATGATGGAATGAGACATTTTTTATGGGTTATACCATATTTCTGTATAATTCCTGGATTAACAATTTATTATCTTATAGAACATTCGAATTTAATTAAATTTAAATTAATATTAGCATCATTATTAATTTTTATTTTTTATTATTTATTTAATTTTTTTACAATAACACCATACCAATATACTTATCTAAATTTTTTAAATGGTAAGGCAGAGAACCGCTATAAAAAATTTGAGAATGACTATTGGGCAGTATCTGCAAACGAATTAATTAAATTTTACAAGTTCGAGAAAGAAAAGCCTTTAAAAATTGCAATTTGTGGAGTTCATCCTAGAATTTTTGAATATTTTAATGAAATAGGAAATTTTAATGTTACGCACTCCAATCCTAGCCAGGCCGATTATATAATTATGACAAATAGAGCTACGCGTATTTCTGGAGAATTAACCGTAACATCGACTAACAAGACAGTAAAAATATTAAATTGTTTTGACATTTATAAAGGCGAAGATATTTCTAGAATAGAGAGAAATGGAGTTCTTCTTTCAGTTATTAGAAAAAAGATAAATCGAGAAAGTTGGGATAAAAAAACTATTCTCCAACATTAATTAATGTACCTTTTTCTCTTGCACCTGAAAAAGCCATATAAAATATTACAATAGCAGATAAAAAATAAATCAAATTTAATGTTAATGCCGATATAATATTAGAATAATTTACTGCATCATTAATTAATATGGATCGAGCTTCTTCAAATATGTAAACTAAAGGTAAGGCCTTAGCTAAAATTTGCAACCAATCAGGTAAAATTGATAAAGGATAGTATACACATCCCAAAGGAGCTAAAAGAAAAAGAGATGACCAGGCTGTATTTTCAAAGGCTGGACCATATCTTAAGAGCCCAGAGGTTACTAATAAGCCTAAAGTTGTTCCAAAAAGATAAAGGCTTAAAAAAAGTAAAAATAGGGCGGGGCCCATCTCTAATAAAGATACGCCAAAGAGTGGACTCATAAGAATTATTGCTGGAATTATTCCAATCATTGTTCTTAACAAGGCTGTAGTGGTTAATGCTGTTATAATCTCATTTATTTTTAAAGGAGCAACAAATAAATTTGTAAAATTTCTACTCCAAATTTCTTCTAGAAATAACATGTTAAAACTTATGCTTGATCTAAATAAAAAATCATAAAGAATTGCACAACTTAAAATAACTCCAATAGTGTTGTTGTAATAATCGCTATACAGGGTGAAAAATTTTGAAATAAAACCCCAAAGAATTATTTGAATTGTTGGCCAATAAATTAAATCTAAAATTCTTGGAAAAGAACCTTTAATTAAATAAAGGTGACGGATTGATAAAGCATACATTCTATGTAATTTCATACTATTCTCTTACAATTTTCAAAAAAACCTCTTCTAGATTTTTTCTTCCGTGTTTATCAATTAGATATTCGGTAGTTCCTTTATCAATTATTTTTCCATTTTTCATCATTAAAACTTCACTGCAAAGTCTTTTTACTTCACTCATATTATGTGAAGCCAATAGTATGGTTTTATTTTTTTTTGAGGCATATTCTTCTATGTAAGTTCTAATATAATCCCCAACATCTGGATCTAAACTTGCTGTTGGTTCATCTAATAAAAGTATATCAGGATCATTAACTAAAGCTTTAGCAAGAGAAACTCTATTTTTTTGTCCAGAGGAAAGTTCTCCAGTTTTTCTTTTTTTAAAATCTAATAAATTTAAGCGTTTCATTAGATCAGAAATTTTATCGTTTAAATTATTTACACCATACATTCTTCCATAAACTTTAAGGTTTTCTTCAACAGTAAGTTTTTTTGGCAACTCAATGTATGGAGAAATAAAATTCATTTTTTCTAATATATTTGTTCTATTTTTTTCATTTTCAATATTTTTACCATTTATAAAAACGGTTCCAGAAGTAGGTTTTATGAGCCCTAACATCATTCCTATAGTTGTTGTTTTTCCACATCCATTTGGTCCTAAAAGACCAATAATTGTGCCTTTATTAATTTTAAAATTTAAATCATTAACTGCTACTGAGTTTTTAAATTTTTTAACTAAATTACTTACTTCAATTATAGAATTATTCATTTTGTTGCAGCTTTCCTAAGTCTGTCATTAATTGCACGACCAATTCCATTATCGGGTATTTTAATTATAGCTATAGATTTGAATTTCTTTTTTTTAATTTTTCTCATAGTTTTGTATAAGTTATTTGCAATTTCTTTCAAGTTACCTTTTTTGCTCAGGTTAAAATTATTTTTTCCTGATTTAAAATTTCTGCCAAATCCCATAAAAGCTTGATTTTTTTGTGCTGTTTTTTTGTTCATTTTAATAGGTATTCCAGGAGAGTAATGTAGTTTAAGTTGGCCCGGTGATTTTATTATTTTAGAATTTGTTTGAACTCGAACCTTTATTTTTAAAATTTTTTCAATTTCTTTTGCAGTAATACTGCCCGGTCTCAAAATTGCAGGTTTTCCAGTTAGGTCTAATATTGTAGACTCGACACCTATTTTACAACGACCGCCATCAAGAATAAATTTTATTTTTTTTTTAAATTCGTCATATACATCTTTTGCAGAAGTAGGACTCAGTTTTGAAGAAATGTTTGCACTTGGTGCAGCGAGTGGTAACTTTAAAATACTAAGTAAATCTCTTACAACTTTGTGTTTAGGGATTCTAACAGCCACAGTCTTTTTTCCAGCGGTAGCGAATTTAGAAATTTTTGATTGATTTTTTTGTTTTAAAATAAAAGTAATTGGCCCAGGACAAAAAACTTTATAGAGTTTTTTAAAATGATTATTAATAAAAACATCATTTTTTAACTGAGCTAGGTTTGAAAAATGAATAATCAAGGGGTTATAAGATGGTCTTTTTTTTAATTTAAAAATTTTTTTTATAGATTTGTTAGAATAAGCATTTCCAGCCAATCCATATACAGTTTCAGTAGGAATTCCTATGACGTTATTATTTTCAACGTTTTTTTTTGCTTTTTTTAAATTAGATAAATTCGGTTTAAATATATTTAAATAGATATTTTTCATAAATTAATTAGTATATGGATATAGTATGAAATCAAAAAATATTCCAGTTGATATAAAATCAAAATCAATAAAAGATGCTCAAAATGAGATTAAAGAGATTATTCTAGAGCTAGAAAACGAGAAAACTAACCTTGAGGAATCTATAGAGCAATATAATAGAATGATGCATCTAAATAATCATATCCAAGACCAATTTAAGAAAAAATCAAAAGAAATAAAAAAATCTAATTTATCTAAAAAAAAATGAAGATTCTTCTATGAATATTTTTTTAAAAAAATTAAATACTGTAGCAAAAGATACGAACATATATTTAAAAAAAATTTTGAAAAATAATAAATATTCTTTTTTACTTAAACCTATGAAATATGGAGTTTTTTCAGGAGGAAAAAGATTTAGATCAGCTATTATTGTCAATACAGGAAAAATTTTTAATATTGATTACAAAAATTTAATAATAATCGGAGCAGCAGTAGAATGTGTGCATTCGTATTCATTAATTCATGATGATTTGCCAGCAATGGATGATGATGATTTAAGAAGAGGTAAATTATCAACGCACAAAAAATTTAACGAATTTACAGCAATTTTAGCTGGAAATTCATTGCTTACCTTGGCTTTTGAAATTTTAGTTAGTAAAAATTTAAAAATTTCCTCTGATATAAAAAATGAATTAATAAAAACATTAGCAATTTATTCAGGTTTTTCAGGATTAGCAGATGGACAATATTTCGATCTAACTTTTGAAAATAAAAAAATATCAAAAAAAAAAATTATAAATTTACAGTATAATAAAACAGGTAAATTATTTGCTTTTTGTTGTGAGTGTGCTGCGATTATAAAAAAGAAAAGTTTTGCTAAAAGAAAAAAATTAAAAAAAATTGGTTTAGATATAGGCTTATTATTTCAAATTACAGACGATTTAATTGATTTTAAAGGCAATAGTAAAATTGTAGGCAAACCAACTAAGAGAGATAAAAGCAAGGGCAAGCCAACATTAGTAAATTTAATCGGGTATAATAAAACTTTAAAATTTGCAAATAATTTAAAAAGCAAAATAGTTAAAGAAATTAAAAATTATGGATACAAATCTAAAAATTTATCTGAATCAGTCGAATTTATTTTGGATAGAAAATTTTAACCACATTGAGCTCGATTTAATAAAAAATGATCTAACAAAACGCAAGCTAACATTGCTTCACCAATTGGTACAGCTCTAATTCCTACACAAGGATCATGTCTTCCTTTAACTGATATTTTTGTATTTTTCCCTTTTTTATTAATTGTCTCTCGAGTATTTAAAATAGAAGATGTAGGTTTGACAGCGAATGAAGCAATAATTTCTTGTCCTGATGATATACCACCTAAAATTCCGCCAGCATTATTTGATTTAAATTTAGTTTTTTTCCCAACAGATCTTATTTCGTCAGAATTTTCTTCACCGCTTAAAAAAGCGGCACTCATCCCTGCTCCAATGTTTACACCTTTAACAGCGTTAATGCTCATTAATGCTCCAGCTAAATCAGCATCTAATTTAGAGTAAATAGGAGCACCTAAGCCCGCAGGTATTCCAGAAGCTCTCAATTCAATTATTGCTCCACAAGATGATCCAGCTTTTCTTATTGCAAGCAAATATTTTTCCCATAGCTTTACTGATTTTTTATCAGGGCAAAAAAATGGATTTTTTCTTATATTTTTTTCATTCCAATTTTTTTTATTGCATCCTAAAAGTCCAAGTTGTACTACACCTCCAACTACATTAAATTTTTTTCCTAAAAATTTATTTAATACTTTTTTTGCTATAGCACCTGCTGCAACTCGTGCAGCAGTTTCTCTTGCAGACTGTCTTCCTCCTCCTCTATAATCCCTAATTCCATATTTTAATAAATATGTATAATCTGCATGACCTGGTCTAAATTTATTTTTAATAGTTTCATAATCTCTAGATCTTGCATCTTTATTATAAACGATCATTGAAATAGGAGTTCCCGTAGTTTTTCCTTGAAAAACTCCAGATAAAATTTCTACTTTATCCTCCTCTTTTCTTTGAGAAGTAAATTTTGAGCTGCCTGGACGTCTCCGATTCATATCCATTTGTATATCTTTTTCTGATAATGGAATATTGGGAGGACAACCATCTACTATACATCCGATAGCAGGACCATGGGACTCTCCCCATGTGGTAAATCGAAATATCTTTCCAAATGTGTTAAATGACATTAGATTATATTATATAGAATATTTTGACTATTTTATGAATCAAAAAAACTCTTTAGGCTTGAACTCTTGTTTTATGGATTTAGACGATCCTATAGAATTATTTAGAATATGGATGTCTGAGGCTGAAAAGAAGGAAATTAACGATCCAAATGCTTTATCTTTAGCTACATCCAATAAAAATAACGAACCAAGTGTCCGGATGGTACTTCTTAAGAGCTTAAGTCAAAAAGGATTCGTTTTTTATACAAATTTAAATAGTCCCAAAAGTGAAGATTTAAAAAACAACCCTAAAGCGTCCATGTGTTTTCATTGGAAAAGTATACAAAGGCAAGTAAGAATTACAGGTAACGTTTATGAAGTTAGTAAAAAAGAAGCTGATGATTATTTTGATAGCAGACCTTACGAAAGTAGAATAGGAGCGTGGGCATCAGATCAATCAAAAATAATGAATGAAAGAAAAGAACTTTTAAATAAAATTGATGAATTTAAAAAAAAATACCCTGATAAAAATAATTTACCACGACCCAAAAGTTGGTCTGGATGGTGTTTAAGTCCACTTTCAATTGAATTTTGGTTAGGTGACAAATATAGAATTCATGAAAGACTTAAATATAATAAAATTTCAAATAAATGGAAAAAACAAATTTTATATCCTTAAAAAGATCTATTAAGGCTAAATTCAGTTAAATTTTGTAAAACTCTTTTTTCTTCACTATCCTGAAAAATACCAAGGGCATCACAAGAAACATTTACAAAATATTCGGCTCGTTTAAAACTTGCTTGGACTGCTTTATATTTATTAATAAGAGATAAGGTTTCAGAAAAATCATCTTCGTTTCTTTTCTTTTTTTTAAATATTTCTTTTAGAAAATTTCTTTCTTC